>Ga0209157_1000409_pt1 | contig 37285 bp, 37 predicted proteins | sample GraSoiAngelo_135_FD_185892 | JGI IMG/M metagenome (GOLD analysis project Ga0209157, IMG submission 185892) | Grasslands soil microbial communities from the Angelo Coastal Reserve, California, USA - 14_0929_05_40cm (SPAdes) (version 2) | ecosystem: Environmental > Terrestrial > Soil > Grasslands ...
TCATCATTGGAGTGGGAGGTAGTGCAGCTAATGCCTCACACGCGGTGAACGATTTCCGCAAGCTTACGGGAATGGAAGCGTATGCGCCCACGGACAATGTCTCGGAACTCACAGCCCGAATCAATGATGAAGGTTGGCAATCTGTGTTTGCGGCGTGGCTGGAAACCAGCCGCCTGCAGCCGCGCGACGCGGTGCTGGTGTTCTCGGTCGGCGGAGGCAGCGTCGAGCGGAATGTGAGCCCGAATATCGTGTCGGCTCTCGACTATGCACGATCGGTTGGTAGCAGTATCATCGGCGTCGTGGGCCGGGATGGCGGCCACACCGCGCAAGTCGCCGATGTCTGCGTGCTCATTCCAGTGGCGCACCCGGACCGGATCACTCCGCATACCGAAGCTTTTCAGTCTGTCGTCTGGCACCTTCTGGTTTCGCATCCGTCACTGCAGCGAATGGCGGGCCGATGGGAATCCATCACTCCGCCTCTACGGCAGGCTGTATTTCTGGATCGCGACGGAGTTCTCAACGAACCTGTTGTCCGAAACGGAAAACCGTATCCGCCGGCCTCGGCGGCTGAACTCCAAATCCCCAGCACGGCCGATGCACTGGCACGTTTGAAGGAACGGGAATTTCTCCTTTTGGTGGTCACTAATCAACCAGACGTCGCTCGTGGAACCCAAAAGCGTGAGGTGGTGGAGGAAATCGGCCGCCGCCTGCGAGCCGAGCTTCCACTAGACGATGTCTTGACGTGTCTCCACGACGATCAGGATGCGTGCGATTGCCGCAAACCTCGCCCGGGTCTCCTCCTGCGCGCAGCGAGCCAATATGGAATCGATTTGAGACGCAGCTATCTGGCCGGTGACCGATGGCGTGACATCGATGCAGGCGCTAACGCCGGATGCCGCACCGTCTGGATCGACCGCGGCTACGACGAACGGCCTCCCTCATCTATTCCCGATGCTCGAGTCGCTTCGTTGCCGGAAGCGGTCGATTGGATCTTGAAGAATGAGACCCCTCTCCCGCCGGGAGAGGGCGCGGCGACAGCCAGCGGGCTGGCGCCGCGGTGAGGGTGGAAGATTGCTGAGACGCCTTTCGGAACTAATCAGTTGTAGCCATAATCAAAAACGCTGCGTCCTCCGAGTTCGGGGGAGATGGTTTTTTCGTGGGCGAGCGCGGCATCGAAATCCGCCATCGGCCGGCATCGACGTTCGACGGCGCGCACAAACCGATGCAGGCGTTCGAAGCCGCCAAGCTTATCGGCGTCGCCGAGCTTGGCGGCATCGAGTGAGTTCTGAAGAACAGACAAGGACTCGTCATACGTCTTGAGCGGAACTGGAAACGGCTGCCGGTCTTTGCCGCCGAGTGCGAAGGAGAATCGCGCGGGATCGGAAAACCGGACGGGCGCGCCGTGCACGACTTCTGCGACGAGCGCCAGCGTCTGCAGCGTGCGCGGTCCCAGCTTTTCGAGCAACAGAAGTTCAGCAAAATCGTGCAACTGTCGATCGTATGCTACAGCGAGCACGCCGCCGAGCCGCTTCAGATCCACATCCGAGGCGCGGACCTCATGGCGCGCGGGAAGACACAGTCGTCTTGCCTGCTGCAATGTGACCAAGGGCTTTTCGCGTGCAACCTCCAGCAGGGCGGCCTGGGCTGGTTTCGCCTCGCGATCGACGAGATTCATGATTTCGCCCTGATGCTCGCCCACAATCGCCGTGTGCGGCGCGATTGTGAAATCGCGAACCGTTGAGGAATGCCAATGGTAACGGCGCGCCATTCCGGTCGAGTCATTCATACCCTGCTGCACGACAGCCCATTGATTGTCAGCCGTCAGCACAAACGTATGAAGGTAGATTTGGAATCCGTCTGCAATTGCATTGTTATCGATTCGCGCGGTCAGACGGCTCGTTCGTACAAGCGCATCGCCGTCAAAACCACAACGGTCGGAGACTGCGCGTAATTCGTCAGGCGTGTTCCTCGAATGCCGGCCGCGACCGCCGCAGATGTAGATTCCGAGTTCGTGCGAACGGCTGTCCAATCCACGTTTTAGCGCCCCCATTACAGACGTCGTGATTCCCGAAGAATGCCAGTCCATTCCCATCACTGCGCCGAGCGCTTGAAACCAGAATGGATCGCTCAGCCGCGAAAGGAACTCGGCCCTTCCATATCGGATGACGATCGACTCGACGATTGCCGTTCCCAATTTCGCCATCCGGTGCGCCAGCCAATGCGGGACACGCCCGCCGTGCAAAGGAAGATCGGCGACTCCGGAACGCTTCATTTCGCCATTGTACCGCCTCGAACCGTTATAGTTCTGTTGCCAATGAAGGCGGTCGTTTCTACGCTCTAATAGGAATTCACGGGGATGGTTGCCAGTATGTCCCCTTCGATGCTCAGACCCATAGCCGCGCATTGCGGCGAAGACGAAGTGAATGTTATGAAGTGGTACTTCGTTGCAGTACCCCCCTCCGTGCCTAGACAGGGGCCGCACCCTGTTCCATTGAAAAATGCATTGGCGAACTCGGCGATATGCGCGTTTGGTAGCAGATTTGTCGATCTCGCTGCAATGATTGCGCCGTCGGCACCTTTCAGACTGGCACTAAGGTTAGCGGCCGTCGTGCCGGTGTTCACTATAGCGAACCCGGAGTCCAATTGCGCAGCGACGTTCCGAAACCGTGGCAGCACGAATGTCCCCATGTTTGCAATACTTGTGGGAACAGCTACGCGCGAAAGGAGCTTGCCTGTGGCATCGCGGACTTCCAGAAAAGTCAAGATGGTTACGTTGCCGGTTGTCACAATTTTCGCCCAGTCGGTATTTCGGGCGACATTATTTCCCACCGTAATCACTAGCGCTGCATTGCTTGCCAGGGAGATATTCTTGAACGTCCCGGTAAACGATGGGACGCTGGATATGTTTGTGAGATAAGGGACAGTGGACTGAGTTCCGTTTTCATTGTAAAAAGTCCCAGATACGTTTATGGTTCCCGCCGTTGTGTTTATGACTTCGATCGTGCTCGAATAGAGGGAACCGTAGTCCCCCACGGTAATCTGAGGTATGACTCCTGTAAACTCCATGCTCGCCGTGATTGTGGCCGCAATGCTGACGTTGAAACCGCTAAAAACCGAGGGGCGATGTAATACGTTCCTGGTGCGGGTGAGTTTACGATAATTATTTCACCTTCTTTCCCTGATGTACTTGTCGCCGTTGACTTGTAATCGTAAACAACTCTTCCATTCGCCAAATCCACGTCTTGGCCAAATCTCATCCATAAATCCAAATCGACGGCCGGTGTCGACCAATTAAGTGCGACCATGAGTTGTGAAACCCCGCTGGGAACGCGAATGCTGTAGCTATAGTCGCCGTCGAACAGCGTTGCCTGCGTCACCGCCGGAAGATTCAAACTTACCGGTGTGCCGGGTTGCATCTCGCTAATGGCGAACACTGCGGGAGCTTCACTGTCCTTACTGTTGGGTGCAGGAACACTGGAGATTTGATTATGCCCAGATTGCGGCGCTGCTGGCGCATCTAATACCGCAGAAGTGAGTAAAACTATCAACGCCAATATTGTCAGTTGCTGTCTACGACGCATAATTCTGCCTCCGAGGGGGAACGCCCCCGTCGTCATATTTCAGTTTCTCCAAGAAAAGAATGTTCTGATTTAAGTACAGGCTTCGGACTGGGGTCAAGCGGAATCGCCCTAACTGCGTGTGCCGGTGTGGCTGGCAACTACCACGAAACCGAAAGCTTCTTCGCGATCAAAGAAGATCCAATCCATCGTTCGCACAATAGCAGCTATTGCGAGGATCACGGGGGCCACGACAGGCAGTACCCAAATTCGCGGCCGCATCCGCTGCGGAGGCTCATAGCCAAGTTTTCCGAGTTGCTGCGCCGCGCTGCCAATGCGGGCGACATGGAACGCGAGATAGCTGTTTAATTTATGTCCGAGCAGGCTCCACAGACTGCCCACCTGCTCTACATGTTCGATGACCAGCCCGGCTTCACTGCACAACTGCCGCAAACCGTGCGGCGTATACCGAAAATAATCGTGAGGCTCTTCGTGTAGGCGGAACGAAAACGGCGCGGCAAGAATGAGCGTTCCGCCTTTGTTGAGTACTCTGGCCATTTCGGCGATCAGCTTCCGCGGATCAGGTGTGTGCTCGAGAACCTGGATACTGACCACCGTATCGAACGAGCCATCGTTGAATGGCAGCCGATCGCCCTCATACAAACAATCGGGACGCGAGCGAGCAACATTCGCGGCTGTAGGTTCGAATGTCACCCCACGCTCGATACCGAGGTATTCATCGACGTGAGGACGGAAAATGCACTCGAACTGCTTATCGCCGCAGCCTACATCGAGCAGCTTTCCATGGGCTCGTGGGGCAACTGCTTTAAGCGCGCGGTACAGCAGCGACCACTGCAGGTCGGCCCAATCGGAGATCCTCCGGAGGGCACGCCGCATTACCTCGGATCTGCTGGAAATGACAATTGAACATTGAACAGTGAACAATGACAAAGCATGTTCATTGTTCAATGTTCCATGTTCATTGTTCAATGTTCAATTGTCATCTTTGGAACCCGAACCCTACCCTCTCCTGGAGGGAGAGGGTAGAATTACAGCCCATGAAAGACCGAACCTACAAGGAAGCCGGGGTCGATTCCGCACAGCAGGACCGACTTATGCACAACCTCAGTTATTGGGTTGAGCAAACCTTTCGGTTCCGGCCGAACACGGTGAAATTACCGTTGGGTTACTTTGCCAATGTGATGATCTTGGAAATGGTTCAGGTATCGCCGTATCCACCGATGGCGTCGGAACCAAAATCATTGTCGCCCAGATGATGAATAAATACGACACTGTCGGTATCGACTATGTCGCGATAAACGTCAATGACGTGCTCGCGGTGGGGGCTACTCCTGTCGCGCTGCTCGATTATATTGCCGTCGAGGTGCCTCACGACGACTTGATGGCTCAATTGGTTCGGGGCCTTTACAAAGGTGCGGAGTTGGCCAATGTCACCATTCCAGGCGGAGAGATCGCTCAAGTCCGAGAAATGATCCGCGGCGTGCGTGAAGGATATGCCTTCGATCTCGTCGCCACCGCTATCGGCACCATCGATGTTTCGCGAATCCTCACAGGCCGAGACACGAAAGATGGCGATGTCATCGTGGGACTCCGCTCGACGGGCGTACACAGCAATGGCCTGACGCTGGCCCGCCGAGTCTTCTTCACGGATCATCATTGGAGCGTCGATAAATACCTGAGTGAACTGGGAAGAACGATCGGCGAAGAACTGCTCGAGCCGACCGGAATCTATGTCAAAGAAGTCGTGGCGATGCTTGAAGCCAATTTGAAGATCAAAGCATTGGGCCACATTACCAGCACCGGTTTCTTGAACCAGAGCCGTGCCGCTTCTGATGTTAGCTACGTTATCGACAGCTTGCCGGAACCGCACTCTATTTTCAGGCTTATTCAACACTATGGCGGGATATCGGATGAAGAAATGTTCTTCACCTATAACATGGGCATCGGGTTTTGCGTCATTGTTGCCCCTGAACACGCCGATTCTGTTCGACGCATTGCTCAGGACCACGGGTAGAGAGTCACTTCATTGGCCACATCGCGGGTGATGGAAAGAAGGAAGTGCGCGTGCCCCAATATGCGCTGCTTGGTTCAGACGGCAAATTCCGAAAGATTTGATGGAGGCTGCTGTAGCGTTTTGCGCCGCCGCCAGGCGTGGGATAAAATTTCGGCCTCTTTGCATGCGCAGACATGTTTCCGATTTCTCAGCAGCCGGTGCCGAACGCCGGTCCTCCTCTGTAGCGCACGGACCTGTCGATAAGGACCTCGAACTATTCGTTCCGGATGAGGATGTAGCCGACCCTGAACTCTCCATCGTTATTCCAGCTTTAAACGAGGAACTTACGGTCGGACGTTTCGTCGATTGGTGCCGCGAGGGTCTTCGCGAAGCCAATGTCCGCGGTGAAATCATCATCGTGGACAGTTCCTCAGACCGGACCGCGGAAATCGCGCTCTCCAGGGGAGCGAGAGTCCTTAAAACGCCGAAGCGTGGATTGGGACGGGCGTATATCGATGCCCTGCCGTTCATCCGCGGCGAATATGTGCTGATGGGCGATGCCGATTGTACGTACGACTTTCGGCAGCTCGCAGCATTTATGGAGCGCTTTCACGGCGGCTATCAATATGTAATGGGATCCCGCTTTCAGGGTTATATCGAGCCGGGTTCCATGCCCCTGCTCCATCAATACTTCGGAACCCCGCTAACCACCTGGATCCTGAATTTCCTGTATGGCAGCCGTTTTTCCGACATTCACTGTGGGATGCGCGGAATCACACTCGACGCGCTTCGAAGGATGGACCTTCAGTCGCACTCCTGGGAATACGCTTCGGAGATGGTCCTGAAATCCGTTCGCATGGAGCTCCGCACTACCGAAGTCCCGGTGCGGTTCTTAAAGGACGAGCAAGGGCGTTTGAGTCACCACAAGCGCTCCGGCTGGTCTTCACCTTGGAAGGCGGCATGGATCAATCTCAAAGCCATGTTCATTCATGGCGCCGATTTTTTTCTTTATCGGCCGGGGCTATTGTTGCTCTGTGTGGGACTCCTGTTGACGGTGCCGATGAGTCTGGGACCAGTTACTGTCGGCCCAATCACGTTCTCTCTGCACTGGATGCTACTGGGACTGACGCTGTGCGTTTTAGGTCTGCACGGAATCTATGTCGGCGCCCTTGCCCGGCTATTTTCCGACTATTCCGGTGAAACGAGGCGCCGGTGGTTAACGAGATTCTCCTATACACGATCGGTTGTGCTGAGCGCTGTCGTCGTCGCCGCGGGCGCCGGCTTGGGAATTCCATTGGTCGTCCGGTACATCCGCTCCGGCTTCCGATTGTCGGCCATCTTTCCAGCGGACCATCTGGCCATCGCCGGCTTGCTATTGGTGATCGGTGGATTCATGAACTTCACTTTTACCCTGGCGATACATGCGGCCGCCGCGAACCTTAAGCGGAAGTGATACCCCCGCGGAAGGCATGCGCGAACGGGCATACGGGCAAGAGTACGAGCCGACGATCGTCGACCGGTTCGGCGTTTGGTTGTCCGGCTATCAAATCAGGAAGCATACAGGTTCTTTTGGCGGAAAGCGGATTGGAGATTTTGGTTGCGGTTATCAAGCAGCGTTCGTTCGATCGATCATTGCCGAATTGGAGCACGCAGTACTGATAGATTTTGCATTGGCACCGGACATCAAAAAAAATCCGAAGATCACGGCCATCGAAGGGACGCTGCCGGAAACGCTGACCGGAATAGCTAGCGGAAGTCTGGATATCGTTTTGTGCATCTCCGTTCTGGAACACTTATGGAATCCCCTGGCGATGCTTGAACAGTGCCTGCGCATTGTCCGCCCGGAAGGAGTTTGCTTGTTCAATGTGCCGTCCTGGCGCGGGAAGCGCTTTCTGGAATACTCGGCTTTCCGTCTCGGCCTCAGCCCGAAGGACGAAATGGACGACCATAAAATGTATTACGACGTAAAAGACCTCTGGCCATTGTTGGTTCGCGCGGGATTTCTGCCAAGCCGGATTCGCTGTTTCCCTCATAAATTTGGGCTGAACACATTTGCAGTTTGCAGTGCCCACCGCCACCCCGGCGCCCAAAGATGACAGAATTCCATCGTTACTTCATTGCCGGCGGCGCAGGGTTTATTGGAAGCCATTTTACGGACCGGTTGCTTCGAGAATCGACAGTGGCCGCGGTCACGATATATGACAATTTCTCATCCGGACGCGAATGGCACTACCAGCATCATCTCGCGGATCCTCGATTCCGCGTTATTCGCGGCGACGTGAAGGATCTCGATTTCCTCACGACGTCAATGCAAGGACATGACGTGGTGATTCATCTCGCGTCCAATCCGGACATTGCGCGCGCCGTCACGGAGCCGGAGATTGATTTTTGGGAAGGAACGTATCTCTCCAATAACATTCTGGAGGCGATGCGCCGGTCTGAAACGAAGACGATACTTTACGCCTCCGGCAGCGGAGTTTACGGCGATCTGGGAGAAAAAGAAATCGATGAGGATTATGGTCCGCTGACACCGATTTCGACGTACGGGGCCAGCAAACTCGCAGGCGAAGCTCTAATCAGCGCCTATTGCCGCTTGTTCGATTTTACCGGCCGAGTCTTCCGCTTCGGAAATATCGTGGGGCCCAGACAAACGCACGGCGTGGGTTTCGATTTCATGCGACGGTTGCTGGCGAATCCGAGCAAGCTTCGGATTCTAGGCGACGGCACGCAGAGCAAGTCCTATGTTCACGTTCAAGACATAGTTGAAGCTGTTATGCTGGCCGCACGGCGGTCCATAGAAACCTTTGCGGTTTACAATGTGGCGACGGATTACATCACGGTCACCGAAATCGCCCATCTGGCCGTCGAATGCGCCCACCTCGAACCTGGCTCAGTCGAGTTCGAATATTCGGGAGGAGAACGCGGTTGGAAAGGCGATGTGCCGGTTGTGCGACTCAATTCGAATCGGATTCGCAGTCTAGGATGGGTTTATCGTTTCAATTCCCGCCAGGCGCTGCGCGACTCGATGACGGGGATGATGGCGGAGTTTAAAGCAGGCCGTTTATGACGAACCGGGACGATTGGGATCGGCACTGGCGAGAATACGCGAACACGGCCGAACAGAATCCGGCTCAAAACTACCGCCGCGAGATCATCCTATCTTTACTCGATATTGGTGGTGCCGGAGAAGACTCACGCATCATCGATATTGGCAGCGGGCAGGGTGATATGGCTGCGGCGATTCGTGCCCGATTCCCTGGCGCCGAAATCCTTGGATTGGAGTTGTCGGAAGCAGGTGTGGAAATCTCCCGCCGCAAGGTGCCGAGTGCGCGCTTCGTTCAGCGCAATCTGCTGGACGGCACCACCCCTCCGGAGGAACAAAGAGGCTGGGGCACTCACGCGGTCTGTTCGGAAGTCATCGAACACCTGGACAACCCGGGACTTCTCCTGAAAAACGCGCGAGCTTACATGAACGAAGGTTGTTGGCTGATATTGACTGCGCCGGGCGGTCCAATGTCTGCTTTTGATACGTACATCGGACATCGAAAACACTGGCACTGCCAGGAAATCGAAAGCCTTCTGCGTGCTGCCGGGTATAAGCCTGAGCTTGTGACCGGTGTTGGATTTCCTTTTTTCAATCTGTATCGTTGCCTGGTGATTCTACGAGGCAAGAAGCTGATCAGCGACGTCAACGCGAGTCCGGCGCAAAACGCTTCGCTGGCAGCCCGCGGCGCCATGGCTGTATTTGAGCGGCTGCTGCGGCAAAGTCTGAATTCGTCGCGCCGAGGATGGCAGATGATTGCCAAAGCTAGAGCATGAGTGCTATTCCGGTGCGAAGCACGGCAGGGATCCTCCTGCTGGGCCTCTTCGCGTCTTATTTGGCTCTCGCTCCCGGCACCACCGACGGCAGAGGCTATGTCCCGGAGGACAGGGAAGCAGCACTGCAGATGCTCGCCGGTTTTAACGCCTTGGTAAAAGGCCGCCCTGTGCCACAGGTGGCGTGGACACGTCACGGTCCGCTGCCGTTGCTGCTGGATCTTCCGTTTGTCAGGCTAGGAAAACTCTTGGTCTCTCCCGATTTTGTGCTCTCACTGGAACCTGTATTCCTGACCGCCGCCCTCTTGACGATCCTCTACATTTGGTTACGAGAGTTTTGCACGCCCGGAATGAGCCTGCTACTGACTCTTATCGGAGCTTTCGGGACGATGCTGTGGCCTTATGCGTACATCGGCCTCGAAACCAAACAATCATTCTTCGTCTTTCTGGCGGGCTATTTGGCATTGGGCAGAGGAAAAATCGCCACGTGGCCAAAGCTCGTTCTGTTTTCGGTAATCTGTGCCCTGGCGATATCGGCTAAATCCACGGGAATCGTATTGGGTCCCGCGATCGCCTATCTGATCTATCGGCAGTTTCGCGGAGAGTGGTTCTCGCGGTGGAAACAAGCATTGGTGGCGTGCTCGATCATCTCCGGCATTTTTGTCTTGAGCGTTATCGGATGGCGGTGGTTCTGGGATCCCAAGGGAGGCGGAGTGAGTGCGTTCGAGCAATGGATGTTTAATTCTCCGTTTCAGTTATTCACAAACCCAATCGGCATTCTCGGCTCACCAAACAAGGGCTTTTTCATTTTTGCGCCCGTACTGCTGTTGGTTGTCTATGCCGTTCCACGGACCCTCGAGACGCACAGAGAGATTACGATTTTCGGATTGATCGTGACGGCGTGTATCGTGGCCTTGCTCTCGATGTTGGTGATCACCGCGGATGAAGTATGGGGACAGCGATTCCTGCACGTTGCCGTCGCGCCGTTGTTGCTTGTCATTGGGGCGGCATGGCCTCGCTTCGAATGGCGGAAACATGTCGTCTTGCTGCTTCTAGGCTGCATTGGTGTGGCGATTTCATTTTTGGGGGCATTCTTTTACTACGGCGGGCGCCCGGGGGCGTCGGAGGTTGCCGGTCAAAACACGCTGGAATGGCTGAACGGAGATAGCACCTGGAATGAAGTCATCTTCGACGCGCGGCTTTTCCGTGTTTGGATGAAGGGAGGTACCGAACCCGTCTTTTGGACTCCCGTGCACGTGTGGGCGTGGACGCCTCCGAAGGATGCGATGACGTGGAAGAGCGTTAATTTGCGAAATTACACCGAACCGCAATCGTTCTTGCTCAACCGTTGGAATTTGCATCTGAACCCAGCCGAATTGATGATCTTCAGGATTTGCTTGGTATCGCTGATCGTGGGTCCCTTGCTCTTGCTGTGGGTTATCGCAAAAACCCTTTCCCTCTGGGAGGGCCTGGCAGGCTGCTGGAAAAGTCGAATCGCGCAATTGTAGGGGCGGTCTATGACCGCCCCTACAGCCTACGTTCCCAGTGTCAGCGCGCGCAGCGAAATGCGGTGGCGCCGGAGGAGCGCGGCGAAGTCGCGATCCGTAAGACGCGCAAAACGCCGGATCTTCCGTCGTGAGCGCCACATTTCGGGAAACAATTTCAAACCGGACCAATAAGCTTTCAGTATCATCAGCGCCAGCCGGATGTGCGAACACTCGGCGGCGTATTGGCCCGAAGACCCGATCATGAATATGGAACCGTAGGCGTGATAAGCCAACCTTACTGCCGTAAAGAACGGTGAGATCAGAAGCAGTGAAAATGGAAAGATCTTCACCGCGACAAAAATACGATTTCGCTCGATAAGAAAAGCCTTCAAGAGTGAAAACTCACCAGCAGTCGCAGAGTGAACGTGATAGACGACTGCCGTCGGTATGTAAAGGCACTTCCAGCCTGCAAGCCGGCCACGCAGACCGAGATCCGCGTCGTCGCCATAAGCGAAGAAATACTCGTCGAAAAGACCAATCACTTCGAGCATCTCACGGCGATAGAGCGCAGCGGCAGCATCCGGAAACAGGACTTCCTCGCGCTGATCGAACTGGCCTCGATCCGGTTGGCCGGAACCCCTTCCATGATTCAAGCCATCGGGATACATCAAGTGTCCGGCCTTATCGATACGTTTGCGGTCGTTATCGAAGAGGATCTTGCTTGCGCACATGCCGACGGACTTGTCCGATTCGATTCCAACGACCAGTTCTTCGAGCCAGCGTTGATCGGCTTCGGCATCATTATTCAGAGTCGCGATGTGGCGCCCTTTCGCTACGCTGATCCCGGCATTGCAGCCGCCCGCAAAGCCCTTGTTGGAAGTGAGAGACACGATCCGGAGTCGCGGCTCGTTTATCGCACGCAAAAATTCCATCGATCCGTCCGTCGATCCGTTATCCACGACAACAACTTCGAAGTTCGAAAATGTCTGCCGCCAAAGTGATTCGAGACACCGCGCAAGCAGTTCACGCCGGTTGAGGTTCACAACCACGACGCTGATCTCCGGCTTCACTTTTTTTTCGCCTCAATCATGATCGTTGCGCCACAGCCGAACGCGGACTCCAGCAGGACGACGGGATAAGCGCACGTGACGAGCAGCAAATACGTCAAGTGACGAAACCACTCCACTGGCCGCGATTCATAATTATTTCGCCTGCGCTGGCGAACGCTGCGGCTTACCGGATCGAGTGAGGGAAACGCGCTTGAAACCAGAGCGGGGCCGTTATCTCGCAAATTGAAATGCCGGATTCGATTGACGACGAAGCCGGAATCCGCCAGCAGCTTGAGCATCGAATTTCTCGAATAGTCGATCACATGGCGAGGAATATCCAATCCATACCAGCGCGCGCCAAATATTTTGAACTGCCAGCTTTCGATGTTAGGCACCTGGAGAATTGCCACTCCATTCGGTTTCAACACGCGCGACACCTCCGCTAAGACCAGATGCGGATTGGTGACATGCTCCATGACATGAAATAACGTCACCACGTCAAAGGATTCAGCTGCAAAATGCGCTTCTTCGAGTGATCCAACAGCGACATCAACACCGTTTTCGGTTTTGGCGATTTCGGCAGCCTCGGCCGAAAAATCCAAACCGGTTACGCGAAAGCCGCGATGCTTCAGCAAGCCGAGCAACGTCCCACTGCCGCATCCGACGTCGAGCACATCCACGCCACGATCACCCGCAGCTTTGCCGATAAAGGCAATATGATCGCGAAGCGCCAACTTTCGGTAAACCGATTCCAGCTTGTTCAGGCCGCCGGATCGCCGCGCGTTCCACCAATAATCGGCGGGATAGAACCGTTCAATTTCGCTGCTATCCGGCATCGGATGCAAAAATAAGCAGTGGCAAGCGTCGCATGAGTACAAGGTGAATGTCTTCGACGTGGACTCGAAGAGGAAATCGGTCCCGACGAGCGCGGGAGCTGTTACCGGATTCAAGCAGACCGGACAACTCATTGAAGCGCAAACGTGAGGACTACGCGAATGCTCCGGTTCCCCGGCTTGAACGACCACTTTTTCATGGCTTCAAGCGCCGCATTGTTCAGATCCGGTATTTGCGAAGCTGCAATGGCCGCTGTTTTTACCGTGCCACCGGCTCCAATGTCGACGCGCAAAGTAATGGTGCCCGCTGTGCCTTTCTTGCGGAGCGCTTCAGGGTAGTCGGGATATACCGCATCGAGGACCTCGAGCGGGGCCCGGCTTTCGATCGAGTAGCTGATGCGTCCTTCCGGAATCGGCGGCGGAGGAGCGCTGGGTTGTGGGGGAGGTTCGCGGCGTTCCGCCTCGGCGCGAACTTCTTTCCGGAGTTGGTCCAGCTCGCGCTGGTCGATTTCGCGGCGGGCGTTCTCGATTTTTCGGCGAATCGAAGAAATCTTCACAACGTACCGTTCGTTCTCCGAGCGGCTGGAGTGCGGCAAATCAGCCGCAATGTTGATATCGCGTAATGAACGGTCCGATTGTCCTAGCGCCACCTCGACGTCGGCACGGATCTCGTAAAAATGATCGGCAAATTCAGGCTCCAACTCCACGGCCTTGGCGATTGCAGGCAGACTCTTCTCCGTCTGGCCGTTGAGCGCGTAAACTCGCGCCAACTCCGCCTGGGCCCGGCCCATCAGGGGAAGCAGTTGCACAGCGCGTTCGAGGGCCTCGACCTGCGCCTGGATATCTTTCTTGTCCTGAAGCAGCATAGCGCCAAAGTGATATTGCACCAGGCCATTTTCCGGAAGCTCGCGAGCGGCGCGATCGAGGACTCGCGCGGCTTCTGCGGCCGGCCGCGAGTACCGCGTGATGATAGCGCGAGCGGCGCGAGCGTCTTTGGAGTCGCCGTTGTACCAGCGCGAAGCATCGGCCTGACGTTCTGTTGCCAGCAGCAGGTCGCCGCGATGAATCGCAAGTCTCGCCATATCGGCTTCCAACGACTTGACGGCAGCAGCGACTGGCGGCATTTTCAAAGGCGTTTCGACAGCAGCCTTCAACCTCGAATCCATCGCCTGCGCATCGATGTCAATTACCGGCGCGCGCTCGGATTCCATACGGAGTGACTGGAGATATTGCCTGATCAGATCGGGTTTTTCGTCCAACAGAATCCGTAGAAGCCTGTACGATTCGGTGCGGAAGGCAACGCCGGGATCATTGTCGTTGTAGGTGGCGCTCGGCACGATCGTCACAACATCGCCGGCGCTGAATCCCTCTTGTTCGGAAACAGCCTTGGTATCGGCCGATCGGCCGGCCTTTCTGACATATTCGGCGGCACTCTCAGCCAGCCAAAACGGGCGCCACAAAACGTAGCGTTCGAAGAGAACGTGGCCGAGCGCATGACCGGCATCATTAGCGATGTCATCCGGAGACTTGTCCTTTGCCACAAGAAAGGTGCGGTCCGGCCCGCGAAGTAAATACGCAGCCTTCTTTAATTGTTCTTCGCCCTGCGCGTGCGGTAACGCTTCAATGAAATCCTGCTCGTTATTGAAGAGAAAAATCTCGATAGGAAACTGCCTGGCCGGCACTTTACCGAACGCCTGAGAAAATGCCGCAACGCGATTCTCGAAGTCTGAAATCAGACGGCGTCCCTTGGCTTCATTCGTATCGGTAAACAACAGGAAATGCTCGGACGACATTTCGAACCACTTCGGGTCCTTTGCATGCAGGACTCGAATCCAACAGAGCAGAAGAAGGAACACCGGCAGAATTAACCGATACCGCATTTTCCAATTCTACACCTGTCCCCCTGGGAGAGGTCGGCTGAGGGTTACAACCTTGGGTAAATTCAAATGACCAGTGGCAATTGAACGGTGAACAATGAACAATTCCCCCAAAAAAATTGTTCATTGTTGTTCAATTGTCATTTGTCATTTTTGAAACCTGCACCCTACCCTCTCCCGATGGGAGAGGGTAAGATCAATACTTATGAAGACCACCGAAATTTTGCAGGCCTGGAAGACGATTCTTGCGGGGCGTGCTCCGTCTTTATCGATCGAAATTACGAAGGAGTGCCCACTGAGTTGCCCGGGCTGCTACGCCTATGGAAGCGAACACCTGGGCGGCGGCACGATACTACGGCAGGTCAGCGATTATAAGGGAATGGAACTTGTGGACCGGTTTATGGGCCTGGTTGATGAACACCGGCCGCTGCATGTTTCAATCGTCGGTGGTGAACCGCTGGTCCGGTTCCGTGAGTTGAACGAGATTCTTCCACAGCTCGACAAACGACGCATTCGCACGCACGTCGTAACGAGTGCTGTTCGGGAAATCCCGCGCGAGTGGCAGCAATTCAAACAAGTGAGGGTCATCGTCTCTGTCGACGGCCTTGCGCCCGAACATGACCAGCGCCGCAAACCCGCAACGTACGCTCGGATTCTGAAAGGCATCGAGGGCCGTAAAATCACCATCCATTGCACCGTTACACGTCAGATGATGGAGCGGGCCGGTTATCTGGCCGAATTCGTAACATTCTGGTCTGAACGTGAGGAGGTTGAAAAGATCTGGATCAGCCTGTTCACGCCCCAAATCGGCGAAACCAGCTACGAAATCTTGCCGGCATCCGCACGCAAGCAGGTCGTCCAGGACTTGCTCGATCTCCGCAAAACGCATCCGAAGCTGGACATGCCGGCTGTAGTGATTGAAGGTTTCTTGAGCCCGCCACCCAATCCCGATAAATGCATTTTTGCGAAGACCACCTACAGCGTCACTGCAGACTTAAAGACCCGTGTCGGACCGTGCCAATTCGGAGGAAATCCCGACTGCTCCCAATGCGGTTGTATCGCATCCGTCGGTCTCCATCAGATTGGACAGCACAAGCTCGGCGGAGCCATTCCCGTCGGATGGTTGTACGACGCGTCTTACCGAATCGGCCGGACCCTCGCGTCAATCAGAGCGTCTTAGTTGCGGGCGATGAGTGTCGCGAGAATGCAAGGTCCTTGTCGGCGAACAAGAAATATACGACCGGCAACACGAACATTGTGAGGAGGGTCGCCGAGATCAATCCACCGATAACAACAACCGCGAGGGGTTTTTGGGTCTCCGATCCGATGCCATGGGACAGCGCCATCGGCAGCAATCCGAGCATCGCAAGCGTTCCTGTCATCAATACGGTTCTTAAGCGGACAAGAGCGCCGTTCAGCACCGCGTCGAAGGTTCGCATGCCTTCATCCTGAAGTTGATTGAAGTAACTCACCATGACGACTCCATTCAGGACCGCCTGTCCAAAGAGGGCGATGAAGCCGATTGCGGCCGATACACTCAGATGGATTCCCGTCATTTTCAGAGCAAATATGCCTCCGATCAAAGCGAACGGCACATTCATTAGGATGAGCGCGGCGTTCTTTGCCGAGCCAAACGCATTCAACAGCAGCGCAAAAATAAGTAGCACGCTGACAGGCACAATCAATGCCAGACGCTTCATCGCGCGCTGCTGGTTCTCGAACTCACCGCCCCAGGTGATGAAATATCCCGGCGGCAGTTTGATCTCCTTCGCAACACGATCCTGCATCTCGGCGACGAGGCTGCCCATATCACGGTTTTGGATGAAAACGCCGACCGCCATGACGCGTGTGCCGAGCTCACGGCTGATATTCAGGCTGCCCTGCTTGACGGAAACCGATGCCAGCGCATCGAGCGGGATACGCGGGCCGGCGGGCGTATCCACAAGTATCCTTTTGATGGCGTCGATACCCCGCTCTTCCTCCTTCAACCTGACAGCGACGCCGAATCGTCTATCGCCTTCCCACACTTCAGTGGCTTCTTTTCCGCCGAGCGCCGTCTCGATGACGTCCTGAATGTCTGAGACATTCAAGCCGTATCGTGCGCATTTCTCGCGGTCAACCTCGATCTGAAGCTGCGGAATCCGCCCCGCTCGATCAATGTAGGCACGCCCAACGCCACGGATACCGGAAATCGAATGGAGGACCCTTTCTGTCTGCGCGCGCAGTACGTCGCCGTCCGGGCCGAATACTTTGATCACAATTTGCCCATCGATTTGCGAGATGCTTTCCAGCACGTTGTCACGTATAGGCTGCGAGAAGGACACCTCCACACCGGGCAAGACCGATATTTTTTGCGAGAACTGCTCGATGAGCTTTTCGCGCGTGAGTCCCTGCGGCCATTCGGCGGGAGGTTTCAGATCCACGAAAAATTCGGTCATATTGATCGGTTTCGGATCGGTCCCATCGTCCGGCCGGCCGGCTTTCGATGTAACGGTCCGAACCACCTCAGAGTTGCGCAGGACATCGCGCATCATCGCGGAGAGCCGCCTCGATTCATTCATCGAAATGCCCGGAGGAAAGTTAATATTGACCCACATGGTTCCTTCGTTCAGCTCCGGCAGGAATTCTGTGCCCAAACCCGTCAGCGTCCATATGCTGGCTCCCAACAGCACGACGGCAACCAGGATTACGACTTCACGGTTCGCCAGCGCCCACGTAAGAGATGGACGATAGAATCCCTTGAAAAAACGAATTACGGCATTCTCCTTCTCGGAAACGCCGCTCCGCAGGAAAAAGTAACAAAGCAGCGGCACCAGAGAGAGCGAGAACAGCAGCGAACCCACTAGCGCCGAGGTAACGGTCCATGCCATCGGCGCAAAAATACGTCCTTCATGACGTTGCAGCGTAAAAATCGGAATGTGCGCAGTGATGATGATCAGCATCGAGAAGAATGTCGGACGTCCAACTTCGGTTGTGGCGGTGAGAATGACCTGTTTCAGCGCCTTGAGATCACGCTTGAAGCCCCGCTGATGAGTTGAATGTTCCGCCAGCTTCCGGAAGATGTTTTCGACAACGATCACGGCACCGTCGACAATGATTCCGAAGTCCATCGCACCCAACGACAGCAGATTGGCAGGAATGCCGCGAAGCGTGAGCCCCGTGAAGGTCGCCAGCAAGGACAGAGGAATCATGAGGGCCACTATCAACGCCGCGCGCAAGCTTCCCAGGAAAACGAGGAGTACCCCCGTCACAAGAGTGGCGCCTTCGAGGAGGTTTTTGAAGACGGTGTGGAGCGTCGTGTCGATCAACCACGTTCGGTCGTAAATCGGTTCAATCGTGACATTCTCCGGCAGGACGGTTGATTTCAGCGTTTCGATCCTGGCCTTCAGGTCGGCCAGAACGACCGATGGATTCTCTCCTTTTCGCATCAGCACAAGACCGGTAATCACATCGTCCTCTTTGTCCTCGCCGGTCAGACCCTGCCTAGGGACGCCACCGGTCTCTATGGCGCTGATGTCCCGAATCAGCAAAGGGGTTCCTCCGTGTTGCGTAACGACGATGCTTCCGATGTCATCGGAGGACTTCAACAAGCCAATACCACGAATCAGATATTGCTGTTCCCCTTTGTCGACGTATCCACCACCTGCATTGGAACTCCCGCGACCTAGCGCCGTGAACAGTTGCTGTAACGTGACTCCATAAGCTTTCATTTTGGCGAGGTCCGGTTCGACCTGGTACTGTTTGATGAAGCCTCCATAGGTCACAACGTCGGCCACTCCAGGAACCGTCCTCAACTGCCGGGCCACGATCCAGTCTTGAATGGTCCGCAAATCCGTAGGTGCGACATTCCCCTTCAACCGGTACCTGTAAATTTCGCCAATCGGTGTTGCCATTGGGCCCAGGTCGGGCGAAACGCCTGGAGGCAGGTCCACGGCTCTTAAGCGCTCGAGGACCTGCTGCCGCGAAAAGTACATATCGACGGCATCATCGAAGGTTACCGCGATGAACGACAGACCGAATTGCGTGTGCGAGAACAGCCGCACGGAATGAGGGATTCCGCTCAACCCGATCTCGATGGGTATCGTTACCTGCTTCTCAACTTCCTCGGCAGCGTGGCCGGGAAAGAGAGTGATCACCTGCACCTGTGTATCAGTTACATCGGGAAATGCTTCGACCGGCAACGACCGGAATGCTGCTACACCGGCGAATATAAATAAGGCCACCAACAGGATGAGGAAGAAAGGCTGATTGAGCGCAAACGCTACAAAACGGTTGATCATTGGTTCCCGGAACGGTTGAGCAACAACACTCCGCTCGTCACGACGCGATCATTCGGACGAAGCCCTTCGTCCACGACAGTGTAGCCGCCGATTTCACGCCCGCTATTCACCTGCCTCGAACGGAATCGCCCCAGAGACTCTTCGACCAGAACGACTGAGCGGTCGTTGTCAGTAAGAATTGCAGTCGATGGGACGGCCAGAACCTTTCGATTCACTGCATCCCCTATTCGAACGCGGGCGAACATCTCGGGCTTCAAAAGGCCGTTGAGATTTGGGACAAGGCACCGCACTTTCACAGTTCGCGTCGCCGCATCAACTGTGGGGTTGATCGCCGCGATCCGGGCCGGAAAGTTCCGATCCGGATAGGCAACAACGCGAATGTCGACGGGTGCTCCGATCCGGATGCGCGAGAGATCTGTTTCATAAATGTCGACCGTGATCCAGACCGTGGAAAGATCTCCGATCAAGAAAAGGGGGTCGGCAGTGTCTGGCTTGACGTACTGGCCCAACCCTACCTTCCGTTCGACGATGGTGCCCGCTATGGGTGCGCGAATGACGACCCGCCAATCGGTCTGATCGGTGGGTGAATTCTCGATCTGAGCAATTTCATCTGTGCTCTTGCCCAGCAAAGCCAGACGATTCCGTACAACCTCCACAGAAGACTGCGCACGCCGGTCCTCTTCCTGGGCGTGAGCAAGTCCGGACTCCGATGACTGTAGTTCTTTGGTCGATAATGCTTCTTGCGCATGCAGTCTCCGCGCGCGATCGGCAGATTTCTCGGCGATGTCGAGCGCAATCTTTGCCTTATCGACATTGGTATGAGCCTCGATCAGATCGTTGACGGCGCCCACCACATCGGGCGATTCGACGACGAGCAGCGGTTGGCCCGCGCTCACGGCGTCGCCTGTGCTTGCGCGTACCTCCAACACTCGGCCCGGGTAAGACGCCAGGACCGGGGTCAAACGATCCTCGTTGAAGGCAACTTTTCCAGTCGCTTCAAGATTGAGATCGATAGTTTGTTCCCGGACGGGTTCGATACGAATCTCTTTCAGTTGTTCCGGCGTGGCCTGAATTACACCCGGCGCGAATACACCGTCCGCCTTTGCCGTTCGTGGTTCTTCGCTGGGAGATTGGCGCATTACCAGAAAGATTGCGCCCAATATGACAATGACCCCGACAGCAAGCCAGAAAGTTCGCCGCCGTTTCGGGGATGGCTCGACATTTTCAGTATTGCTCGATGTCAGGTCATCCATATGCAACTACCCCTTTTATACGACACTGCCGGCCACATGCAGAGCGTCTTATTCTACAGCGCAGCCTGGGCCGCAACCAACCTGTCATCACGGATCCTACTGTAGCGACGGTGTATGAAGGTGTGAATGAATTGGCGAGACGATATTCCCCTCCTCGCAGAGGAGGGGAATACGCTCGCGGTAAAATCTCCCAAAACAAGAACGCACATCCTTGTTTCATAGACGGCGGCTATAGTGGGATATTTCCGTGTTTCTTGGGGGGATTGGAATCGCGCTTGGTGTCGAGCATGCGTAAGGCCGAAATAAGTTTCTTACGGGTGTATTTCGGCTCGATGATTTCATCGATGAAGCCGTGCTCGGCGGCAATGTATGGATTCGCGAATTTTTCCCGAAACTCTTCCACTTTCGCCTGGCGCTTTTTGTCGAGATCGGTGTCAGAGGCCAGCTCCCGCCGGTAAATGATATTGACTGCGCCCTCCGGCCCCATAACGGCGATCTCGGCCGTGGGAAAAGCAAAGTTCATGTCGGTTCGGATATGTTTGCTGGACATAACGTCGTAAGCCCCACCGTATGCCTTGCGCGTGATGACGGTGATTTTCGGCACCGTGGCTTCCGCAAACGCGTAAAGCAACTTCGCACCGTGTTTGATAATCCCGCCGAACTCCTGATTTGTTCCAGGTAAGAAACCCGGCACGTCTACGAACGTGACCAGCGGAATATTGAACGCGTCGCAGAACCGCACGAATCGCGCGCCTTTGATTGAGCCCGCAATATCCAGGCAACCGGCGAGATATGCCGGTTGATTCGCAACGACCCCCACCGGGCGTCCATCGAGTCTTGCGAAACCAATGATCAGATTTTTAGCGTAATGTTCCTGCACCTCAAAGAAGTAATTCTCGTCGATGACGGCATGGATAACGTCTTTGATGTCGTAGGGGATATCCGACTCCACCGGCACTAATGAATTTAGAGATTCTTCCACCCGGTCCCAAGGATCATTCGTTGCGCGGCGCGGCGGGTCATCGAGATTGTTGGAGGGGACGAATGACAGCAACTCACGTACCAGCAGCAGGCATTCTTCGTCATTGTGTGACATGAAATGCGCAACGCCGCTTGTATTGTTGTGCGTCATCGCGCCACCGAGTTCGTCTTTAGTGACTTCTTCATGCGTGACAGTCTTGATGACGTCGGGGCCGGTCACAAACATGTAGCTGGTCTTGTCGACCATCGCGATGAAATCCGTAATTGCCGGCGAATAAACGGCACCACCGGCGCACGGTCCCATGATTGCAGAGATCTGCGGAATGACTCCCGAGGCGAGCGTGTTTCTCAGAAAGATGTCGGCGTATCCGGCCAGCGACATGACGCCTTCCTGAATCCTGGCACCTCCGGAATCATTTAAACCGATGACGGGCGCTCCCACTTTCATCGCGAGATCCATGATCTTGCAAATCTTTTGAGCGTTCGTCTCGCTCAGCGACCCGCCGAAGACGGTGAAGTCCTGGGCGAAAACGTAGACGAGCCGTCCATCGACACGTCCGTAGCCGGCAATCACGCCATCGCCGGGATACTGCTGCTCCTGCATCCCGAAATCAAGACAGCGATGCGCGACGAATTTGTCTACCTCTTCGAAGGAATCCTTGTCGAGTAGAAGCGCAATCCGCTCACGCGCGCTGAGCTTGCCTTCGGCTTTTTGCCGGTCCAGACGCTGCTTGCCCCCGCCAAGCTCGGCAGCGCGATTCATTTGGATGAGTTGTTCGATGCGGGAAGTTGCTGTGACCTTGGATGGCATTACTTGATGACGGGGACTTTCTCCCAGTCCTTCAGGAACTGCTCGACCCCCTTATCCGTCAAAGGATGTTTCAGGAGCTGATCGAATACTTTGGCGGGCATGGTGCAAATGTCCGCGCCATACAGGCCTGCCTGGACGACATGAATGGGATTGCGTATGGAAGCGACCAGCACCTGAGTTTGGAATTCATAGTTGTTGAAGATCGTCACGATATCGCGGATCAAGTCCATTCCATTCTCGCCGATATCATCCAGGCGGCCGACAAAGGGGCTGACGAAATACGCGCCGGCCTTTGCGGCCATGATCGCCTGGGGCGCGGAAAATACGAGCGTCACATTCACGCGAATGCGTTCTTCACTGAGGGCTCGTGTCGCCTTCAGTCCTTCTTTAGTCATCGGACATTTCACGACGATATTCGGATGCAGCTTTGCCAAATGCCTGCCTTCCTCGACCATTCCTGCGGCATCACGGCTGACCGTCTCGGCGCTCACAGGCCCGTTCACCAGAGAACAGATTTTTAAAAGCTGATCTTCAAATGTATTTCCCTCTTTCGAAATCAACGTTGGGTTTGTCGTAACTCCATCCAGCACGCCGGTACTGGCGGCATCGCCGATCTCCTCAAGATTGGCCGTGTCGAGGAAGAATTTCATGTGGGATCTCCTTGTGCAAAACAGCATTCTACCACCCTCTCCCTTTGGGAGAGGTTAGGGTGCGCGTAATGGTGCGCTCATCGCGCTTTCGTTTCCAAACTCATCCACAGCGGAGACTCGATAGTAAAGACCGGAGCGATAGGAGGAATCGAGGAAGGCGTTCGTCGTAATAATGCGATCTGACAGCGATCGAAACTGTGCATTGGCACTCTCGCTGCGAAAAACGTGATACCCCGCGAGATCGGTTTCCTGATTAGGATTCCACGTCAAATACCCCCCCATATCGGATTGAACAATGTCCAGGCCGGCCGGCACCGCCGGCGCGGTTTTATCCTCGACAGTGACTGTGACGGATTCAGGTCCGACACCCAAGACCGGATTTCCCGGCATACGGCGGACCGCCGTTACCTGATAGGTCAGAACTTTGCCGGGCTGATATTGATTATCTTCGAATCGAGTCTCGGAAACCGTTTGCGACTCGGAAGGCACATCGGTGCGCGCGATGACAAACGCGTCAGCCAGTTCCAGATGTTCCTGCGGCCTGTCCCATTCCAACCGGATGCGACGCTGATCGACCACCGCCCGAAGCCCCAAAACTCTGCCGGGAACCTCTACTGGTTCTATCGTTGCGACATTTGAAACTTGTGACGTTTTCCCCTGCGTTGTATCCACAACCGCTGTGTATGTCCGAAGGCCGCCGAGGGATAAGCCGAGTGGAATGGAATGCGATTGCAGCTGTCCCGGAGCACTCACGTTTAACATTGCGAGTATTGCGCCATCATTCCGGATCTGCACGTGTGCGAGGTTTGTAGCGGCCGAACCGTCGATATTCTTTGCGGGGTTGGTCCATGTCAGTATCAAAGTGTATCCATTCTGAACGGCTTTGAGATCTTTTACAGGCTCCGGAATTCGAATAAAGGGCGGAAGGGGCGGACCTTCTTTGCCGCAAGCAGGAAGGAGGAGAAGAAGCAGCAAAAGAATGCATTCCCCTCCTCGTAGGGGAGGGGTGGCGCGGAGCGCCGGGGTAGTCAGTTTGGCCGAAATTTCGCCGGTCTGACCACCCCGGCTGCGCCTTCGGCGCATCCACCCCTCCTCTGCGAGGAGGGGAATATCCGAAATCACAAGATGTACCGGCTGAGATCCTGGTCCTTCACGATTTCGGCGAGCATTTTTTGGACGTATCCTGCGTCAATTCGGATCGTCTTCTTTTTGAGATCGGGGCCCTCAAAGGAGATGTCGTCAAGGAGCTTCTCCATGATCGTATGAAGGCGGCGGGCGCCAATGTTCTCCGTGCTTTCATTCACCGTCGCGGCGAAGCGAGCCACCTCTTGGACGGCATCCTCGGTAAACGCCAGTTTAATGCCTTCGGTTTCCAACAGCGCGACGTATTGCTTAATCAATGCATTCTGGGGCTCCGTCAGGATCCGCACAAAATCTCCGATGGTGAGCGAATCGAGCTCCACGCGAATGGGAAAGCGCCCCTGGAGTTCGGGAATCAAGTCGGAAGGCTTCGACACGTGAAATGCGCCTGCGGCGATGAACAGGATGTGATCGGTACGAACGAAGCCGTATCGCGTATTCACCGTGGTTCCTTCAACGATCGGCAGGATATCTCGCTGAACGCCCTCTCGGCTCACATCAGGGCCATGCCCGGTTTCGCGTCCGGCAATTTTATCGATTTCGTCCAGGAAAATGATGCCGCTGTCCTCGACACGCTCGACAGCCAGACGTGTCACGGTATCCATATCGACAAGCTTCTGTTCCTCTTCCTGAATCAGGTACTCCAGCGCTTCGGCGATCTTCATCTTTCGCTTCTTGGTGCGCTGTCCCAAAAAACCGGGAAGGATATCTTTGATGTTGATATCCATTTCCTCGATGCCCTGATTGCTGATGATCTCGAATGCGGGAAAGTTGCGTTCCTTGACCTCGATTTCGACCATGCGCTCGTCGAGTTTGCCTTCCCGCAGCTGAGCGCGCAATTTTTCCCGCGTGCGGTTCCACTGTTCAGTTGCCGTCCGGTTGCTATCGTCGGATGCCCCGCTGGGCAACGGCATCGGTGGAAGCAATAGGTCCAGAACCCGCTCTTCGGCATTGGCTTCCGCTTTATCGGCCACTTCTTGGAGCTTCTCATTGCGCACCATTTCGATCGCGATTTCGACCAGGTCGCGAATCATCGATTCCACGTCCCGGCCGACGTAACCAACCTCCGTAAATTTGGAAGCTTCCACTTTCAGAAATGGTGAATTAGCCAGTTTTGCAAGACGCCGCGCGATTTCCGTTTTGCCGACCCCCGTGGGACCGATCATGATAATGTTTTTCGGCATGACCTCTTCCGCCATTTCAGGCGGAAGTTTTTGACGGCGGATCCGATTGCGCAGCGCAATCGCAACGGCTCGCTTTGCTCCGGCCTGCCCGATCACGTATTTGTCGAGCTCGCGGACAATCTCACGGGGCGTCAGCTCGTCGAGGTGAGGGCTTTCATCGACCGTCTCAGGTACGTACATACTCAATTCGATTCTACCTCACAGTTCTTCGATCGAGACGTTATCGTTCGTATAGATGCAAATCTTGCCCGCAATTCGCATTGCTTCCTCGACGATTTCGCGGGCGCTCAGTTCCGTATATTTTTCCAGCGCGCGGGCCGCGGCGAGCGCGAAGGCGCCGCCGGAACCGATACCAACGATACCATCGTCGGGTTCGATCAGATCCCCGGTCCCCGAGATCAGAAATGTACTCTTGTTGTCGGCAACAATCATGACGGCTTCGAGATGACGCAGCGACCGGTCCGTTCGCCAATCCTTGGCCAGCTCGACCGCCGCGCGGCTCAAATTTCCATGAAACTGTTCGAGTTTGGCCTCAAAACGAGAGAACAGGGCGAATGAATCCGCGGATGATCCGGCAAAGCCGGCAAGAATTTTCTCGTTATAGAGCCTGCGGATTTTTTTCGCGCCGTGTTTGATCACCGTATCGCCGAGAGTGACCTGACCGTCACTTCCGATGGCGACCTTGCCTTTGCGCCGCACACACAGAATGGTCGTAGCTTGAATGGAAGGATTCATGAATTTATTTTGATGCTGGCGGCGCGAACAAATTGTCCGATAACCCCGAGTTGTAATCAGCCGTATCCAGGTGAATTTCCATTGTCTTGACGTTGTCGGTAAGGCGGCTCAAGTAGAGCGGGGTCATCACTCCCTCGAATTTGTGCCAGTTGCTGTACTGCTCCTCGTGCAGTTTTGATTCGTCGGCTCGCCGGACCTGCATTTTTGTGGGTAAGTGCGTGTCGCGATCGATGTAAAAACGAATGCGATTTTTATCGGGGTCACGCAGCTCCACGACATCGACCCGTTTGAAATCGATCATCTCAGTTGGCAGGCTCTGTGTTGTGGTCAGGCGTTCTTTGAGCGTGAAACGCAAAACATAATCAAAGCCGGTCTTGACCCCTTTTAAGAATTCTTCTGTCTCGCCGGCCGACTGAGTTTCCGGAGACCTTTTTCCGACGATTTTCCATCCTTCTTTGCCGCGATTGATCTGAGTCGTTCTTCGAGTCACAGGACCAAATTCGACGCGCTCCATGTCGGGGAACTTGATGTAGTCGGAGAAAATATCGGACCCGCTCAACTGGCCGCGGGTGAAAGCGAAGAATCGTCCGGTGGTGTGAATATCCTTCACGTCCAGGAACGCAGGGCCTCCGAGAGCATCGATCATCTGATCGATCAACTGATTCGACTTCGTCTGGGCCCCTGCCCGGCCTGACACCGCAAGGGGCTTTGCCCACAAAGTCCGAAATGGACCCCCTCCGCTCGCTTCGCTCGCGGTCGCCCGCGAAGCGCGAGCCCGATAGGGCGAAGCATCAAGAGAAGGCGGCAGGGGGTCGCTCACAATGGATTTTATGGGCAAAACCGCCGCAAGGAGGCACAAACAAAGAGAAAGAAAACGAAAAATTTGCCAGATCATTCACAGACGATTATAGCGAAGGCGCGCCTGATCGATAAACGTTGTGAATAGCGCCTTCGCTAACGACGCAAACGGATCATCTTTCCAGCCACACTCGGGATGCCACTGGACACCGAGGATGAAACGGCCTCTTGTATCTTCAACAGCCTCGATGACGCCGATTTTGGGTGGTCCAGTCTGCGCCGTCGGCGTAGTGCGGAACGAGGCTTCAGCAATCGCGATATCCGCCAACAGCTGGCTTTGACCCCGCACCTGAGGCAGTGTGCCAATCCCAAGAAGGCCGGCGCTAAAGTCAGCCGCATCTTTCGGCGCCTGCGCGCACATGGCCTGGTTGCAAAAATCCCGCGCAGTCGCCGATGGCGCGTCACTCGCTACGGACGACGCGTCCTAAGGCGCCATCCTCCACCTGCGCTATCACGACTTCCCCCGCGTCTATTCCAAGGCGGCTGCATGATCTAGAATCTTCAGAATTCTTCTTCGCAAAACGCAAAGAAGTCACAGTGGAAGAACTTACATTCCCGGCAGGGACCGAAAGGGGCATCGCGATGCAGTCCTTCAGGACGTTTGCGTTCTTCTGCACCAGAAACTGCCCCCCGGGTTCGCGCAGAATCGAAGACTCCAGTGCGGACGCACGGGCCGTTCTTCGGAAAGGCGGATATTTCCACGGGAACCGCACAGTTTATCGGCGGTGGGATTTGCGAGCTGAAACGGTGTCATTTGCGCGACGAGACATACGCAAGTTCGTTAGCACAACCGAGTTTGTTGGCCCATAAGGCGAGATATCTCTGGTTCAGCCTCCCGCCCATACGATCGATGATGCCCGCCGCGTCGATGAGATCTTGCGGCCTGCCAACCTTCAGCTTCTGAAGGAGCAGATCTTCGGGGGATGGAAACCACAGATATCGGCTATCAAACCGCTTTCGCTTGCGCCGCGAGAACGCGGCTTGATCGTGGGCATCTCGGTTCAGTAGAAGGTCGACGGCTGTCCGGCCAGATCTAAACCGCTTGTGAAATGAGCGCATCATTGGATTATATCGTTCCCATCTCGTGTCGAAATGGAACCCAAGACCCGCAAGGTTTCTAATCAACTCTTGGGGTAATTCGGAAGTTTGAATCATGAAATCAAGATCCAGCGTCGCACGCGGCCGCCCCCATGCGGCCAATGCAAATGCGCCGATGATCATGTACGGAACACCAGCCTCAGACAAGGCATCAACAATTTCGATCAACTGATTCTTAAGACTGGCCGGACCGGCGCCGCGAGTTCTCACGACGAGGTCTCCTCGATGGTTTGAAACCGTTTTGAATCCAGATCAGCTCGTTGCGGGAGGAAAATGCTTCAACCATGTCCATCGCAGCTTCCGACAACGCAATACAGTCGTCCAGAGCATCCTGAAAACGCAATCGATGGAGATCTTGTACCACACGCCGGCGGTTGGACATATGGACATTATGGCATGGCTCGGAAGGCCCCACATGGAGAACACGGGCAGAATGGCCTGCACAAAAACGTAATAAAAGTTTGTTCGTCATGACCCCGAGGCATATCAGAAGATCGATCGGATCCTGGGACGAAGCACCAGAATCGACAAGCGGACACCTCACTCACGATCGGGATCCACGGTATACAGCTCAAGCTCTCGGCGGGTTCCGCAGAAGGTAAAGAATCGGCAATTCAGCGTCGGCTTTCTTTCGATCCGCGTTCGATGAGCTTCTTAGTCAGCAGGACGAGTCCGATTTGCTGTGACCATTCAGAAACGATGTTGCTCACGACGGTTCCCCATTTGCTTTCCGGATCGACGCGGGAGAAGAGCCCTATCCATCCGAGCCCCGTCAATAACAGGAAAACAGTGAGGGAATGCTCATGGAAAAATTCGTGGATCGGGCCAAAGTGTGCGCGGACTGGCTGCCGGCTTTCTCGCGATCCTTTTTCAAAAAACCATTTCGTCGCCAGAATTGTAATGAGGACGCCGGTCCAGTCCGCCATCGCATTGCCGTAAAAAGAGCCGGCGTGGGATTTGGGATCGGCCAGTACATACAATAGGAACCAAAGTGTCAGCACACCCGCCGCGGCAAGGCTGAGCGAATGTTCTTTCCAGAAAGACCTCTTTCGACGCGTCACGTTCTCCTCCCGCTGATAAATCGCTTATCGTCCGCGCCTGACAACGGCCCCCTTCTGCACGCTGCATCCGCGAACTAAGTTCCTTTTCCGGGTCAGCTGGACGTTATTGAAGATCGTTTGGAACCGGTACTGCCGTCAGCCTTAAGGCAAAAATGGGACAACTAAACATGGCGCAAGGCTATCACGGCTTTTTCCTTCAAACCCGCTATACTGATCCGGCCCAAAACTTAAACGGAGAACAAATATGAATAAAGCGCTCTTCGCTTCGTTTGCATTGCTTCTGTCGTTGTCGTTTTCGAACACGCTGCTTGCGCAAAACAATCCCAACTTGAGCTTCTTCATTACGAGCGCGGGATCAGGCAACGGCGCCAACCTGGGCGGCCTCGCCGGCGCAGACGCGATTTGCCAGCAGCGCGCGGCTGCGGTGGGTGCCGGAAACAAAACCTGGCGCGCCTACTTGAGTACGACTGCTTCGGGCAATCAGGCGGCCGTGAATGCGAGAGACCGAATCGGACGCGGACCGTGGCAAAACGCAAAAGGCGTTGTCGTGGCGCAAAGCGTGGACGACCTGCACAGCGCCAATAACAAGTTAGGAAAAGAGAATTCACTTACCGAAAAAGGAGCTACTGTTAAAGGCCGCGGCGACAGCCCGAACACGCATGACATGCTGACCGGTTCGAGTGCCGACGGGAGAGCCCTGACTGGCGATAACACTTGCAGCAACTGGACGGGCAACGGCGCAGGCAGCGCCCGAGTGGGGCACCACGATAAACAAGGGGGCGGCGACAGCCCGAACTCGTGGAACTCCGCCCACGCCAGCAGCGGCTGCAGCCAGGCGAATCTCGTGTCCACCGGCGGCGCCGGGCTCTTTTACTGCTTCGCGCAATAAGCGCGCGTTAATTGAACTCATGCCAGAACTGAGTTCAACACGACCGCCAGGACCAACACCGTAACCAGATCACGGAACGATCTCTGCTCAACTGCGAAAGTCAGGCTAGCATCGTGTTGCTCATTGCCTCCAGCGACTCGCGATTTGCCGCTGGAAAGCGCACCCGCAGGGTATACGGCCGGTCATTAATAATGACAGGCTTGTATTGCAGGTTCACCTTCTAGGATCGCCGTCGTCACAGCGCCCGGATCGTCCGCGCCAAAACCGGCGCGCGCGGCGTTGTCCGACGCATTCGAAATGACGAATGCGCTGTTGGGGTGGCTATTTCTTGAGGCTGCGCGCTATCGCGCTTGCGCTTCGCGGAGCGCCCCTACAGTTGCGCGATTCGACTTTTTCAGCAGGCTGCTAGCAGGAAAAACAATGAAACCCAGTCCCATCATTGACCTTCTGCAACTGAACTTGCCATCTTTCTGGCTGACGCCGAACTCGACGGTAAACCGGTTGAGCACGCATTGCTCCACATCGTTAAGAAAGCTATTCAGGCATATGAGGAGCGTACTGGCGAGATACTCGATCCCTGAGGTTGCGAATCAGGGGACGATAGCCCAGATCCGAGCCGGCGAGCCCGAGCCGTCTTTCAATTTGAGGGGGCTCACGATCAATGTTGCACCCTTAGCGGGGAGCTGGTCGAGGTTCGCCATATTCTCGATGTGATAGATGCCGTTGGGTTGTGTGGTGTAATGCACTTTGAAATCGCTGGATGGTCCGTAGTCGACGCTCAGCGTATCGATGCCTAGTCCTGCGACCTTGCGCTCCACCAGCCGTCTGGCCGCTTCCACGCTGAAACCGGGAAAATGCATTACTCCTTTCGCGTCAGCATTCCGATATGGTTCGCCCTGCTTCCAACGCGCGCTCCATCCCGTGTTGGCAATCACCACGCTTTGCGCGGGAATCGGGCCGTTCCCTTTTTCCCACGCATCGACGTCTGCCAAGCTCAGCAGGTAATCCGAGTTCTTCTTCACGGCCGAGGTGATGTCCACGACAATAGCGGGTGCGACGAGTTGCCTCAGTGTCAGCTCGCTCACCATCTGGCGATTTTTGTCGCCGCCGAAGTGCGATGGTGCGTCGACGTGCGTTCCAAGGTGTTCAGATGCTTTGAAGGTACGGCTATAGATGTGGAGCTTGGCTTCTTCCGTGTCCTGCCGTGCCGAGAAAGCCATCGTCGGAAAGAACACTGGCGACGTAGGGCTTATCTCTTGAGTCAAATCCAAAATCCGGCCGGCCGGTACCCTTACCTGCGCCAAAGCGCAGCCCGCTATTGACAGAATGCATAGAGCGATTCGTTTCATCTCTCCTCCTATCAGCGGTTGGATTCTGCGAGTTTACTCTATTCCGGCTTCCAATTCGCGAAGCTCTTGATGCCTGCGGATTTTCGGTTCTTTTGACAGTCGGTCGACGGCAGTGTGAAACCGTTGCATATCCGCGCCATTCTGCTGAAGCAGCCGCTGGAAGGCGGGGACGTCGTCATAATAATTGGCGACTGTGTTCAGTTTGGCATTGTTTAAATCATGGGCGAACCAGTCGTCGTAACCGGAATAGCCAGCCCATGTGCCTTTCAGCTCCACGTATTGACGGCGCAGGTCGTCGAAAACGCGCTGCTTTTCGCGGCGCATCTCATCTTCGGTGCGGTGCGCATCACCATAAATCTGCGCCAGGCGCTCGCGCGTGGCCAGGATAAGATGCACGAACTGCTCTTCGCGTGCGATTGCCACATCGTATTGCCCGGCCAGACCCGCCTCGCCTTTGGAGTCTAACCAGCGGCGAGCGCCTTCCCGGCCGACAGTCGTCGCATAGGCTTCGTTGAAATCGGTGTCGCCGTTGGCGAAGACACGCTTGTGCGCGAGTTCATGGAACAGCAGTTCTGCCAGCTCAGGTTCGCTGTCGTTAATGAACGTGTTCAACAGCGGGTCTTTGAACCAGCCGAGCGTGGAGTACGCCTCAACGCCGTCGACATAGACGTCGAATCTCTGCTTCGCCAAGCGACTGCCGTGTTCTCGAGCGCGCTTCTCGGAAAAGTAGCCGCGATAGGCAAGGCGGCCGACAAACGGATACCACCACACTTTCGGCTCGAGTGAGAATGGAAGCGCAGCCTGGACGTTCCACACAACATATTTCCGGTGTACGTCGACATACTTTTCGTAATTCCCGTCCACCGGCAATTTGAGCTCTGTTCTCGCGAACGTCCGCAGCCGCTGAACGAGTTCCAATTGTTGTTTGAGCGTTACCGGCGTTTTAGAGTCGGCGATCAGCTTTTCGATGGAATGCCGATGCACCAGGATCTGGAATTCCCCCCTGATGGCTTGGAGGTAGTAACCGAAGTCGAAGATAAGCAAGAAAGCACAGGCGCGTGCGAAACCTCTCACTTCCCAAACATACATCGAATTTGGAACAAAAAGGCAGGTTGAGCTACAGAGTATTTGCCGCAACTTAGACCCTCACCTTTTCTTTGGGATTCGCCCTATCGGGCTCGCGCTGCGCGAGCGCTTCACGCGTCGGCCAGGCTCAAAGGGAGAGACAAGTTGTCAGCCGGCCGAGACGGCGTGTTCCAGATGTTGCCGGAAGACCGCTTCCGGAACGTTTCCCACGAATTGGACAGTCTCATTGATGACGGTCTTTGGAACGCCGCGCACGCCGTATCGATTGACGAGGTCCGGGAATTCGCTGACTTCGACGACGTCGGCCATAACGTGCGAGTTAGCGATTGCCATCCTGTGGGCCAGCCTGGCCACATCCGGACAGTGGGGTCAGGTCGGTGTAACGAACACCTGGATGTGGACGTCCTTGTCCAGTTTGCTTAGCACTTCACTGGTTTCCTCGGCAAGATCCGCGTCCGCCTTCGATACGTTCACCAAGCTGCCGACAAGGACGGAAAATTCGTAACCGGACGGCAAACCAAAGTAGCGGATTTTTCCCTGGACACCCTCGGCCGACATGATCAACGCAGGGATACGATCGATACCCTGCTGGCGTGCGGCCTCACCGTTCGTTGTCACCTCATGCACATCCAGATGGAGCTTATCGGATAGGGCAACCACTTCCTGCAAAAGCAGCCGTGTATCTTTGCAAGTCGGGCAATTCCCCCCAGGGATAATGATCGGCGACTCGCGTTCCGTAAAAAACTCAAGATGGACATCGTGGTCAAGTTGGTCAAAAATTGTTTTAATTTCTCTTTGATTTTCCTCAGACAGGAACGCCACGTTTTTGCACCTCACCTCTATTATGGACGATTTCGAGAACACTGTGATGTTGCGGAAGATCTACCCTCTCCCTCTGGGAGAGGGTAGAGTGAGGGTCTCAAGATTCGGACTTCTACGTTGCGCCGGTCTTCTATTGAGGCTTCGCCCTGTCGGGCTCGCGCTTCGCGGCACCCCGTCTGCGCCGCCTGGGTGGCTTCGCGACATTCTTCTGATGGCGCATTGTACTAAGCATTACGAAGCCGTGCTTGATCGATAAACGCTGTAAACAGCGCCTTCGCGAACGGATCGTCCTTCCAGCCGCGCTCGGGATGCCACTGCACTCCGAGCACGAAATGCCCCGTTGTATCTTCGACCGCCTCGATGACACCATCGGGGGCAAAAGCCACCGGTCGAAGATTGCGGCCGGGATTTTCGACCGATTGATGGTGATAACTGTTGACCTCGATCTCGGAGCCTCCAGCGAGCCGCCCGATGAGACTACGTCCCGTAATCCGGACCGTATGGCGCGCGGGCGGCTGACCATTGTCGGTTTCATGCGTGACGGCGGCGTTCACTAATGCCGGAATGTCCTGGACAAGTGAACCACCGCGAAAGACATTTAGACTTTGTATGCCGAAACAAATGCCGAGCAGAGGCAAGCCTTCCCCCTCTACGTGCCGCAGGATCTCGAAATCTGTGGTGTCGCGTTCGGGATAAAGCTCGCCCAGACTGGCGTGCGGAGCTGCTCCGTAGTGTTTCGGGTCGATATCGGTCGGGCTTCCGGGAAGAAGAACGCCGTGCACCCGGGTAACGTATTCGCGGATGATTTCGCGATCTCCCGTAGTGGGTATCATCAGCGGCAGGCCGCCCGCCCAGAGGATCGCGTCGAGGTAATGCCGGATCTGGCCAATGTACTCAGATTTCTCGTGATAACGAGTAGGAATTCCGATCCAGGGTTTTTCCATAATTGAATGTCGTTACGATCTCGTCGCGAACGCGATTGGCCAATTCTGCCGATGGCACACCTTCTGAAGGAATCGGCTCGCCGATGATGACTTCCACGGCTCCGCCGCGTATGTGATACGTCTTCGGAACAAGAACCGTTCGCGAACCCCGAATAGTCATCGGTACCACCTCGGCGCCGGACCTTGCGGCCAACATAAAGCCACCGCCTTTGAAAGGCTTAATGCTACCGTCGCGACTCGTTCCGCCTTCGGGAAAAATCAATATGGGCGTACCCTTCTTGATCGTTTCTGCCGCGTCCCGCAATGATTTGACCGCCGCGTGCGGATTTTCTCTATCGATCTGAACGTGACCCGAACGCCGCAGGTGCCAGCCGAGGAATGGATAGCGAAATAAGTCCTTCTTGGCCGCGAATCGAAATTGAAACGGAAGTGCGGCCAGGATGATTGGAATGTCCATATGACTCTGATGATTCACGCAAAGCACGTATGGACGGCCACCCTCGAAACGCTCTACACCACGAACGCAGACGCGAACTTGCGCCGTCCACAAAATCATGCGCGCCCAGATTTGCGCGCACGTGTGCTGGATCCGGCCCCGAGAATCAAACAGCGAACTGGCCACGGAGAACGATCCCATAATCCCCGTGTAGAGAAAAATCAGCGGAGCCGTGATCAACAGCGAGCGTGCATAGCTGAGCTTATCGAGCATGGTTTTCGCCTCTCCCGCTGGGAGAGGGCTACTCTAGCATGGGCCGCGCTTCCCCAACGAGATACAGCGAACCACATATCAGAATCGTCGCGTTTTCCGGCGCATTCGTGCGCGCATGCTCGATCGCCCCCGCCACCGTTTCCTCGGCGTGCGACCCCGCCACCAACCTCTGCAGCTCTGCAGGATGCTTCGCACGGCTGCTCTTCGGTCTCGTAAATATGAATTGCCGCGCGTGAGGCCGCAGGATGGCGATCATTTCTTCAAACTGCTTATCGGCCATGACGCCGAATATGACCCAGACACCTTCGGGATGACACTCTCGAAGAAAGGCAGCGAGCGCACCGGCTGCTGCCACATTATGCGCGCCGTCGAGAAGAAAGCGGCCGAACCGTTCCAGCCGGCCCGGCCAGGTTGTGGTGTTGACCCCGAGCACAATGTTGTCTTCAGAAATTCCCAAACACTCCGCAGCTCGAATCGCCACAGCAATATTTTCAAGCTGATGACGACCCAGAAGCTGCGGCCGCAGTTCCGGATACCGGCCCAGGTCGGCGCCTCGCATGAGCCGGTTTCCGGCTCGCTCGCGGATAACCGGCAAATCTGCCGCCGGCCCGATGATCACCGGTTCGGTGGACTTGATGATTCCGGCCTTTTCGGCGGCGATGGCTTCGATTGTCGTTCCCAAGAATTGCTGATGATCCAAACCAATGGTCGTGATGACCGAGACATCCTGCGCGACGATATTCGTCGCATCCAGCCTTCCTCCGAGACCGACTTCAAGAACGGCGAACTTCACGCGATCGCGAAAGTAGAGAAACGCCATCGCCGTAACAAGCTCAAAATATGTCGGCGTATAAAGCAAATCTTTCGCCGTCGATGCCGCGTCCTTGACGGCTGCGAAGACTTCGTTCAACTCGTCATCCGAAATTTCCCGTCCACCGATCGAGATGCGTTCATTCAGACGTACCAAATGAGGCGACGTGTACAATCCGGCCTCGGGCATCATTGAGGACAATAACTTCGCTACGGATCCCTTACCATTGGTGCCGGCAATCAGAATCGAGCGGAACGCCCGCTGGGGATCGCCCAGGGCGGCGGCCAGCGCCTGCATATTCCGCAGGTCATATCGGATGGATCGATACTCGTTACTCAGCGTGTAAAGATACGAGAGGTCGGCAGCTATCACTTCCTAAAGCGGCTTATAGGTGCAGGCCCGCCATAATTATTGCATCCCTCGGTTTCAACTGCTGGTTCTTCGGATCGACTTCAACAGCAAAATTTTCGAGGGCTGTAGCACCCAGCAGGTGCAACGTTCCAGCAGGCGCAAAGACGACGCGGCAGGTCGCCGAATCCTGCAGCTGTGGAATTGTGAATAGGGCTTCCCCTATTAGCGTCTTGTCCCTCCGCCCATCCGCCAGGATATATTCCCACGCTCGCTGCGGCACGATGCCGATTTCCTTCAGCCGGTCTTCGGGAATCCATGAATAGAAGGATCCCGTGTCTACCCAGAAATTCTCCTCAAAGTAACGGGAGCGTTCGATTGGATTGGACACTCGGACCTTGACCTGGAACATACCCATATTCTAACTCCTACATGAAAATGTTCGTCTCTTTACGAGACCTGCTGGGCTTCAACGGGCACTTTGTAGGAGCACGACTCTTGGTTGCAGTAGCGGATCAGGCCTTCCCGCTTTGTTGCCTTCTCCAGCAGGAACGGCGCTCCGCATTCGGGGCAGGGCTCGGGGACGGGCTTGTTCCATAGGACGAAGTCGCAATTGGGGTATTTGGAGCAGCCGTAGAAAACTTTTCCGCGTTTCGAATGGCGCTCGATCAGTTCGCCGCCGCAGCCGGGTTTGGAACACGCAACTCCGACGGTTTTCGGTTTGATGTACTTGCACTTCGGATAATTGCTGCAGGCAATGAATTCGCCGAACCTGCCTTCTTTCATGGCAAGCTTGGCCTTGCCGCACTGCGGACAAGTCTCCTCCAACAGCACGTCCGGTTTCTTCGGCGTTTTCGTTCCGGCCGCGAGCTTTCGGGTGGTCTTGCATTCGGGGTAACCCGTACAGGCGAGGAATTGGCCAAAACGGCCGCGCTTCAGCGTCATCGGCCGGCCGCAGTTTTCACACGGCTCGGGTTCGGACTCCGCCGAGGCCTCTCCTTCCTTCGGGGTTTCATCGCTGGCGATTTCTTTCGTGTTCTTGCACTCGGGATAGGCCGAGCAGGCCATGAAACGGCCGAACTGGCCCCACTTGATGACCATCGGGCTGCCGCACTTGTCACAGATCTCGTCGGTTGGGAGTTCCTGACGCTTGAGATTCTCCATGTTCTTCGAAGCGCGCTTCAGGTCCTTCTCGAACTTCTTGTAAAACTCATCGAGCGCTTCGACCCAGGTCATCTTGCCGTCTTCGACCTCATCAAGCTCCTCTTCCATGCGCGCCGTGTATTGGATGTCGAAGATGTCTTCAAAATGTTTGACGAGCATCTCCGTTACGACCGCACCAAGCTCGGTCGGCTTGAATTTGCCTTGGTCTTTGGTGACGTACTCCCGATCCTGGATCGTGGTCAGAATCGACGCGTATGTCGATGGACGTCCGATGCCTTTCTCCTCGAGCGCTTTCACGAGCGAGGCTTCGGTGTATCTCGGCGGCGGCTCGGTGAAGTGCTGGCGTGGCGTCACGTCGATGAGGCGCAGCTTTTCGCCTTGACGGAGCGGAGGCAGCGTGAGGTCCTGTTCGTCATCCGGTTCCAGAGCCTTGCCGTCGTCATCGGAGGACTCTTCGTAAACTTTTAGAAATCCGTCGA
>Ga0209157_1000410_pt1 | contig 37271 bp, 32 predicted proteins | sample GraSoiAngelo_135_FD_185892 | JGI IMG/M metagenome (GOLD analysis project Ga0209157, IMG submission 185892) | Grasslands soil microbial communities from the Angelo Coastal Reserve, California, USA - 14_0929_05_40cm (SPAdes) (version 2) | ecosystem: Environmental > Terrestrial > Soil > Grasslands ...
GCAGCTGCGGTTACGTTGCGCGGCTTGCGAAGGAGATGGGCGCCCTGACAATCGCGGTCGTCACCTTGCCGTTCCGAGGAGAAGGAAAGCTCCGGATGGAGAGCGCGGAATGGGGGCTCGAGCGACTCCGCGACGCCGCCGACACCGTGATCACGATCCCGAACGACAAGTTGCTCGACCTCGTGCCGAGGCAGTCGTTGAACCTCGCCTTCAAGTTCGCCGACGAGGTCCTGATGCGATCGATCAAGGGACTCACCGAGATCATCACGAAGCCCGGCCTTGTAAACCTCGACTTCAACGATGTCAAGACGATCATGAAAGGCGGCGGGGTCGCGATGATCGGCCTGGGCGAGAGCCAGGCGGTCGGCGACAACCGCGCCGTCGAGGCGATCGAGGAGGCCATCAACTCGCCCCTTCTCGAGGTCGATGTCTCGACCGCCCACGGCGTTCTGATCAACGTCACGGGCGGCAACGACATGACGATCTCCGAAGCGGAACGCGTCGCCGAGGTCGTCCAGTCGAAAGTCTCTCCCACGGCGCGGATCATCTGGGGCGCGACGGTCGATGCGTCACTCGAACACACGCTGCGCGTCATGCTCGTCGCGACCGGCGTCAAGTCCAAACAGATCGTCGGGCGACGAGACCCGTCGGAGGAGAAGGCCCGCGTCGGCGTCGACGTGATCCGCTGAGGATTGCTCCGTGGAGACTCCACGGGACGGGAGGAGGAAGGCGCAATCCCGGAAACATTTATTAATCCTCCTCCTTTACGTGAATGTCGCGGTTGCTTCATTCGCTTCCTCGGGCAGCCGGAGGCCGAAAAATGGATTCCATTGTCAGGGAAGTGGTGAGTCGCTCGGGCGTTCAGCCGCGGCTTCCTGAGTCCCCCATGCAAAGGGTTGGCGTCGACGCGGAAGACGCCGAACTCGAGCGGATCCTCGCGAGCCTCCGGACGAATATCAAGATCGTCGGAGTTGGGGGCGGCGGCTGCAACACGATCGACCGCCTCGTCGAATCCGGCATCGTCGGAGCAGAGTTGTTCGCCGCGAACACGGACGCCCAGCATCTCCTCATCATCCGATCCCCGCACAAGCTCCTCCTGGGCCGCCGCGTGACGCGAGGCCTCGGAGCCGGCGCGCTCCCCCAAGTCGGCGAGGAGTCTGCCCGCGAGGCCGCGGACGAACTGCGGTCCGTCGTCCAGGGTGCGGACATGGTGTTCATCACCTGCGGCCTCGGAGGCGGCACCGGCACGGGCGGCGCCCCGGTCCTCGCGCAGCTGTCGAAGGAGGCGGGCGCCCTGACGATCGCGATCTGCACGTTCCCGTTCCGGGCCGAGGGCGCCATCCGGGCGGAGAATGCGGAGTATGGCCTCGAGAAGCTCCGGAACTTCGCGGACACCGTCGTCGTGATCCCGAATGACAAACTCCTTGAACTCGTCCCGCGTCTGGCCCTGAATGCGGCGTTCAAGGTCGCGGACGATGTGCTGATGCGAGGCATCAAAGGGATCACGGAGGTCATCACGAAGCCCGGCCTCGTGAACCTCGACTTCAACGACATCAAGACGATCATGAAGGGTGGTGGGGTCGCGATGATCGGCCTCGGCGAGTCCGATCGAGACAACCGCGCGGAGGAGGCGATCGAAGAGGCGATCAACTCGCCCCTGATCGACGTCGACATCAGCGCCGCGACCGGAGCCCTCGTGAACGTCACGGGCGGGAACGACATGAGCGTGGCCGAGGCGGAGAAGGTCGCCGAGATCGTCCAGGGTCGGATCGCCCCGAACGCACGGATCATCTGGGGCGCCGCCGTCGATCCGAGCCTCGAGCACAAGCTGCGGGTCATGCTCATCCTGACCGGCGTGCGGTCCAAGCAGATCCTCGGGCCGGGGGAGCACGTGCGTGCCCACGGCGGGGTCGACATCGTACGGTGAGGCTGATGGCGGACATCGTGGACAAGAGCTGGGAGGTGCAACGGCGGATCGAGGAGCGCGCGAAGCGCCTCGGGAAAGGCCGTTACGGTCGCGTCCTGAAGATGGCGCGCAGGCCCACGCCGGACGAGTACTCTAAAGTCGTGCTCATCACCGGAATCGGGATCGCGGCGATCGGAGCCCTCGGCTTCCTGATCTACCTGATCATGCGATACGGGCCCGGCCTCTTCCACGGGATCTTCGGGTTCGTGGGGCGGTAATCGAATGGGACTCCTCGACGATCTATCGAGGCGCGAGGCGAAGGCGGAGCCCAAGCAGGAGCCGCCCGCGGTCGGCCACTACGCGGTCAAGCTGGACCTGAAAGAGGAGAAGGTCTCCCTCACCGCGGGTCAGACGAAAGAATACCCGGTCATCGTCACGAACACGGGGACCGAGGATGATACGATCCGGATCAAAGTGGACCTCGTCTACAACTCCGAGCTTCCGGACCCGCCGGAGTGGACCGTCAAACTGTACGGCGTCGAAGAGAAAGTGTGGGACGTCACCTTCACGAAGGTCACGGAGAAGGAGTTCCGGCTGATCGCCGACGGCCAACGGGAGGTCACGTTGACCGTCACCTGTCCGAAAGGCGCGCGCTACGGGGACCGGTTGAACGTCGTCGTCAACGCGATTTCGAAGGGCGATCCGGGGGCGTTCGACGCGAAGACCCTGAGCTTTAGCGCGCGGCAAGCGGTCCTCGCGGTGAAGTCGTCGATCGGTCACGAACGCGCGGTGGCTGACGCGATTTACGCGCGGGCCAAGGCGAAAGACGTCGGTGTGTTCTCGATCCTCGTGCCGGCGAACTTCCGTGGATACGTGTACGTCGAGAGCATGAATCCGGACCGCTTGGAAGAGGTCGTGCGCGGTCTCCGACGGGCGCGCGGCGTCGTGAAAGGTGAGGGAGAGTCGACGGGAATCGCGTTCTCGGAGATCGAGGCATACCTCACCCCGAAGCCGATCGTCAGCGGGATCATGGAGGGCGACATCGTTGAGCTGGTCGCCGGCCCGTTCAAGGGCGAGAAGGCTCGGGTCATGAAGATCGACGAGACCAAGGAAGAGATCACTGTCGAGCTGTTCGAAGCGATGGTCCGGATCCCCGTAACCGTTCGTGGCGACAGCGTGCGGGTCCTCCAGAAGGAAGAGGAGAAGTGAGTCAGGCCGTCGGCATCGGCTGGCCGTTCTTCTGGTCGCTAACCTTATTTAGGGTTAATTTTGTCACAATTGCCAGAGGATTCGCCGTGGCCGTCTCCAGCGTAAGTTCTGCGCTTTCCAAGAATACGTAGCTCAAGGGCGGAAGGCACTCGATGATTCCGGTCGAAACGTTTATGGTGGCCCGTTCTCTCGGGCCGACTCACTCAGGTTCCGACGATGGTTGAGAAGCTCAATGTGCTGGTCGATGGCGGCAAGGCTACCCCCGGACCTCCGTTGGGACCGGCGCTCGGTCCGCTCGGCCTCAACATCGTCGAGATCATCAAAGCGATCAACGAGAAGACGAAAAGCTTCGAAGGGATGAAGGTCCCCGTCACCCTGATTGTCGACCCGAAATCGAAAGCCTTCACGATCGAGGTCGGGACACCGCCGACGTCCGCGTTGATTGTCAAGGAGCTGAAGGTCGAGAAAGGATCCGGCGATCCGGGCAAGACGCGCGTTGGGAACCTCTCCCTCGCGCAGGCGGGCAAGATCGCGAACATGAAAGCGGACGCCATGCAAGGGAAATCCCTGAAGGCGCGCGTCCTCGAGGTCGTGGGCACGTGCGTCTCGATGGGCGTCACGGTCGAAGGGAAACCCGCGAAAGAGCTCTCGAAAGAAATCCAGGCCGGAAAGTATGACAAGCAGCTCGCGGGCTGAGGTCAGCGGGCCTTCGGAAACGCTTTGCGCTCGTGAGGCGTCGGCGTCGACAGGTCCAAGAGCATCGCTTCGAGCTGGATCCTCACGAAGTCCATATCGCCGATCCACAGCCCCTGGAGTTTGTCGGTCGCGAGCTCCCCATCGCGGTAGAACGAGTTCAGGATGAAAACCTCCTGGTCGCTCGGGAATACATAGGTGTGGGCGAGCCTCGTCGCAGAGAGGGGCCGCGCGGGGAAGTGGAACTGGACGCGCATGTTCCGTCCGAGGAGACTTCCCAGCTCCGCGAGATCTCCCCGATTCGCCTCGTTCAGGACGACTCGCACCCCTCGATGGGACCGGCCGAGCGCGTCGAAGAGGAGCCGGAGGATCTCGGGGGCCACGGGGAACGGACTCACGCACAGGATCTGTCCACTGCTCGAGAGGACGACCTCGCGGAGCTTGCGTCCGATCGACTCCGTGCCTTTGTAGATCCAGAGATCGGTCTCGGTTTCCCGAGCCTTGGGCGGAGGGCTTTCCTTCAACCCGCCAACCATCTCGGCGGCGGCGACGAGATCATCGCCTTTGGACTGGCGTGCCTCTTCCGCGACAATTCGAGGCGCGCGCGCCCGATACCGGTTCGGTCGTTCCCGCGACACCTCGATCCAGCCTTTGGTTTGGAGCGATTGGAGGATCCGATACACCGCTGGATACTGGACTCCGAGGAGTTGGCTGACCTGCTGGGCGGTCGCGACCCCGTTCTGGAGCAGGCTGGTGTACGCGCGAGACTCCTTTCCGGTCAGTCCGAGGGTCTCGAGGGCCCGCGCGACGTCCTCCTCCCGCACGGACCGGGCTAGGGGAGATTGCTACAAAAGGGTTATGCAGTTATCATCGTCCGGCTGATAATTCACCGTCGACGGAGCTGGAGGGAAGCCGAGTGGCGGCGTTCCTGTGCGGCGAAGCTCGCCTTCTCCGGCCGCACTCTCCCGTAGATTGGTCCACAGCTGCACGTCCGCAAAGCCTTATTAGGGCCACGCTCTTTGGCCGCCTCTCCTCTGCAGGAGGCCTCGCGGCTGCACACACTGCAGGAGGCGACTTTCCTTGGCGGACAAGCACTCGGTCGAGACAATCAAGAAGCTTCTGGAGGCCGCCAAGCCCCGCGCGTTCAAAGAGTCCGTCGAAGTCGCCGTGAACCTTCGCGACGTTGATCTTTCCGTCCCGAAGAATCGCGTCGAAGAGGATGTCGTCCTGCCCAAAGGACGTGGGAAACCGATTCGCGTGTGCGTCTTCGCGTCGGGAGAACTCGCCCTGAAGGCGAGGAACGTCGCGGACCTCGTGATCCAGCCGCAAGAGATCGAGGAGTACGCCAGCGACAAGCGCAAGGCAAGGGGCCTCGCGACGTCGTACGACTTCTTCATTGCCGAGGCCCCGCTGATGCCCGTGATCGGCAAGCGCCTCGGCGTCGTCCTCGGGCCGCGCGGGAGGATGCCTCGGCCCGTGCCGCCGACGGCGGACCCGACGAACCTGATCAGCTCCTTGCGAAACACGGTCCGCGTCCGGAGCCGCGACAAGCGGACGTTCCACGCGGCGATCGGGACCCGGGACATGCCCCCGGAGGATCTCGCGGAGAATCTGGATGCCCTCATGCGCCGCGTCGTGGGCAAGCTCGAGCGAGGACGCTTCAATATTCAGTCGGCCTACGTGAAGACGACGATGGGCCCGGCGGTGAAGTATCTCTGAGATGGTCTGATGGCGCACGTCGCTCCCTACAAGAAGCAACTCGTCGAGACGCTCGCGACCCGCTGCGCCCAGGCCCGCGTCGTCGGGATCGCCAACATCCACGGGATCCCCGCGCCTCAGTTCCAGGACATCCGAAAGAAGCTCTCCGGACGCGCGACGATCACGGTCGCGAAGAACAACCTTCTGCGCCTCGCCTTGCAGCAGGCGAGCGAGAAGAAGCCGGCCCTGGTCCAGCTGAGCGAAACAATCCAGGGGCAGACCGCCGTGGTGACGGCGGACATCAATCCGTTCCGGCTCTTCAAGGAACTCGAGGCGACGAAGACGCGCGCCCCCGCTCGAGGAGGCGAGGTCGCGCCGGAGGACCTTTGGGTCCGCGCGGGCGAAACGCCGTTCAAGCCCGGCCCCGTCGTCGGCGAACTCCAGAAGGCCGGGATTCCCGCAGCGATTGAACGCGGAAAGGTCGTCATCCGCCAAGACAAGCTCATGGTGAAAGCGGGTCAGCGAATCCCGAGGGACGTCGCCCAACAGCTCGCACGGCTCGAAATTTTCCCCCTTGTTGTCGGACTCGACCTGCAGGGCGCCTACGAGGAAGGCACCGTGTTCCGTCGGGACGCGCTCGCCGTCGACGACACGGTCGTCCGTGGACAGATCGCCCAAGCTTGGCGGGAGGCTCTCGCACTGGCCCTCGGGATCGCGTACCCGACGAAGGAAACGATTCGCCCGCTCCTCGCAAAGGCCCACACGCAAGCCCTCGGGCTCGCGGTGGAATCCGAATTCCCGACGAAAGAGTCGATCAAACTACTCCTGGCGAAAGCTCACACTCAGATGCTCGCCCTTGTGGCACGCGCGCCCGGCGCGGCCGACGAGGCAATTCGCACGACGACCGGGTGATCAAACGCAAGGAGGTGACGACAGATGGAATATGTGTACGGGGCGTTGGTCCTGCACGCCGCCGGCAAGCCCGTGAACGAGGAGAACCTGAAGAAGGTCCTCACGGCGGCCGGCGTGAAGGTCGACGAGACCCGCGTGAAGGCCCTGACCGCCGCGCTGGAAGGCGTGAACATCGACGAGGCCCTCAAGGCCGCCGTCGCGATGCCGACCGCCGCTCCTGCGGCAGCGCCTCCCGCCGAAAAGAAGGAAGAGAAGAAGAAAGAGGAGAAAAAGGAAGAAGAGAAGGTCTCCGAGGAAGAGGCGGCCGCGGGCCTGGGCGCGCTCTTCGGCTAGGCCGAAGGCCGCCCTACCCTGTTTCCATTTCTTCCGGCGCGAGCGGGAGCGCTCTCCGGTCAGGCCGCGCCTTTCTTCGCGGCGTCCTGTGCTTTCTTGCTCCGTTCTTTGGCGGTCAGGCCGGTGGCCTTCTCGAGGAAGGCGTTATACGCTTTGATCGTGTCCGTCGCGATGTGATCCGCGACACCCGCCTTCATCGTCGTGTCGACGAAGAGTTTCTTCCCATCGGTCCATGCGACCATCTTCTCGAGGGCCCCGTATGACACGAGGACTTTCGCGCCGTCCGTTCCGACGTCGCCAAATACACTCGCGGCGATCTTTCGCAGGCCGTCGCCCTCGAGGACCTTCGCGGTTCCTCTCTTCAGCTCGTAGTCGCGCATCCGGATCGCGACTCCCGAACCTCGGACCTCGGATGAACGTTACGCTTCGAGTACCGCAAGCGGATCGGACGAGGTCAGCATGAACGGCTGGGTCTCCCAGTACGCGCGCCACACCTCCTGACAGGCGCACGACAGGTCGGCGAAATCCTCCCGGAGGCCGAGCGAGAATTCTTCGATCGCGTTCACGACCCCGCGGTCGCAGGTTCCGCAATTGTGCGCGCCGCGGACCATGCCGCCTGCGGTCGGGTGGCTCTTCACGTGGGCTTTCAGGTCTCGCGTCCGCTCGAGGACCTCCACGACGGACCAGAGCCATGGAGGGCGGTATTCGCCCCGACGAAACAGGCGGTCGACGATCGTGCGGCTCTGGACGTTCACCGGATTGAAGGAGACCGTATCGCTGAACGGGTCCGCCTCGTGTCCCGACCGGACCGCGTCTTCAATCGCCTCCCGCTCCGTCAAGAAGGGAGGTTTGATCAGGAGATACGTCTTCACCGTCGCGCCGACCTCGCGGGCCACCGACGCGGCCCGTGCATGCTCCTTCAGGCCCCACACTTTGTTCACGGAGTACTTGAGGACATTCTCGTTCGTCGACTCAAGACCCAACGCGATCTCGAGTTCGTCCACGAAAGGCATCGCGTGCTCGAGCTGGTCGCGGCGCAACAGGTGGGCGAGCGTCTCGACGATGACCTTGTCGCAGCGGTCGCCGAGTTCCTTCAGGATTCGCTCCCGGACGTCGGGAGAGACCTCGTGGTCGTCGAAGAAGTTCCCGGACGTGTAGACTTTCACCATAGGCTGCCCCTGATGTTTCTTCAGGACGACGTCGAGCTGATGGCTGATGTCTGCCGGAGCGACTTCCTGTGCGACATCGTTCACGTAGCCGCACATCGAGCAACCACTCGCGCGCGCCCAGTAACACCCGCGGGTGCGGAAGATGATGACCCACGCGTCGACGACTTTGCCATGGAGGAGATCTTTCTCGGTCCACGTGGAGATGTACTCCCGCGGGTCGAACTCGCGGGGGCGTCGTTCGTCCTTCACGACCTGCTGGAGCCGCATGGCCCGGCGCCGAACGTCCCGGCCGGGAAAAACCTTTGCGGCTCAGCGCCGGTCGCGTACCGCCGACAAGCCCATGATCGCGCCGAGCGCCACGAAGACGAACGCGAAGAACCGGAGGCCGAACGCGAGGTCCGGTGTAACCACGATCCCCGTGGTGTACGAGAGCGCTCCGGGCAAGTCCACCAGGAGTTCGTACACCACGAACAGGAGAATGCCGAACCCCACGAGGCCGATCCCGCTCCCCGGGCTCCGGTGGCGATGCGTGATCGCGGTCGTCGAGTATGCGGTCGCGTAGGAGACCGGTTTCGCGATCTCCGCCGGCTTGGAGGCCCTGACCGCGACGGCCTCGGGCTTCGGGAGATCTGCGGGCGCGTACCGTCGGCAGGAATCGCACCACCATCGTTCGTATTGCCCGATCCAACGCAGCGCGGCGCCGCAGGTCGGGCATGCGAACTTCGACTCGCTCAGAGGCGCGTATGCCCGGCAATGGTAGCAGTACCACCGTCGGTATCGAGCGATATACGTGAGCTCGCGGCCGCACGTCGGACACGGATGGAGCGCCCGCGTCGGCTCGATGGCGGGAGCGACGGAAATAGCCTGCTGAGTTTCGGAGACCGAGACAAACACCGGCGTCTCAACCGGTTCCACAACGGGTTCCTGCAAGGGACGGGTTTCGGCGGTCTCAGTTGGGACCGCCTGAGGGGAGTCACTCACGGGCTCTTCTACCATCGGTTCTTCTTCGACGGACGGGGCTTCGACGGTCTCCTTCATACCCGGCGAGGACTCTTGCTCCACCTCGGCGGCGGGCTCGGCGACGACCGGTTCGGTTTGCACCGCGGTCTCCTCTTCGCCCTGTTGCGGTTCGGCCTCGCCTTCGAGGTTATCCAGATAGCTCAGTAAACGTTCGCGGAGTTGCTCTTTCGTCCCCGTCGGATCGAGATCATACGCCTTGCAGAGATCCATGAGCGCGGGCTTCTTCGCCTGGAAGACCTTGAGCCGAACGATCGGCGGTCTCGGGCGTGGTCCCGGCGCTTCCTCGTGAGGAGGCTCCTCTTCCACGATCTCCTCGGGCTGTCGAGTGGGTGCTGTCGTCGCTGCGGTCGCGGTCACCGCGGGCTCCGCGGCCTCCTCGACCTCGGGCTCCTTCTTGACCTCGACTTCCTTCCCGGCCTCGATCGGTTTTTCGGTCTCCACCGTTTTCTGGGGCTCCGGCGCGATGACCGCGGGCTCGCTCGCTTCGGGTGCGGGTCGGACGTCGACGGGCAAGGTGGCTTCAAGCGATTGCAGGACCGCATCGTCCGGAGGGTACGCGTTGCATCGGTAGCAGTAGTATCGGTTGTACTGGCCTACGTACGACAGGATGCCCCGGCAAGTCGGACAGATCTTTGCGTCTCGGTCACCGTAGCCGTCCGGCGCATAGTTTCCGCAGACGTAGCAGTAGTACCGCTGGTACTGCTCAAGAAAAGAGACCTCTCTACCGCAGGTTGGACAAGGAAGACTGATCACGCAGCGGTGCGGAGGCCGAGTGGCGCGAATAAAGGCTTTTCCATGATTTCCAAAAATGAGACTCTTCGCGTCATTCGACTCGGACGCGCCCGGAAACCCTTTTACCGAAAGGCACAATGGGCTCCGCGCGCCACCATAGCTCAGTCGGTAGAGCAGCCGCCTTGTAAGCGGCAGGTCGGGAGTTCAATTCTCCCTGGTGGCTCTGCCAAAGAACTTGAGGTCGATGCAAGTGCGGTGGCTTCCGATTCGTTCAATCCCGACCCCCACGTGTGCGTCGTAAGCGATCCACCACATAAACGATTACGGCTATTGCAGTGATGATTATGATCGAAGTCGACACGTCCGCGAGGAAAAGTAGCATCTCCGTCTGCGTGGAGATGGGGTTTTGCCCATTCGGCGGCGGTGGCACAGCGGTAACCGAAACCACGCGGGACTTGCTCGCGGTGAGGCCGCCCGAGTCGATTGCTCGCACGACGACCGTGTAATCGCCCGCAGAGCTGAAAGTGTGCGTTGCCGTCTTCGTCGTGGACCAAGAGTTGTCCCACGTGCCATCTCCGTTCCAGTCCCACCGGACCTGGATCGCGCTCGGTTGGTCGTGATCGTCACTCACCTGTGCGGTGAAGGTGAACACGGTGGTCGTGTCGCCGGACGTCGGAGTCCAAGTGAAGTCCACCGAGGGCGGTGCATTCGGAGGCGGGGGAGGCGGCGGTGTTCCGGTCACCTGGACCACGTGGGACTGCGTCGCGGTGAGGCCGCCGGAGTCGATCGCTTGCACGACGACGGTCTTGTTGCCCGTCGAGCTGTACGATTGTGTCGCGGTTTTTGTCGTGGACCATGCGGTATCCCACGTCCCGTCACCCGTCCAGTCCCAGCGGACTTGAATCGCGCTGGGCGGATCCCGGTCGTCACTCACCTGTGCGGTGAACGTGAACACGGTGCTCGCGTCGCCCGACGTGGGAGTCCAACCGAAGTCTGCCGTTGGCGGTGAGTTCGCCGGTGGAGGTGGCGGCGGGGCGGTAACCGAGACGACGTGAGAAATGTTCGCGGTAAGTCCACCCGAGTCCATCGCCTGCACGACGACCGGATGGTCTCCCGCGGAAGCGAACGAATGCTCTGCCGTCTTCGTCGTCGACCATGACGTATCCCACGTCTCATCTCCATCCCAGTCCCACCGGACTTGGATCGCGCTGGGCGGATCCCGGTCGTCACTCACCTGTGCGGTGAACGTGAATACGGTGCTCGTGTCGCCCGATGTCGGCGTCCAAACGAAATCTGCGGTGGGCGGAGCATTCGGGAGAAGCAGCGGCCCCACGAGACGGTAGCTGGTGAGGTTGGTGGCATTGGTACGCGGCTGCGTGACGTCGACGAAACCGACTCCGGCAGCGGTCGTCGCGAAAGACGCGTTCACGGTGGTCGTACCGTTCATCGCACTGAGGTTATATTCCGCGGATGGCGTCAGATGTGTCCAAGACCAGTGGATTGGTATCGCCTCCGTCAGCGCTCGAATGCGGACCGGAGACGGCAAGTCCGTCAGGGTCAGGTTCCGGGGGGCACCTCCCTCTCCATTCAAGTTCAACTCCTGAAGTCCAACATTCGCAAAGGTCGTGTTGATAATTTGAGTGCCGCTCACGTTTCCGATTTGAATGCCACTCGTCACATTCGAGATGGTGTTGTCACGGATCGTCGTATTGTTTGCGCTGGTCACCGATCCATACGTGTCCCAGCGACCCGTCGCCGCCCCAATGACGATTCCCGTGAGTTCGACCCGGATCGCATTGTGAACCAGGCTGGCGTTCAGCGCGCTCTCGCGGACGGTGATGGCGCGTGGCCAGCCGTAGGCCAGGCTGTTGAGGTTGGTCCGATAGATGGTATTGTCCCGGACCAACGTAAATCGAGAAGACTCGACGTGTATCCCACCGGCCGCGTCGATCACGGTGTTGTTCCGGGCGACAAGCCGGGACGCGCGGCGCTGCTCGCTCACGTAATAGTCGCTCAAGTGGATGCCGATCGTAATGTACAGGCTGCTGGCGGCATTGACCAGATTGTCCTCGACCGTGACGTTGTGGGTACCCCGGGCCACGTTGATCCCGTAGATCCAGTCGCGGCCGCTGACGTTGTCCGGATGGACCGTGATCCGATTCCCGCTCACGAGGACGTTCGACGACCCTTCCGAGATCTGGATGCCGTATCCGTAGCGACTGTCGATATCGTTGTCCAAGAACGTCACGTTGCTCGTCAGATCGATCGTTGGCGGCCCGATGATCGGCGTCATGTTTTCGCCCGGGTACTTGCCGACGTAAAATGCATCGAACTGCTTCCCGACGGTGTCTAAGTGGATGACCTGGCAATTCCGGACGATCACATGTTTGTCGGTGTTCTCGAGCCACATCATCGCGGTAGAATTCGGGTAAAGGGAACCGTCGAATAGCCAGTCGGAGATAATGTACGGGTCCGCTGCGGTCCCGCTTCCGCTCCGTGTCCCGTTCGCCGCATTGAAGCCGGCGTCCTTTGTGATGTGAATCGGCGGGTGAGGCTGGAGCGCGAGGGGATTCGCGAGGCCCGGCGATCCGGTTTGGATGGCGAGGCTCGCCTTCGAAGCCCCTAGGCTCAGCACCAGCAACGAGGACGCCGCCAGGAGCAAGGCTAACATCAGCGCGAGATGTGGGCCGAGGTTCGGCACCCGATCGTCACGGCTCATTGAGCCGAGTCGATTCCGTTCTCAAGGTCAAGAATCTGCCGCAAAGACCGTGCTCACTTGTGCACTAATGTAACCGCGCGGATGCCATTGATCACTCGTCACAGCGTCCTCGATTCCAAGAGGAATCCCGCGCGATTCCGCTCCCGCGGGACCTCGCGGAATTCGACATCCAACTCCGACGAAAGGCGTGAGGCCTCCGCATGTAGCAGGACAAGGTGGGGCGTGCGCACGCGGTACCTCCCGCGCATCTGGCGGATCACGAGTTGCGAGTCACCGCAGATCAGATAGGCCCCCTTCGATCCTCGTTCGTGGTCGAGGTTGCGCAAGTGCCGCAGCAGAAAGAGAAGGCCGTGGTACTCCGCGATGTTGTTGCTCCGCGTCGGGCCGTCGGGCGTTTGAAGGTCCTGCACGTCACGAATGAACTCCTTGTCTCCGATGACGAAGGCCGCCTTCATCGGTCCCTTCTGGGCGAACTGATTTCCCGGACAAGCGCCGTCGAAGAAGCACAGGATTCGCGGAGGGCTGCGAGGTGCGGTCGTCGTAACCGGGGAGCGTGAGCCCAGCACTTGAGGATTGGCCGCCAGACCATGGAAACGTGGCTTCGCCGCCGGCCTCGATTGGCTCCCGGGCTGAGTCCCTGGTCGTCCCCGGTGGCGTCGAGGGAAAACGAACTCCCCAAGATCGCCCTCGGATGTGTCGGTTCTCAGCTGCCACCGCCGCAACAGTCGCCGCCGCAGCAGGGCGCGCCCCCGCAGCAGGCCTCTTCCCGGAGGTCCTCCGCGAGTGCTTTCGCCAGCGTCATTTCCATCGGAATCAGGTACTCACCCCCGGGTCCGGTTTTCTCGAGATGAGGGTGACCGCGGATGCGTCGATCCCGATGGGTCCCGTCCGCCATGGTCGGTCTTCCACGATTCGGAGTTCCACGAATCCCGCCGCACGGATTGTCTCCAGGTATTCGGCTCGGACCATCGCGTTTCCCACGCAGCCGCAATCGTCTTCGATGGCTCCCAGGTCCCGTTCTTGGACGACGTCCGAGATGACGAGTCGTCCGCCTGGCTTGAGAATCCGAAACGCTTCCGCAAACACGGCCGGCTTGTCGGGGCTCAGATTGATGACGCAGTTACTCAGGACCACGTCGGCGTATGCATCGGGCAGGGGCAGTTTTTCGATGGGCGCGAGGATGAACGAAGCGTTGGAGATGTCGCGCGACGCCGCCGCCTTCGAGGCGCGCGAGACCATGATCGGAGTCATGTCAACCCCGGTCGCGCTCCCTGACGGACCGACGAGGCTGCTAGCCAGGAAGACGTCGATTCCGCCGCCGCTTCCTAGGTCGACGACGGTTTCGCCGGGCCTGAGTCGCGCGTGTCGCACCGGATTTCCGCTCCCCAGCCCAAGGACCGATTCGGTCGGGATCCGCGCGAGCTCCGCCGGAGAATATCCGCTCGCACAGCATCCGTCGTTCTGGCAAGATCCGCGGCCGGTCGCCGCGATTGAGTAGCGCTCCCGGACTTTCGTACGGATTGCTTCTGCGTCTGTTTCCATGCTATCTACTACCGAACAGTAGTAGCCAACATTAAATACTCTCTCTCTCATGGCCTACCAGGTGTCGGAAGTCAAGGCGCGGGCAAACAGCCTCCTTCAGGAAACCCTCGGACCTTCCGCCGAGAGAATTCGCAGTACCCTTCGGGATCTTGGGTTCTCTGGCCACGCCGCGGACGCGTTTTATGCGCTGGTCCGGATCAGCCATGCGACCGCGGGCGATCTGGTCGTCAAGACCGGGATTCCGGATTCAAAGATCTATTACGCCCTCGACGAGCTGGCAGAGAAGGGGATCGTCGAGGTCCAAGAAGGAAAGCCGAAGACCTATCGGGTCGTGCCGGCGAAAGAGGTGGAGATTCGTCTGAGCCGCCTGGTGGAAGCCGACTACGAGAGGCGACGGGCCGCGACGACGCGTCTCGGCTCCTTGCTCGAGCCGCTGCGGGCGGCCACGAAGTCCCCTGCGACGGACGTCGCATACATCGTGAAAGGCCTCCCGAACATTGTCGCGCGAGCGAAGGCGCTCGTCTCGTCCGCACGGAAGGAAGTGCTCGTGCTCGCTTCCGACGAGGAGATCTTCCGGAAGCTCGAGGACGACCTCGCTCGCTCCGCCCGCCGGCGGATCCGCGTCCGGCTCGCGGTGCCGGAGATTCCCATCCTGAAAGATCTTGAGAAAGCCGCGGAGGTTCGGGCCATCGTCTGCGGGTGCGTCTTGGTGGTCGTCGATGGCCAGCAGGTCTTGACGGTGTCTCGGACCGCAGACGGCGACGCCTATGCGATCACGTCGACGGACCCGACGTTGGTCCAGCTCGGCCTCGACTATTGGGAGAGTCCGCGTTGCTGCGTCATGTGATTCGGGTCTCCAATTCGAGTCCGTTCCCTCCATAGAAAATGCAAACCGACGCAAACCGCGAATTCTCGCGGGGAGGAGGAAAAGGGACACGGTTAAATACCGTGTTATACAGTATTCAGTTCGGTCCCAGACGGACCAGGCGCGCCGGATGCTTCAACCCCAAGAACTCGTAGTCGCCAGGCTGCTTCCCACAATCCGCGCGCGGTTGGCCCGGGAGTTGCTGCACACGTACAAAATGAAGCAGGTGGACGTCGCACGGTCGATGGGCATCACGCAAGCGGCGGTGAGCCACTACAATACCCAGAGCCGCGGCGTGGACCAGGAAATGCTCCGGCTCTTCCCGGAGATCAAACCTTATGTGCATGAGCTCTCCGAACAGATCGCCCACGGGATGACGCTATCGGACCAGATTGCGAGCGTGAACGAGTTCTGTTCCGGCCTGATGCTCACGGCCCGATTCTGTGAGTATCACAAGAGCATGGGGGACATTGATCCCCACTGCACGGCCTGTTTCCCTTCTCCCCCCAGACCGTAGCGGGTCATTTCGGCCCGCGGGACCCGTCGAGGGCCTCGATGTCCGCCTCGACCATGATTTTTGCAAGGTCCTTGAAGTTTGTCTTCGCCCGCCATCCGAGAATGCGTTTTGCCTTCCTTGCGTCGCCGCGGAGGTTGTAGATCTCCGAGGGGCGAAAGTGCTTCTCGTCGATCTTCACGTGCCCCTCCCAATCCGAGATGCCCGCGACCCGGAACGCCTCCTCCACAAACTCACGAACGGAATGGGCCTCGCCCGTCGCGCCCACGAAGTCATCCGGGTCCTTTCGCTGCAGGATCCGCCACATCAAGTCGACGAATTCCGGCGCGTAGCCCCAGTCCCGCTTCGCATCCAGGTTTCCGAGGGTGATCGTCTTCGCGAGACCATGGTGGATCTTCGCCACGCCGTGGCTCACCTTTCGCGTGAGGAACTCGAGACCGCGTCTCTCGGATTCGTGATTGAACAGGATGCCGTTGGAAACGAACAGGCCGTGGGCTTCCCGGTAGTTCACGCATGCCCAGTACGCGTAGACCTTCGCGACCCCGTAGGGGCTCCGAGGGTAAAAGGGCGTGCTCTCGTCCTGCGGCTCGCGGTCCACCTTGCCGAACATCTCGCTCGACGAGGCTTGGTACACCTTGGCATCCGGCGCATAGGCGCGAACCGCCTCGAGCACGCGTACCGCGCCGATGCCGGTGATCTCGCCCGTGAGGACCGGTTGCACGAAGGACGTCGCAACAAACGACTGTGCGGCGAGATTGTACACCTCGTCCGGCTCACTCTCTTTCACCGCGGCGTTCAAAGACGATTGGTCGATGAGATCGCCATCCAACAACGAGACGCGGTCCACGAGGTGCTGGATGTTTCCGATATTGGGGATGCTCAAGCGGCGGACGAGTCCGTGGACTTCGTAGCCCTTCTTCAGGAGGAGTTCCATAAGGAACGAACCGTCTTGCCCCGTCGCGCCGGTGACAAGAGCGGACTTTGCCATCGCGCGGCGAACCCATCTCCCGCTCTTTATCGTTTTGATGCGACCACATGAGAGTGCTGCGAGACCTATCCGAGCATCGACGAGGCGGGCCCGAGCCACGCTGTCGTCTTCGAACCTCCGCCAACGCGGAGGTCGTGGCCCTACATCCCGACTGCGGTTTCCATCTTCGCCAGGAAAGTGGCAACGTCGAACTGTCGGGCGCGGTCGATGCACGCATCCCGCATGGACTGCAAGGCCGTATCGTCCAGGGAGGCGATGCGGGATGCGAACGCGTCCGCGGTCGGCGGGAGTAGGAAACCGGTCCTCCCGTCGACGATCGTTTCGCGATGACCGCCTTCATCCGTCGCGAGGACGCACTTCCCGGAGGCCATCGCTTCGACGGGAGTCATGCCGAAGTCCTCGTCCACCGCCGTACTGATGACGCCCCGGCAACATGCATACAGGTCCCGCAAAGTCGCCTCCGGCACCTCGCCGCCCATCGTCACGTTCGCCGGAGGATTCAGCGACGCCACGTATCGTTCGGCGCGATCCCCCTTCGAGAATCCGCCAACGATCGTCAGCCCCTCTCTCGGAAGACGTCGAAAGATCTCGAGTTGGAGCTCGATGCGCTTCTCCGGATAGAGTCGATTCACGGAGAGCCATTGGTGGCCGAGGCCATTGAATCGAAAGCGTGACGTGTCGACGGGAGGATGGATGACGTCTGCCTCGCGATGGTAATATCGTCGAACGCGTGCCTTGACGTTCTCGCTGTTCACGATGATGCGGTCGCAGGACCGCACCGCACGACGGTCCCATGTTCCGTGGACGGTGGTCCACGTGCTCGCAACGAGCCGGCGGCCCAGCGGGAGACGTGCCTGCACCGCATCGCGCTGGTCGTAGAACATCCGGGTCGGCGTGTGGCAGTAGTAGAGGTTCGGATGGTGGTGACGCGCGGCGTAGTGAGCCCAGTTCCCGGAGAGCACGTATTTCGCATAGCCCGGGAACCGCGCCCGCGAGAACTTCCGGCTCGCGTCAATCTGCTTGAACGGCGGACCGGGGTGGAGAGTGCCGAGCGAGATGACGTTGATGTCGCCGAACCCAGCCCGGGCGGGCAGTGCGGGGTCGTACGAGGTCGTGATGAGGTCTGCTTGAAAATGTCGTGCAAGAGTCAATACCAGGCGCTCTGCGCCTCCGATCGTTTCCAAGTAGTCGTGGAAGATGGCAACCTTCACGCGGTCACCCGGGCCTTCGCAAGACGAGCATCGCGACCGCTTGCGTCTCGGGAATTGATCGGGCGATGGAGGCCTCCGCCTCGGTCCCTTCTCGCCACGTGGACCCTTGGCGAACCGAGTATCGTTCCGTTTCCCGCGTCCATCCTGCGGTGGCGCGTCCCAACCGCTCGCGATCGTATGCGCGCTGGTGGCGATCTTCCTCCGGAATGCCGTAGGGGACGGTGAGGACGAGGATGCCGTTCGGACGGATCAGGGAGCGGAGAGCGGCCATCAACCGAAAGTCGTCGTCGGCGGCCCGGTGTGGATCGTACCAGCCAAGGCCCACGTGCTCCAGGGTGCTCACGATCGTTGCGGCGTCAAAGGACCCTTGCTTGAACGGCGGCCGTCTCATGTCCGCGAGGACGAAATCCGGGCCGCTCCCACGGATCGGGAACGGTGTGAGGTCCACGGCCGCGACCCGGTACCCCATCGCGGCGAGGAAGAGCGGCAACGGAGACCATCGCGAGCCGACATCGAGGATCCGACTCCCGGGGGGCAGCCGCAAGCCGCCAATGACGAACGGAATTTCTGCAATCCGTTCCGTGAGATGAAGCGCGCGTCGGACCCCGCGGGGCCACACCCGGGTCAACGTCTCGCGGAGCTTGGCGTGGCCTTCGAGGAGCCAGCCGAGCACTCGCCAACCGTACGTATACGCGAAACGAGCTGGCCAAGCGAACTCCGGCGGATTAGGGAGACGACTCATCCCAGACCCCCAGTCATTCGCGGCATTCGTCCGCGATGACGCGAACCGCTATTTCCTCGCATCGGCTCCCTCGACAGTCGCCCGCACGATCGATTGCATCCTGTCGACGAAAACACGTGCGGCGAACGCAGCCGCGCGCCGCTGGCATGAACCGCGCATCTGCTCTAGACCCTCTGCAGTCGTCGACGAAATCGCCGCCGCAAGGGCCACCGCGGTCGACGGGACAAGCCACCCCGTTTCCCCGGGTACGACTGTTTCGCGGTACCCTCCTTCGTCCACGGCGACGACCGCCTTGCCCGCAGCCATTGCTTCGACGGGGGTGAGCCCGAAGTCTTCGCCCTCCGATACTGCGACAAGGCCGCGGCATGTTGCGTACAGATCCACCAGTCTGGCCTCCGGGATTTCCCCGAGGAATTCCACGTTCTCGGGCGGGTCGAGGGAACGAACCATCCGGTCCGCATCGATGCCCAACTGGGCTCCTCCGACGACGACCAGTCGCTCCCGAGGCAGCCGGCGGAACGTTTCGACGAGGAGCCTCACGCGCTTCTCATGAGACAGCCGGCTCACCGCAAGCCACTCGACGCCGATCCGCCCGAACCGATAGCGCGACGTGTCGACGGGTGGATACACCACTTCGGCTGTCCGGTGAAGGAAGCGCTCGATTCTCGCCTCCACATTGCGGCTGTTCGCGACGATTGTCTGGACGGCCGCCACGGCGGCCTCGTACTCGGGTCGTCTCCGTTCGATCCACCGCTGCGCGGCCCAGCGCCGAACTCGCGGGAGCGAGGACAAGAACGAGTCGTGGAGATCGTAGAACACCCGTACAGGGGTGTGGCAATACCACAGGTTCGGGCGCAGCCTCGGAGCGGCGAACACCGCCCAGTTCCCCGAGAGAAGGTAGACGTCGTGATCAGGGATCGCGTACTCTCGAAATGCGCGCGCCTGGCGGTCTTGACGCATCGGAGGCATCCGCGGGACCCGCGCGATTTCCGTCACGCGGACCTTCGGCATGCCGGCGCGCCCAGGTAACGTTGGATCCAGGTCGGTGACGTACAGGTCGGCGTCGAATGCCGCGGCAAGGGTGAGTGCGACGCGCTCTCCGCCGCCGATGAAGCGAAGGTGGTCGTGGAGGACGGCGACGCGCATCGCCGCCGCGGATGCGATGGACCCGGATAAAAGCGTGCGGCTCAACACGTCGACGGCGTGCAGCCCCAGGCGATCCAGTAGAGTCGAGCGTATCCGTTGTCGAAGACCTTGACGAACGGGGACGCGTCGAATCTCTCGATGACCGTCGCGTTCATGGGTGCGGCGGTTTCCCACGGCGTGAGACGGACGCCGGCCTCCATGTCGCGGTCGATCCAGATGTACGTGCCGTTCTTCCGGCCGGACGGCGACTCGATCCCGACGAGTCCCGCATACGGATCCGCGAGGGAGTCGGGGAGAAACGGAGCCCGGGTCCGGTCCCAGGTGGCGTTCAATCCGCCGAATCCGAAGACCGTAGTCGACCCCTGGTGATCCGACACGACGAGGCCGCTCGCGTAGTCCCTCGCCCAATACGCCGGGTCCAGGGCCGCGGGGATTGTCCCCTCCCGCCAGCCCGCGAGGGTCGACGGGGGCGGGATGCCAGCGACCGCGTTGGCGGCGAGGAGGACGCCGCACATCCCGACGGCGAAGGTCCGCTTCCCGCCGCGAAGGCCGGCGAGGTCCAACAGGCGGAAGAACCCGATCCCCGCGAAGATCGCGAGGGGGACCATCAGGTACTCCGAGTGCCGATACGGAATCAGGACGCGAGGGGCGGCGGCGATTCCGACAGCGGCGGATCCGAGGAGCGCGACGAGCCAGCCATTCACCTGAAGCCCGTCCGCGAGGAAATCGCCGAATGGCCGGCCCGAGGCCGAGAACGACAAGAGGAGGACCAGCGGGACGAAGTAGAGGAGGCCGATCGCGGGCACCCGAAACGTCGTCCCCGGGACCCCGATAGCGACCGAGACCACGCCGATCACGAAGATCGTCCCGAAGGCCGCCGTGTATGCGATCGCGGGCCGGCGGAGCGCCGGATACCTCGGCCGATACCGCCACGAGAATCGGCTTCGCACGAAGATGATTCCTCCAAGGAGAACCAGGCCCGCCGGAAACAAGGCGAGCAACGCCCACCACGGTTGGATGTTCACATCCGGCAGGATCGACTCCCGAAACGTTGCGGCGTACCCGAGCCAATACGCAAACGTGCCGGCGAGGAGGACGCTCGCGAACGTCACCTCTCGCTTCGCGCCCGGCGTCCACCGCCATGGACGGGCGAGGCCCTCGAGGACGATCGTCCCGAGGACCATGACGAGGAAAAAGTACAGGGAGAGGTGATGGGTCGCGATGAGGGTCGCCGTCACCAGGAGGAGCGGGATCATCGCGCGACGGTCCGTCCGGAGGCGGACGAAACACAGGAGACCGACGAGGGCGAGGAGCTCCCCGACGGTCGCGGGCGCTGTGTGTGCCGTCGTGTAGGCGACCGGGATCGCACCGGCGAGGAACGCGGCCGCGAACAGGGCGAAACGGTCGTCGCCGGCCATCCGATGCGCGACCAGGAATGTGGGGAGGACGGCGAGGGCGCCCAGGATCGGGACGAGCAGGTTGATTGTCGTCGGCACATCGAGCCCGCCAAGGTCCACGACTCCGGCCTGCGCGAAAAACATGCCCGGGAAATACGGATAGGTGACGCCCCATCCGTAGTACGTCGTCGAGAGATGATCGCCGCGGACGAGCGCTCGCAGGATCGAAAAGTACTCGCCGGTGTCGGATCCCCAGTAGAGGAAAGACCAGAGCGGCGAGAGTCGCACCGCGATTGAGACGAGCGCGACCGCGGCCAACGCCACAACGGTCGACTTCCTCATTCGCTCGCGAACCGGCCCCCGCTAATAAAGGGTTATCCGCCTGTTCGTTGCGCGTCCGGAAAACATTGACGCAAACTATTTCTCCGCCGCCTTTCTGTCCCGCGCGATGGCGCGCCGCTGCCCCGAGTGTTACGCAGAACTTCCCGAGGACGCGGTATGGGTGTGCCCGACGTGCAAGTACACGCTTCGGACTCCCGCCACCGCGAAGGCGGGCATCGTGTTCATGGTCCTCGGCTTGGCGCTCCTGGGCGCATTCGTGTATGGTCCGGATCAGATCGGTCTGAGGTCGGGTCTCGTGCCGACGGACCTCGCCAACCTCACGATCGCGAACTTCCCGCTCCTGGTCCTCGGCGCGTTCGGGATCGGCGCGTTCCTCGTCGCGACCGCTGCCCTGAAAATCCGATCCGAGCAGGCGCGGGTCGCGGCCGCCTAGAAGAAATCGTCGAGCTTCAGGTCCTGCGTCTTGTCGTTCGTGAACAACGACGTGATCGCGTCCTCGATCAGATCGATCCTCTGACGCAGATAGTTCGACACCTCGAACTGCTGGCTGATCCGCTTCGAGATCTCGAGGTACTTTTTGACCGAACTTTCGTGGACCGTTAGCGTCAGGTTCCCGCCGCAGGCAAGGCACTTCCCGCGGAGCGGAATCCGGCGGTACTTCTCCCCGCACTTCGTGCAGCGGACCTGCTGACTCGAGAACGCCTTCAGGTTGCCGATGAGGTCCGGCAGGAAGTGGTGGACGACGATGCGCGCGACGACGTCGTTCGGGTCGACCGCGCGGATGCGGAGCGCGAGCTCGAGCTGCTTGTCGATCTTCTCGGCCATGGAGCCTTCGCCGTATGCCGAAGCGAGGGGACCGAGCGCGACGTCGGACGTTTCGTCGGTGTACGCGAATCCTTCGTACTGTAAGACGCTCCCGATCCGCTTGCTCACCGTGTCGATCTGCGGCTCGATTTCTCTTGGGTGAGCGAACCGCTCCGCGGCCTCGTAGAGCGAGGTCGGATACGCCGGCATGACGTCGAGATTGTGGGCCTCCTTGTCGATCTCGTTCGGGTCGATGCGCGTCGTGAGGACGAGCGGCGCGTCCATGAGCCCTCCGCGTTTGTCCGGGAGGAACGCCCGCGAGAAGTTGACCAGGCAATCCAGGAGCAGGATGACCGAATCCTCATCGCCGTCGCAGTTCCGTCGCCTCGCGGCGATGAGGTACGGATGGGCAAAGCATGCGTTCGCATCGGTGAATCCGACGATCCGCGCGAGGACGCCGCCGCTCGTGTGCGGGGCGAGCGTCACCACGAGATGGCCCAGCAGGTCCTCGGGCGCCTTCGCCTCATAGAACCGGCCGAGGCCGTAGAGCCGCTCCAAGAGGTCATCGATGAACCCTGCCACGCGGACAAGGTACTCGCCGCACGACCGCGCGACCACGATGTCCTGCGGCCGCAGCTCGACGGTCTGGTCCTCCCGCTCGAGGGGACCGCCGCCGCGGTCCCGCATGTATCCGAGGCGTCGGGCGGTCTCGACGGAAATCCCCACTTCCTGCGGTGTGAAGTGCGTGAGCGGCAGGTTCGTCATGTCGAAGCGCGTCGTGCCGTCCTTAAACACGTAGACGTCGTGTTTCGCCCGGAGGACGCCTTTCTCGATCGGCTCTGGAGTCTTCGTCCTCGAGATCATTCCCTGGACGGCCTTGATGTCCGCCGGCTTCGACTCGCCCGTTCGGTCGAGCGCGGTTCGAAGGACCTCGGCCAAGGGGATCCGCTGCCGCGTCGGCCCGTTTCGAGACACCGTATGTCCCCCGCACGAGCACTTGGGGAGGAACCACCGCTTCCCGCACGAGGCGCAGATCCGCAGGCCGACCTCGACTTCGATCGTCTCCTTCGTGGCCGCCTCGAGCAAGAGACGCTGGGCGCCTCCCTCGTGGCCAATCGGGAAGAGGGAGTGGGGCGCGGGCTGCATCTTTCGCGGGGCCGATTTCTCCGGGCGCGCCATACGGGCACCGATTCGCGTGGGGCCGCGGGCTTTCACGGGGAAACCGGCCAGCTCCGATACGAAGGTCAGGGGATCCGTGCTCGCCGGAGCGGGGGCGAGTCGCATCGCCGGTCCCGGCTCGATGCCCAGCGCCACGAGGAGGGCCGCGGTGTGCCGGTCCACGACGACGTCATCGCCCTGGACCCGGTACGGCGCCCCGAGACGCACGAGCCACTCCCGCGGCTCCTCGTCGCCCGGCACGACGAGGTGTCCGTCCTCGATCCGTCCCTGGGCCGCGATGAGTTCGCGGAGGCGGGTCAATTCCTCTACGCTGAAATCGTGGAAGAACAAGTTGTGCCGGGGGTGGAGGGGAATCCCGAGGTCCCGAGACCAGGCGACCGCTTGAGGGCCATCGACGTCCTGCCATCCGTCCGGCAGGTGGCCGAGCTTCGCGTGGAGGAGCGCGCCGTACCATTCCAGGGAGAACGCGCCCGGCATCAGCACATGGTTGTTCTCGAGGAATTCTCCGAAAGGTACCAGGATTTCTCCGAGGTCCGCGATGACACGAACCCGAGGCGTGAGACGTTTCGCGGCTTCGGCGTCCGCGACTTCGACGAAGTCGCCCGAATCGAGCACGACCAGCGGCCCTTCGATCCGGTCGCACGGCGTGACCGCCCCGGCCTTCCCCGGGCGTTCCGTCTTGATCTGCGTGCCGACCGCGATGAAGTCGTCGAGGATGTGCATCGTCGCCGGATGAAGGGCGAGCGCAGCGAGGCCCGTGGCCCGGGTGCGGCCGTATCGCAGGCGCAGCCCGCCCGGCCGACTCGGGTGGCAGAGGACCGGCCGGCCCGCGACGATGTTCTGAATGAACACCTCGCTCGGCTCGACACCCAGTTCGTCCTTCATGTCCTCGGGCCGTGACTCTTTCTGGGCGAGGTATTCGTCGATGAACTCCCATCCATCGATCCGGAGTTTCTTGACGTGCTTCTGGATCTTCGGCGCTTTCAGGCACATCCCGTCCGCAATGACGAGGCACGCGCCACCGCGGATTCGGTTCGTCTCGATCCGGGGAAGGTCGCGATGCCCGCTGATCTCCGCGTCCTCGGTGCCCTCCCCATTGATCGCCACGGGGCAGTGGGACACGATGAGCGAGATTTCCTCGTCCGAAGGGGTGTACTGGAGATGTTGAGCCTGGCGGTACAGCGGGATTTCTTCTTTGAAACGCTCGACCTCTTCTCGCGTCGGGAGGTATCGACCGAGGCCGAGTTCGCGTCGCACGATGTCCGCGATCAGGACGCTGAGGGCTTGCCCGGTCCCGCCCGCCGAGCGAATCGGACCGGCGTAGGAGAGGTCGACGTAGGAGCTACCGTCCCGGTTCCGCTTGATCTTCACGCCGGCGAGGCCCTCGAGCGGCGCGACGAGAATCCCCTCCGTCAGGATCGCGAGGCCCACCCGCACGGCCCGCTCCACCGCCTTCTCCTTGCTCGTCGCGGGCCGCACCGCCATCTCCTTCGCCACGAGGATCGCAAGCTCCTCGCGATCGTGGGTTTTGGCGAGTTCGCGGATCCGACGCGCGACACCCTCGACCTCATAGTGCTCGAGCAGCCGCTCCACGCGCGAAGCGAGGTCGTCCGTCAGCGGGATTTCCACATCCAGTTCCGGATCGAAACCGCGGGTGCGCGCGGCCCGAGCGACCGCGTACGTGGCCTCGACTTGTTTCAGGAGTCCTGCGAAGTAGGCGCGAATCTCCTCTGAAACGACAGGCGTACCCATTCCATCCCTTCGAGAACGAGAGCGGCGGGCCGTATCCGGCGTACCTCGTATATGCCTTTGTGTGGCATCGCACGCGAACCCGCGAATCTTCACGTGTGAAGCTTTATCGCCCTCGAATGTCGTGAACGCCGCGGCGATGTTGCAGGTCAAAGATCCCGAGGCATTCCAGGAGTCGGTCGTGCGAGCGCAGGAGCCGACGGTCGTCATGTTTTGGGCGACCTGGTGTCCTTTTTGTCGGCGGTTCAAACAGGAGTTCGAGAAGCTCGCGTCATCACGGCCCGGGCGCTTCGCGGCCGTGTATCTCGACGACGAGGACAATCCGCTCTGGGAGGACTATGCGGTCGAGGTCGTCCCAACCCTCGCCCTGTTTCGCGGCGGCAAGCTCGTGGATCGGCTCGATGGAATCCTCGGCTACGGGATCGACCGAAAGATGGTCGAGGACTTCGTCCGTCGTCTCCCACCGGGCTCGCCTGAGTGATTCGATTTCGTGCCTGATTCTCAGGTCGGCACGTTTATCGGGCTCCCGTCGGGATGAAATCGCGTGCGTAAGATTCGAAGCGGAATCTACGGACTCAACCCCCTCTTGGACGGAGGGGTGAACGAGAACAGCACGACCGTGGTGATCGGCCGATCCGGCGCCGGCAAGACGACGCTGGCCACACAGTTCATCCGCCGCGGCTTGCAGGACGGCCAGGAAGGCGTCTTCGTCTCGCTCGACGAGAACAAGGAGCAGATCATCCGCGAGGCCGTCGAGATGGGTTGGTCCGACATCCTTGATTATCTCGACAACGAGCTCCTCGTCTTCATCGATGCGTCCGGCCGAGAGTTCTCGAACTTCATCCGCAAGGAACTGCCGGCGTTCGTGGCGGACTGGAAAGGCAGCAATGCCCGGATCGTCGTGGACCCGCTCACCCCGGTCCTGTGGTCCACGAAAGACCTGTACGAGCAACGCGACTTGATCGGCTACATGTTCAAGCAGACCCGGAAGGTCGGGACCGTCCTGTGTACGCTCGAAGAACACGGCCAGGGCGATCTCGCAGGTCCGGAGACCGTGATCCCGATGTACTTGGCGGACTGCGTCGTCCACCTGAAGTTCAACAGCGACCCCGCGAACCCATCGCGGCTGTTGAACATCGTCAAGTGCCGCAACAGCCGCCACAGTCCGTCGGCGCACCCCTTCCAGATTGTTCGGGGCCTCGGGATCGTGGTCGAAGGGGTCGACGGCCGGAAAGCGGTGTCGGCGAAAGCTCCGTCCCAACTCCGTCAACTCCTGCTCACGCGTTCGATGCCGAAGAACGTGCGAGACGCGCTCGAGAAATCCCTCGACGGGCTCACGGACGAGGACTTCCGGAGCTTGAAGCCGGAACAAGTTCTCGAGCTGATTATCCAGGAGTATCAGGGGGCATGAGGTGGCCCGCGGGCTGGGACGTGCCCTGCAACAGGCCGTGTCCCGCGAAGGCGCCGATGTCGATCTCGAAGGGGAGGGCCGCAGCCTCGCGAACGCGCGACGGCGGCAGGTGTTCCGGTACTTCTGCCTTCGACCGTGCGCACGCATCGGCGACATCAGTCGAGCGTTGAAGATGTCCCAGGCCACGGTTCGCTGGCACGCGTGGGACTTAACCGAGAACCGGTACCTCATGTCAGAAGGCGTGAGCATCTTCCCGGCGGGGCTCATCGATCCCGGCGACGTGTCGCTGTTCGGTGCGCTCGCAACGACGGGCCGCGCCGCCGTCCTCGCGGCCGCGTTCGACGTCCCCGGGATTTCGTTTCAAGACGTCGCCCCGCGGGTGGGGCTGACCCGCCAGTCGGTGAGCAAGGTCGCGTCGGAACTCGCGGAATTCGGTCTCGTGCGGCTCGTTGACGACGGCCGTTTCCGCCGCCTGTATGCGACGGACCTGCTCGCTCGCAAGCGGGAGGCGAACCGGGACCGCGCCGTCGCCTTCGAGGAGGCGCTGCTTCGCCGCCTCACCGACGAAGGTCTCGCGCCGGAGCTCGTGCGACGGGAGGAGACGAGGTTGCTCCTCCGGTTCGGCACGGGCGCCAAGCGGGTCCTCTTGGAGGTTCCCTTGGACCCGTACGCGACCGCGTGGAAGGCGACGGCCTGATCGGCCATGTTAACCGATTGGATAGACGGCGTGATACGGACGATAATACGCCCTTTAAGTAGCAGACGGACCCGCACTCGACGATGGACGAGAGCTATCTCGAGTGGCTGATCGGACTTCCGGGACTCGGCGAGGCGAAGGCCCGCCGGCTCGCCGAGCGATTCCCTTCGCTGGGACAGCTTCGCGCCGCAACCCGCGAGGAACTGTCCGCGGTCGAGGGAGTGACGTCCGCCGACGTCGACACGCTCCTCGGGTTGCTCTCGGACGGGCCAGAACGGGACGCCTCGGGTCAGCTCTTCCTTTGCCCGAACTGCGGGTCGTTCGCCGGGACCGCGGCGGAATCGTGTCCGTTCTGCGGCGTGGAATTCGAAGCCTCGACCGACTCGGGGCTGTCGGATCAGATCGAAGAGTTCGTCGTCGAGGAAGATGCCCCGGCCCGGATCTGTCTGACCTGTGGCGCCGGGATGGGCAGGGAGGCGACGAAGTGCGGGATGTGCGGTCGTCAATACACACCCGAAGAACTCGCACTCCTCCCCGGGTTCCAGCCGAGCCTCGACGAGAGCTCGCCGTTTTGTCCGCGGTGCGGCGGATACCTCTTCTCCGATGAAACGGAATGCGCGATCTGCGGGACGGCCGTCGCCTCGGCCAAGCCGGCCCCTCCGACCGCGAATGCGAAAGGCGTCGTGAAAGACTTCCTGACGCGCTGGCAACGGATGGCCCCGGCCGTCTCGGCCCTCTCGGAGGCGGACCGCCTCCAGGAAGAGCTCGAGCACTACGACCGCCTCCTCGACGCCGACTCGACGTTGGAGCGCGCCTGGGTGAACCGCTCGAAGATCCTCGAGAAGCTGGGCCGATCCGCCGAAGCCGCGGATTCCCTCGCGAAAGCCGCGGACCTGAACCCAGCGAAAGACGAAGAGTACCGTCTGGAGGTCCAGAACATCCTTCGCTCCACGGCCGATGCATCGGCCCTGCCCGCTCGATGGCGGCAGCCGGCCGCCACGGCCGCACCGAAGGCCGTCGACGCGCGACTCGTCGAGGCGCTCAGCCACTACGACTCCTTGCTCCGTGCGGACCCGTCCTTGATCGTGGCCTGGCGCACGAAGGGTGAGATCCTCGACCGACTCGGCCGGATCGACGAGGCCCGCCAGAGCTTCGAGCGGGCGGACCGGCTCGAGCACGCCGAGGGCCGATCCCTCCAGGCGGCGGTCTCGGGCCTACGGTCCCGCGGCCTGGCGAGCTCCGGCCCCGCCGGCGCGGGCCATGTGAACGGCCGGGTGAACGGCCGCGTGAACGGGACCCGCTCGGGTCGGACGAACGGCCGAACGAATGGCCAGACAAACGGCCGCGTGAACGGTCTCGCCGAGGGCCGGGTGAACGGCCTGACGACCGGGGCCGTCAACGGTCTCACGTTCGGCAAGGGCGCGACGAACGGTCTGGTCAACGGAAACGGATTCACGAACGGCCGTCGCGGGCGCTACGGCCCCCCGCGGATTCCCGCGCAGCCGCATTGGTCCCGCTCCGTCGTCGGAATCGCGGCCGTTGTTGCCCTCATGGTCATCGTCCCGATCCTCGCAAGCATGCTTTCGCCGTCTCCGAACGGCCCGTCCGCGATCATTCGGATCGACGGCGACTTCAGCGACTGGGCGAAGTTCCCGGCGTACGCCGACTCCGCCACGGACCAGGTGCAGAATCCCGACGTGAACCTGCTGGCCGTGAAAGTGGCGAGCCAGAATCAGGATCTGTTCGTCAACGCGCGGGTGCAAGGACTCCTGTTCCAGAGCCCCGGGACGAACGAGACGGGCAGCGTCTTCGTGTTCCTGGACGAGGATAACAACCGGAAGACCGGCTATCCGATCGGCGACCTCGGCGCGGACGCGCTGGTCGAGGTCTACGGATGGCAGGACTATCGCGGCCTGCAATACGGGGTCGACAGCTACCGCTTCAACGAATCCGGCACGCCCCGGTCCAACGACTGGGCGCGGTTTGTCTCGGGCGGTTCCGCCGACGCGGCGGTGAGCGGCCAACAGCTCGAACTTCGCGCGACCGTCTTGGATACCTCGAAGACGCGAATCCTCGTGTACGCGGCCGACAACGTCGGGGACCTCGACCCGGCGGACGGCTCCGTGATGCCGGGCCGGCCCACGGTCGTGTTGGGCCAGCAGACCGTGGCGCCCGATGTGGTCGTAGCCCCGAGCGTCGCGTTCCTTCGAGTCACCCTGGCTCCGATGGGCGGGGTGCCGCACCTGGCTGCGCTGAACGTGAGCCGCCTGGGCAGCTCCACCGACGCCGTCGAACTCGCGTTGTACCGGGACGATGGCAGCGGCGCCCTCGATGCGGCGGATGCATTCCTCTCGAACGTCTCGATGGTCGGGAACGTCGCAAGCCTTCCGATGAACGAGCTCGTCGCGGCGCCCGAAGTCCTCTGGGTCGAAGCTCGATGGGCGAACCTCACGCCGACATCCACGTTCGGGCTCTCCGTCGCTGGCATCGGGTCGAACGGGACCGCGAGCTTCCGGCCGCCGGAGACGGGCCTGGTCTATCTCGGGGCCGCGCCGGCGAACCTTCGCGTCGACGGGGCCTTCGGCGACTGGCGTGGCCGGCCGTACGGCCAGGACAACCTCGGGGACGTGACGAACCGGACGGGCGCCCCCGAGTACGACGCGAACGTCGACCTCGTCGCGACGGCGGTTGACCTCGGGACCAACCTCACCGGCTATGTGCGCGTGGACGGCCGATTGCTCGGCGGACAGGACATCCCGACGACACGCACCCGGACGTACCCGGTCCCCATTGACACGGACCTCGACACGGTGCCGGACGCCGTCGAAAACCAGCTCGGCCCGAACCTGACGCGGGACTTCAACAACGACAACATCACGGACGATCGCACCGGTGGCGACGTCGACGCCGACGGAATCGTGGACTACCCGGCTGGCCCGGACTGCTGGCTCAACACGACGATTCCCTCCTGGTACCCACCTCCCTATGCAGGCCGGGTCGTGACTCGCTACATCTGTCCGATCGGGTTGCCGCCCGAGGAAGGGGTGGACGTCGTGTACGCCTACATCGACGCGGACAACTCGAGCGCGAGCGGCCTTTGGTCCGATGTCCAGGGGCGGACGTACGGATTCGACTATGCGATCGCCGTGATCGGACGAAACGGCGCCGTGAACTCGAGCGGGCTGTATGCGTTCGTCCCCGCGCGCGCGAACCCATGGAACTTGGTTGCACCGATCACCGTGGGCCTCGACGCGCACCGGATGGAGTTCTCGGTCAATGCGAGCGCCCTTGGCTTGACGGCGGGCTACCGGGTGGTCTACTTCGCGTCCGACTGGCGTCTCGGCTACGATGTCGCGTTGCCGGATGCCGCCGTCGCCCTCTTCCCGATTGGCGCCCAGGCGGCCACGAACGCGGTGATCAACGAAATCTCGCCGCAACCGAACCCCGAATGGGTGGAGCTTGCGAACCCCACCGGGACTCCGATTTCCTTGAACGGCTGGAACCTCGCGCTGCTCCGCGGGAACAAGCTCACCGTCATCTTCGCATTCACGACGCAGACCCTGGGTGCGTGGGGATCGGGCCAGGAGTACCTTTCGGTGCCCCTCCCTGGCAACTCGCTCCCGAACGGGAACGCTCAGCTCTTCCTGCAGCAAGGCGCAACGATCATCGACCAGACGACGTATTCTTCGAGCGTCGGAAGCGGCCAGACGTGGGCCCGGTTCAAGGATCCGATCACCGGACGGCCGATGGACACGAACAACGACGCGGTGGATTTCTACGTCTCGCTCGCCCCGTCTCCGGCTCGAGGAAACGATCGCCACCGCCCGACGATCTCCGTGGTCAAGACGGGGAGCCGGGTCGTCGCGGCGCCGGGCCAGTTGATCACCTACACGTTATACTACAACAATACGGACACCGGGATGGCGAAGACGACCTGGATCAACGATACGCTGCCTTCCGGCGCCGTCTTCTCTTCTTCCAGTGTCCCGTACACTTACGTGATTGGGCCGATGTACGGCTGGCTCTTCACGAACGTCATGCCCGGAGCCCACTCCTTGACGGTCACGGTCCAGGTGAGCGCCACCACGACGGATGGGCAAGTCCTCCGGAACACGGTCACCCTGGACTACACCGACCAGCTGTCTCGATCCCTGCCCCGGAGTCGCGGGTGGGCGAACACGACCGTGTCGCGACCGACCATCACGGTCGTGAAGACCGCGAGCCCTGCGAACGCGAAAGCCGGGGATCTCGTGACCTTCACGATCTACTACAACAACTCGGGTTCCGTCGCGGCGGGCACGGTCACGATCAAGGACAGCTTGCCCCAGGGCTTCGATTATGTCGGCGCAAGTCCCGTGCCGACGTGGACGAACGGACGGACGTTCTACTGGAACTTCACGAACGTTGCACCGGGCGCGCACAGTCTCACGATGAGCGCCCGAGTGAACGCGACCTTCAGTGGGACGCAGCTCGTGAACTGGGCGTTCCTGAACTACACGACCGTCGGCGGCTATCCGCTCGTCGGGAGCACGTCCTCGGTCACCGTCGCGATCCCGGAGCTGTCCGACATGCTATTCGTCGTCGCCGTCCCGCTAGTCATCCTCGGGTTGAAAGCCCGAGCCAAGCGCCGCGAGAAGGAATAGAGAGTGGCTGACAGCGTTCCAAGGACCAACGGCCGTTATAGCGGCACGGTTCGTCGTCCACCACAAGGATGGACGGCTAGCGTACCTGGGTCGTCGGCCCAAGCCCTCCTCAAAGGAAGGCAGGCTTCGCGCAGGCTCGCGCACTGCACTACCGCAGGGAACGTGGGCGGGCTTAACTTCCGGGTTCGGGATGGGACCGGGTGTATCCCCGCCGCTTTGGCCGTCAAACCACTGCTGAGACGGCCGAGAGGATGCGCGATATATCAGGATTTCGATGTTCCGACACCTAGCGGCCCACGCCCAGGACCGCGACGAGCAGGTTCCCCGCGAAGAAGGCAAGAAGGAAGCCCCCGAGGAGGGGGACCATGAACGGGACCCACGGCGTGACCCATGCTCGCCGGATTCCCGCCGAGCGCAGCTTGAGGATCTCCGGTGTGGGATCCAGATCGCGCTTCGGACGCAGGACGACAACGTGCTCGCCTCGGTCGGTGATCCGTTCCATCAGCCTCACGTGCTTCGGAAGAGGATCCAGGGGTGCCCGATAGCCGAGGAACGATTGGATCCCAACGTCGCCGCGGGTGAGATTGTAGAGGAAGAGACCGACGGGGACGGCCAGCTGGAGGACGGCGGCATCCACCAGGACGACGAACGAAGACGGAAAAAGCGCCTGGAACGCGGGTTGGACTCTCGGATCCGCGGTGTAGACCGGGAATGGCGATGCGTTGGGATACGTGGGAACAAGCAAGGTGAGCGCCATGAGGCCCTTCGCGTCGGCCCCTCCGGTGAGGAGCCGAGCTCGGAGCATGACCTCGTACAGGACGACCATCACGGGCATCGACGCCAGCTCGACGATGGGTACGGAACTGGAAACGATTCCCGCGAATCCGAGCGGGGTGATCCACATCGCGGCGGCCGCGAGGAACAATCCAATCCGACCCGGTCGGAGGTGGAAACCGTCTTCATCGAAGAGCGGTCGGCCGAAGAAGACCCCGTAGAACAGCAAGGCCGCGGAACCCGCTAGCGACCACGTCGGCCACGGCGCCGATTCGACGAATAGTTCGACGGCGAGGATGATCAGTCCGACCGTTCCCAAACCGATCCACAAGGGGTTGCGGACGCGTCGCGTCCGGATGTCGGATGCCGCCGCGATGACCAGAAACGCGGTGCCGGCCGCGAGCCGCGTCGCGGCGAACGCGTCCACGCCGCCGCATCCCGGCCTCGTTATTTCAAGGGTTGCGTGCGTCGCGACATGGGTCGCAAGACGTGCGTTTTTCTCGGTAACGACTAAATAGACCCTAGCGAATAGCGAAAATCGTCGGAGGATTTTCTCGAATCTCTCCGAGGACCGTCATGATGGAACCGCGGCGAATGAAGGTGAAAGTCTGCCTCGTCGGCGAGCACGCCGTGGGTAAGACTTCCCTGATCAAGCGCTACGTCCTGAACGAGTACGACGATCGCTACATCGTGACGCTCGGCGCAAAGGTCTCGAAGAAGGAACTGGCCCTGAATCCGAAAGGCGGGGACGCGATCCAGATGGACATGACGATCTGGGACATCATGGGCTCGAAAGGATTCCGCGAGCTGCTGCGCGAGGCGTACTTCCACGGCGCGCAGGGGATCCTCGCCGTCGCCGACATCACGCGGTACGACACGCTCGAGGATCTCGACTCGTGGGTCGAGTCCGTGTTCCGGACCGTGGGCGAGATCCCGGTCGCGTTCGCGATCAACAAGATGGACCTGAAGGACCAAGCCGCGTTCGGTGAGGATCAGGTGAAGCAAGCCACGGAAGCGTTTGAGGCTCCGTATTTCTTCAGCTCCGCAAAGACGGGCGAGAACGTCGAGCTCGTGTTCCGAACGCTCGGCGAAACGATCGCGAAGACCGCAGCGAAGTCCGCGTCGGCGTAGCAGACCTTTCCCCTCGATTGCCGTGGCGGGTGCGCGCGGCCTCTCGTATCGGCTCACCGCCATAGGCTCAAGTAGCCGGCCCAGTCTCCGCCCCTCCGTGTCCGGTGCCGGACCCCGATCGACTTCCGTTCGCGTGCGGGTCACCCGGGATCTCGGCCTGTTCGACATCACGATGGCGGCCCTCGGAGCGATGGTCGGCGCCGCGATTTTCCTCTTGGTCGGCGCCGCGTACGCGGTCGCCGGACCGCTCGTCTTGATGAGCCTCGCCGTCGCCGCGCTCGTCGCGGCCCTGGCCGGAATGGCGTACGCCGAGCTCGCGTCGGGTCGCCCCGATGCCTCGGGGGGCGCCTACATCTGGGTGAGGAGCGCGTTGCCCGCGCCGAGCGGGTTTCTGAGCGGCTGGCTGTCTTGGGGCGGCCACATGGCGGCCGCGGCGCTCAGCGCCCTCGGCCTCGGCATCTTCCTCCTGGAACTCGTCCGGCCCTCCGACCCGGCGTCGTTCTTCGGGCCGAACCCGCCCGAGGTCAGCCTCGTCGGCCTCGCGGTCTTGGCCCTCTCCGCGGTCGCTCACTTCGCGCGGGTCCATCTCCCCGTCCGCGCCCTCGGCCGGTTGACCTTCGCGAAAATCCTCTTGATTGTCTTCGTCGCGGTCCTCGGGGTCGTCTCCGTCTTCCAACCGGGTCCGGCTCGGGGATTCGCGGTTGGAGCCCCGGTCACGTCTCTCGACCTGATGCTCGGGGCCGGGGTCCTCTTCATCGCGTTCCAGGGCTTCGAAGTCGTGGCCCAGCTGTCGGACCAGGTGAAACACCCGGAGAGCAGCGTGCCCCGCGGCGTGTTCCTCGCTCTCTTGCTCGCGTTCGGGATGTACGCGGGGTTGTTCCTCGCAGTGCTCGGGAACGTGCCGAACGACAAACTGTCGGGATGGCCCGCGTGCGCGGGCTGCTTCGGCGGATCGGAAGACATGGTCCTCTTGGGCAGCCGGTATTTCCTCGGGCAGCCGTACGTACGGGCGGCGGTGTTGATCATCGGGATCGTCTCCATGTACGGCGCGCTGAACTCGAACCTGACCGCGGCGATCAAGACCTCCTTCAGCATGGCGCGGGACCGACTCCTCCCGGCGAGCTTCGCTCACATCGGGGGACGCGAAGTGCCGCCCGCCGCGGTCGCGCTCACGCTCGTCGGCGCGGGCTTCCTCGTCTTCCTGACGATCGAGACGATCGCGATCCTCGCGAGCTTGGCGTTCCTCGGTCTGTTCGCGTTCGTGCACGCATCCGTCGTCGCCCTCCGCCGAGGGGAGCGACGCAGCGCCCCGGGATTTCGCGTGCCGCTGGTGCCCGCGGTACCCATGGTCGCGATCGCATTGAACCTCGCCCTCGGGGCGCTCCTGTGGAGCTACTCGGCGGGGAGCGACGCACCGCTTCCGCCGGGGATGTTCGCCACGCTGCTCGGCGGCGCTTGGCTCGCGATTGGGCTCGCCTATCACTGGGTCGGAGGCCGCCGGACCGCCGGGGGTCTGGCTCCCGCCGCCTCGGGCGCAGAGGTACGCGACATCCTGGCGACGTCGGAAGACCACGTCGAGCTCGAACGGTACCGCGTCTTCCTCCCGCTCCGGGAGTTCGAAGACGAGGCGCTCGTGGAACTCGGCGCGCGCATCGCACGAGCGAAGAATGCGGAACTCAGCCTCTTGCACGTGGTCGAGATTCCTCGAAACCTCCCACCGAAGGCGATTCGGTTCCGGTACGTGGACGACCGGATTCGGGGGCTTCAGCGACTGACCCGGATCGGCGAACGCATGGGCGTCGACACGCGCCCGGTCGTCAAGATCGGGCACAAAGTCTACGAGATCATCCTGGACACGATCCGCGAGGAGGCGGTGAACCTCCTCGTCATGGGCTGGAGGGGCGAGCGGATCGAAGGAGACCGCCGCGTCCTCGGGAGCAACATCGACTATCTGATCGAGAACGCGCCGTGCGACGTGATCGTGTTCAAGACCCAGGGGTTCCGACGGCCGCTCCGCCGGATTGTGGTCCTCACGAGTCCGATTTGGAGTCTCGAGGGGATCGACGACCTCGCGCTGATACTCGCCTCCGAAGACCATCCGATCGTCGAAGTCGTCGCGCTCGCGAGCGACCCATCCGAGGCGGAGCGGCTGAAGCAGGAGAGTACGCGGTTCGAGGGCCGCGCACACGAACGGGGGGTGAGGGTCGAGCCGAAGGTCATCTACTCGACCCAGTGGGAGTCGGAGGCGCTCCGCGAGAGCGCGGAGGCTTCCTTGCTCATGATCCGCGCGACCTCCCCCGGAGGACTGCGGAAGTTCGCCCTCGGCCCGGTCGAAGACCGGATCGTCAAGCTGGCGAAGTGTCCCGTGCTCATCCTGCGGAAGGGGGCCTAGGGTTCGGGGTCCCGGGAGCTCGAGCCCGGGCGCGTCCCCGACTCTTCCATGACATCGGGGCTCCGGATTTCCCAGGCGATCTGAGCGGCCGCGAGCAGCATCAAGGATGCGAGGATTTTCGTGACGGTTGCATTCGTCGTCCGTTGCAAGAGCGCGACCCCGAGTCCCACTCCCGCGATGCCGACGACTCCCATGATGACCGCGAGTCGCAGCGTCTTGCGGGTGGCCTGTCCCATCTGGCGGTGTTTCCAGAAGCCAACGAGTTGCTGCGGCAAGGAAACGAGCGAGCTGATCGTGCCGGCCACGATCGAGGGAAGCCCGAAGATCAGGATGAGGGCCGGGATGCGGTATTCGCCGCCCGCGACTCCGAGGAGGCCGGAGATGAGGCCGATTCCAAGTCCGACCCCCAGGCCGAGCAGCGCCTGCTCGGGTCCGAATGCGAAAGAGCCGGGGGTCGGAGACTCGAACAGCAGGAGGCGCAATGCCGTGATTGCAAGGATTCCCGCCAGGAGCCCCTTGAGCCACTTGGATGGCGTGCGGCGTGCGAGGATCGCTCCGCCGTAGGCTCCGGGCAGGGAGCCAACCACCATCGTCGCGGCCAGGAGCATCGTGTCGAGCGGTTGCACGAACGCACCACGGAGGAGGGCCGTCGAAATGCCGACGAGGACGCCCGCCAACAAATTCCCCGCGATTGTGTAGCGGACGTTCCGCAGCAAGCTGAGGAGAACGGGTGCCCGGTATTCTCCTCCCCCGACGCCCGTCACGCCGGCGACGACGCCAATCGGCAACGCCGCGATCCCGGCGATCAGATCGTCCCGGGAGATTGTTCGCGCCTTCGAGACGGCCATCACCCGCGTGACTCCTCCATCATTCGTTCGCGGCAATACGAAACCCCGGATAAGGACGAGGACGGCCGGTGCGGTCCGGACATCTTACACGAGCGTCACGTCGACGGTCTCAACGCTCCCCACTCCAGGGATTGCGGCCAAGGACTGCTCGAGCAGGTCGGAGCCGCCGGAGGCATCGCCCACGATCGCCACCGCAAGGATCGCCCTCAAACCGAACGCCACCGGCTGTTCGCGCAGATCACGAAGGGTGCTTCCGAGGGTCGAACGAACGCGGGTTCGGATCGAATCGAGGTCCGTGTCGGCGTCCTCGGGCATAATCCGGAACGTCACGGCCACGGATCCCATCCTGCACCTCACGGCCCGGTGAACGAACAGGTGGGGCAGCGATACGATACGGACTGGTCGCGGCACCGCGCACATCGGCCAATCTTCGCCTGACCGCAACTCGGGCATGGGAACAGGGTCGTGCCTTTCCCCGAGAGGACGGCGCCACACGACGTGCAGC
>Ga0209157_1000412_pt1 | contig 37048 bp, 41 predicted proteins | sample GraSoiAngelo_135_FD_185892 | JGI IMG/M metagenome (GOLD analysis project Ga0209157, IMG submission 185892) | Grasslands soil microbial communities from the Angelo Coastal Reserve, California, USA - 14_0929_05_40cm (SPAdes) (version 2) | ecosystem: Environmental > Terrestrial > Soil > Grasslands ...
TCAACGCGTCGTTGCTGACGACGACCACCGGCGAGAAGGCGGAAGCGAACATCGCCCGTCTTCGCCAGTGCCTCCGTGAGGTGCTGGCGGCCCTGCCGCCGGTCCTCGCGACCGTGCACGAAGGTTGAAATGAAAATACGCATCGGCGTAGGGGCTGGAGGCGCGATCTCCACGCCTGACGCGCTGGGCGAGCTCGTCACGGGTCTGGATCAGCTGGGGTTCGACTCCCTGTGGCTCTCGGAGGTGCTCACCGCCCCGGTGCTCGACCCGCTGGTGGGCCTCGCCTGGGCGGCCGCGAGCAATCCGCGCTTGAAGCTCGGGACGACGATGCTGTTGCCGGGACGCAACGTGGTGCAGCTCGCCAAGCAGCTCGCGAGCCTGGACGTGCTGTGCCGAGGGCGGCTGCTCGTCACGCTGGTTCCCGGGCTCACCTATGCGCCGGAGCGCGATGCCGTCGGCATCGACCCCAAGCGCCGCGGCGCCTTCATCGACGATGCGCTTCCGCTGTTGCGGCGCCTCTGGGCGGGCGAGACGGTGAGCCACGAGGGCGCCGTCGGCAGCTTCCGTGACGTCAAGCTCTCGCCCCTACCGGTGCAGCAGCCGCTCGAAGTGTGGCTCGGCGGCACGGCGCCAGCCGCCCTGGAGCGTTGTGGTCGGCTGTCGGACGGGTGGCTGCCCTCGCTGTGCACGCCCGAAGAGGCGGCAGCCGGACGCGTCGTGATCGAGGAAGCCGCGGCCCGGGCCGGGCGCTCGATCAGCAGCGAGCACTTCGGCGTGAGCATCGGCTACGCCGGCGCGCCCATCGACCCCGCCACCCTGCGCATGATGACCGCCCGGCGTCCGCGATCGGTCGAGCTCACGCCGGTCGGGTTGCCCGCGTTGCGAAAGCTCATCGAGCGCTTCATCGCCGTCGGCTTCTCGAAGTTCGTCGTGCGTCCCGTCGTCGCGCCCGTGTCCTGGCGCGCCGAGCTCGAGACGCTGTCCGCGTCGGTGGGTGACCTTCAGACCTGACTCACCCCGGGTACACGGCAATGCCGACGGCCCGCGCCGCGGCGGCGAGCCGCACGTCGAACGCCGCCATCGACGGCGCCCGGGCCGAGAATGCTAACGCCAGGTGAAGCGCGTCGGCCGCGCGTAGCGGCGTCTTCGTCAACGTCAGAAGGAGGTGCTCCGCACGACGGTGAAGCTCACGGGTCAGTTCGACGCGCTGATACGGCGAACCGTCGAGGCTTTCGACGATCGTGCGGTGCACGCGACGCGCCGCCTCCGGAGTGACGGCACCCTGACGCACACGTCGTGACAACGCAGAGGCGACCTCGGTGACGGCAAGATCGGATACGACGAGGTCGTCCCGTCCCTCGACGGCGCGGGTGAATTCGGCGCTCCCGGGCTCGGTGAGATAGAGCTTGAGAAGCGCGCTCGTGTCGCAGTAGAGCGGGCCGAGCAGCGTGGCCCGGTATCCGGCGTCCTGCTCGCGAAGCCGTGCCGGGGCGCGCGTTCTAGAGGCGATCCTCGCGGTCCTCGTCGAGCGTCGCGGAGAGCGGAGGATCGAAAACCGGCATCCTGCGGCGGAGGGCAGCGAAGTTGGGAACGCCTTTGCCGCGCGGGCGCTCGAGCGGCACGAGCTTCGCCACGGGCCGTCCGTGCTCCGTGATCACGACCTCGCGGCCCTTTTTGACCTCGTCGAGCAGCACGGACAGGTTCTGACGGGCTTCGCGGACGCCGGCGGTTCGCATGACGTGAGTATGCTACATGTAGCACATTCGGTCAAGCGCGCGATTCCGACACTATAGGCGCTTTCTTGACTCGGCCGGATCATATTTGCCGACGACGAGGGCGCGCGAGCCAGAAGCACGCCGAGCCCAGCGCACAGAAGCCGACGGCGACCAGGAAGGCGACGCGATAGCTCCCGGTCAGGTCGTGCACGATACCGCCGAACCACGGCGCGACACCACCGCCGATGCCGTTGCCCACGCTCAGGATGCCGTAGATGGCGCCGAAGCGCCGCCCCGGGAAGAGCTGGGACGCCATCGCGGTGATGATGGGGCCACGGGCACCGAAGCCGAGGCCGAAGAAGAGCGCATAGGCGTAGAGGGCCGCCGCGTGCGGCCACACCTCGAGTCCAAGCAGGCAGAGCGTCCCCACTGCGGTGCAGCCGTAAGAGATGGTGGCCGATGTGGCGCGCCCGATCCGGTCGGCCGCGATGCCGAACACGATCCGGCCCACGGTCGAGAGCAACCCGGTGAGCCCGAAGATGCCCGCCACGAACAGACGCGGGAAGCCCTGGTCCACCGCGAAGGCCACCTGATGGGTGACGACCGAGAAGACGGCCAGCGGCGTGCAGAGGTAGGCAAAGAAGAGCGCCCAGAACGCCCGTGTCCGCAGGGCGTCGCCGACCTCCCCGCCCGCGTTGGAGCGCCCCGCGGTCGGTCCCCACCCCGCGCCCCGACTCGGCGCCGTCACCATCGGCGCCTCGCGCACGCCCAGCCAGACGAGGGGGACGAGCACGACGAACGTGCCCAGGCCGAGGACGAGATAGGCGGCGCGCCAGCCGTGCATGGTGATCAGCCACTGTGCGAGCGGGCCGATCGCCAGCACGCCCGCCCCCATGCCCGAGAAGGCCAGGCCCAGCATGCTGCCCCGCCGCTCGGTGAACCAGCGTGAAATCAGCGCCCCGCTCGGTACCCAGCTCACGGCGCACAACCCGGACGCGCCCAGCACTCCCGTCACCACGTAGAGCGACCAGAGTGATCCGATCTGGCTCGACAAGACGCACGCGCCGCTGAGTAGGCACGCGCCGCCGAGCATGACCCGGCGTGGCCCCACGCGGTCCACCAGGATCCCCACCACGGGCGCGAGCGTCCCCTGCACGATCGACGAGATCGAGAACGCCGCCGCGGTGGCGCCGCGCGACCAGCCGAACTCCTCCAGCAGCGCGACGAAGAAGACCGGGAACGAAAAGTAGAGGCCGGACGCAATCGCCAGCGTGACCCACACGGCGCCGACCACCATCCACGGGACGAGGGCAGCGCGACCTGAGGCGAGGGAGTTCGGCATCGGAGCAGATCGCCGATCAGGGCCGACGCGCAGTCAGCCGGCCAGCGATTCGATCGCCCGCACCTCGTCGGCGGAGAGCGACAGGTCGCGGCTGGCCAAGTCCTGCTTCATGTGCTCGGCGTCGGAGGTACCGGTCAGCGGCAGCATCCCGACCGCCTGCGCAAAACGGAACACGACCTGCGCCGGCGTCACCTTGCCGCGCGCGGCGATGCCGACGACCAGCCGATGGCGCAGCACCTCCGGGTTGGCGGTGAGGAGTGAGAACCCCTGATAGACGATCTTTCGATCCATGCAGAACGATCGAACGTCGCGGTCCCAGCCAAGGCGGGCGAAGCAGCGGTTCTGCACGAACGTCGGAGCCTCGGCGCCGGTGGCCGCCATCTCCTCGAGGTGCCACAGCCCAACGTTGCTCACCCCGAGGAACCGCGTGCGGCCGGCGTCGCGCTCCTTCGCCATCGCGGCCCAGACCTCCGCGTCGTCGTCGCTCCAGCCGTGACCCGAGGCGGGCCCGTGCAGCACGTAGCTGTCGACGTGGTCGGTTCCGAGGTGCTCGAGCGAGCTGGCCAGCGACTGGGCGACCTGCGTGGCAAGGTCGGCTGCCGGGTCGTAGGGCAGCCGGTGGTCCTGGCCGGGCTGGTAGGTGAACTTCGTCTGCAGAAAAAGATCCGCACGCGTCACCACGCCGGCGCGGTAGGCGGCGGCGAGCGCCTGACCGACTCCGGCCTCGAAGTAGTGCCGCCGCTGGTTGGCGGTGTCGATGCCCCGGAAGCCCATCCTGAGCGCGAGCTCGGTGAGGCTCTGGGTCCGGTCTTGCTTCCAGGCGGTGCCGTAGAGGAAATCGGGAAGGGGTGCGGGATGATGCGCCGGCATGACGGCATTCTCCCATGGCCATGGCCCCTGGACTTGCCGCTGGAATATCACGATAATCAGGCCCCACGGCCCGGGGACCTCGAGCCAAGGAGGGCAGCGTCATGAGCGAGCTTTGGCGCACGCGTCGGATTTGCACGCTTCGATCCCGACTCACGCTCGCGCTCGTGGCAGGGGCGGTCAGCGCCGTCGTCGCCGCCGGGGCGCTCGCGGCGAACACGGGCAAGAGCTTGATCGGGAAGCTGGAGGGTCCCGAGGTCGTCACCGACCCCGCGAAGTTTCCCAAGACGTTCACGGAGGCGCCGCAGCTGGCGGAGCTGGTCAAAGCGGGCAAGCTCCCGCCGGTGGCCGAGCGCATCGGGCAGGACCCTCTGGTCATCAAGCCGCTCCACGAGATCGGTAGGTACGGCGGCACGTGGCGCGGCGGCTTCACGGGGCCGGCCGACTTCTGGAACGGCTTCCGGTGCTGCTCGGGGCCGGACCACCTGATGTTCTGGGACTACACGGGCGACAAGGCCATGCCGAACCTCGCCCGGGGCCTCGAGATGCAGGACGGCGGGCGCACGTGGCTCCTGCACCTGCGCCGCGGCATGAAGTGGAGCGACGGCAAGCCATTCACCGCCGACGACTTCGTGTTCTGGTTCGAGGACGTCTATCGCAACAAGGACCTCGTGCCCACGCCGTCGGCGGCCATGGCGATCAACGGCAAGCAGGGCGAGATCCAGAAGGTCGACACCCACACGGTGAGGTTCAAGTTCCCGGAGCCGTACTTCATGCTGCCCGACGTGCTGGCCGGCTCCACCGACCTCGCCGGCCAAATGTTCGGGTACCGCGCCCTGGGCGGCTTCGCGCCCGCCCACTACCTGAAGCAGTTCCATCCCAAGTACGTGGGGCAGGCCGAGCTGGACAAGAAGGTCAAGGACGAGAAGTTCGATTCCTGGGTGCGGATGTTCCTGTTCAAGAATGACTGGGCGCTCAACCCCGAGCTACCCGTTCTCTCGGCGTGGAAGACGGTGACGCCGATCAACACGCCGACGTGGACGCTCGAGCGCAACCCCTACAGCGTCTTCGTGGACACGGCGGGTAACCAGCTGCCCTACATCGACCGCGTGGTGCTGACGCTCGCCGAAAATCTGGAGGTGCTGAACCTGCGCGCGATCGCGGGCGAGTACGACTTCCAGCAGCGGCACATCGACCTCGGCAAGCTGCCCGTGTTCATCGAGAACCAGGCCCGGGGCGGCTACAAGGTCTACCTCGATCCCGGCGACTACGGCGGCGACATGATCATCAAGTTCAACCTGAACTACGACGCCGACCCGGAGATCGCGAAGTGGTTCAACACCGCCGACTTCCGGCGCGCGCTCGCGCTCGGCATCGACCGCGACCAGATCAACGAGACCTTCTGGCTCGGCACGGGCACGCCCAGCTCCGTGGTGCCCGCCGACAACAACAAGTACAACCCAGGCCCGCAGTACCGGAAGATGTGGGCCACCCTCGACGTGACGAAGGCCAACGAGATGCTCGACAAGATCGGGCTCAGCAAGAAGGACGCGCAGGGCTACCGGCTGCGCGCGGACGGGAAGGGCCGGCTGCGCATCGAGATCATGACGCTCGGCGGCCAGTTCGTCCAGTACACGCAGATCTCCGAGATGATCCGCGAGCAGTGGAAGAAGATCGGCATCGACCTCGTCGTGCAGGAGGTCGAGCGCAGCCTCGCGCTCAAGCGCACGGCCGCCAACGAGCAGCAGCTCGGCGCCTGGAACAACGACGGCAGCGAGCACCTCTTCACGTTCCCGCTCCACGTGTTCCCCTTCGAGCTCGCCGCCGTCGCCTCGTCGGGGCCGCTGTACGTCAAGTGGTTCCACTCCGCCGGCGCGCAGGGCAAGGAGCCCGAGCCGAAGATGCGCGAGCTGATGGACAAGTGGAAGAGGGCCTTCGGCGTGCCCGAGAAGGAGCGGATCCAGCTCGGCAAGGAGGTCTGGAAGATCGCCGCCGAGGAGGTCTACATCATCGGCGTGATCGGCATGGGCCCGGCTTCCATGGGTGTGCGCGTGGTGAAGACGACCATGGGCAACATCCCCTCGCGCCAGTACAACAGTCCGGACGGCAAGACGCCGGGAATCTCGCGGCCGATCACGTTCTACTGGAAGTAGACAGAGAGAGAGGGCGCGGCGTTGCTGGCGTACATCGGACGTCGCGCCCTCCTCGCGGTGTTCACGGTCTGGGCGATCTCCGCCCTGGCGTTCGCGATCATCCAGCTGCCGCCGGGGGACTACGTCACCTCCTACATCGCCCAGATGGCGTCCATGGGCAGCGTGGTCAGCGACGAGGAGGCGCAGAACCTCCGGATCCAGTACGGCCTGGGCCAGCCGATCTACGTGCAGTACCTCAAGTGGATGGAGCTGGTCGTCCAGGGCGATTTCGGCTTCTCCATGGAGTGGCGCCGGCCCGTCACCGAGGTGATCGGCGATCGGCTGTGGCTGACGGTCGTGGTCTCGGTGGCGGCGCTGCTTCTGACCTGGGTACTGGCGCTGCCCATCGGCATCTACTCCGCGGTCCGCCAGTACTCGGTGGGGGACTACGTCGCGACGTTCATCGGCTTCATCGGGCTCGCCGTGCCGAACTTCCTCCTCGCCCTCGTGATCCTCTATCTAGGGTTCACGCTCTTCAACGCCCACATCGGCGGACTGTTCACCCCGGAGTTGCAGGACGCTCCTTGGAGCCAGGCGAAAGTCTGGGACCTGTTCAAACATCTGCCGATCCCCGCGCTGATCTTGGGATTGGCGGGCACCGCGCAGCAGATCCGCATCATGCGGGCGAATCTCCTCGACGAGCTGCGCAAGCCGTACGTCGTCACGGCACGCTCGAAGGGCCTGTCCGAGGCCCGGGTGATCTTGAAATACCCGGTGCGGCTCGCCCTCAACCCGTTTGCGAGCACGATCGGCTACACCCTGCCCTACATCGTGTCGGGGAGCATCATCGTGTCAATCGTCCTGGGATTGCCGACTGTCGGGCCGCTCCTGCTGAAAGCCCTCATCGCGCAGGACATGTTCCTGGCGGGGACGATCGTGCTCCTGCTGGGGGTGATGACGGTGATCGGCACGCTGATCTCCGACATTCTCCTCGTGTGGGTCGACCCGCGCATCCGGCTCGAGGACACCTGATGGCCACGCCCGAGGTAGCGATCGGGCCGAGCACCGTCGCCGCCGCGGAGGACCAGCGCATCTTCGTGGCCTCGCAGTGGCAGCTCATGTGGTGGCGGTTCCACAAGCACCGCGTCGCTGTCGCCAGCGGCATCGTCGTCGCCGGCTTCTATCTGGTCGTCCTGGGCGCGGACTTCCTCGCGTACGCCGACCCCAACGCCTCCGAGGCGCAGCGCTCGCTGATGCCCCCGCAGCCCGTCCACTGGTTCGACGGCGGGCGATTTCGCCCTCATGTCTACGCCGTCAAGGGCGCCCGCGACCCCGAGACCTTCAAGCGCGTGTATCGAGCCGACCCCACCATGAAGATCCCGATCCGGCTCTTCGCCCAGGGGTTCGAGTATCGATTCCTCGGCGTGATCCCGATGACGCGTCATCTGATCGGCGTCGACGAGGGCCTCGACGCGGAGAAGACGATCTTTCTGCTGGGCACGGACGTTCAGGGACGCGACATGTGGTCGCGGCTGATGTACGGCACGCGCATCTCGCTCACGATCGGGCTGTGCGGCGTGACGCTGAGCCTCTTCCTTGGCGTCGTGCTAGGCGGGCTCTCGGGATTCTACGGTGGGATCGCCGATACGGTGATCCAGCGGGTCATCGAGATCCTCCGCTCGATCCCGACGATTCCGCTCTGGATGGGGCTGGCCGCGGCCCTCCCCCGAGACTGGTCCATCTTGCAGATCTACTTCGCCATCACGGTCATCATCTCGCTCCTGGGCTGGACGGAGCTGGCGCGCGTCGTTCGCGGGCGTTTCCTGGCCCTGCGTGAGGAGGATTTCGTCGTCTCCGCCCGGCTGGTCGGGTGTACCCAGATGCGGACCATCTTCGTGCACATGGTGCCGTCGTTCATGAGCCACATCATCGCGGCGACCACGCTCGCCCTGCCCGCGATGATCATCAGCGAGACCGCGCTGAGCTTCCTGGGCCTGGGCCTGCGCCCGCCCGCGATCAGCTGGGGCGTCCTGCTGCAGCAGGCCCAGAACGTCCAGACGGTGGCCATCACCCCGTGGCTGATGATCCCGGCCGTGCCCGTGATCATCGTCGTCATGGCCTTCAACTTCCTGGGCGATGGACTGCGGGACGCCGCCGATCCCTATGGACGTTAGGACCGCGACGCAGACGCTCTTGTCCGTTCGGAATCTGAAGACGTATTTTCCCCAGGACGAGGGCACGGTGAAGGCGGTGGACGGGGTCACCTTCGACCTGTATCCGGGGGCGACCCTCGGCATCGTCGGCGAGAGCGGCTGCGGCAAGAGCGTCACGGCCCGATCGATCTTGAGGATCGTCGACCGGCCCGGGCGGATCGTGGACGGCGAGATCCACTTTCGTCGGCCGACGACGAATGGCGGCGCCGGTCAGACGGTGGACCTGACGAAGCTCGAGCCGAACGGCCCGGAGATGCGCGCGATCCGCGGGGCGGAGATCGCGCTCATCTTCCAGGAGCCGATGTCCTCGTTCAGTCCCGTCCACAGCGTCGGCAATCAGATCATCGAGGCGATCCTGCTCCACCAGCAGGTCAGTCGGCGGGACGCGCGCGACAAGACGATCGAGATGCTGCAGCGAGTCGGGGTGTCATCGCCGGAAGCGCGGGTGGACCAGCTCGCCAGTCAACTGAGCGGCGGCCTGCGTCAGCGGGCCATGATCGCGATGGCTCTCTCGTGCCATCCAACGTTATTGATCGCCGACGAGCCCACGACCGCGCTCGACGTGACCACCCAGACGCAGATCCTCGAGCTGATGCGCCAGCTCCAGCGGGAAGACGGGATGGCGATCATGCTCATCACCCACGACCTGGGCGTGGTCGCCGAGATGGCCACCGACGTGGCGGTGATGTACTTGGGCCGCGTGGTCGAGCAAGCGCCCGTCGACGCGATTTTCCATGCCCCGCAGCACCCATATACCCGGGCTCTCCTGCGCTCCATCCCCCGCATGCGAGCCCGCTCGCGCGCCCGACTGACCCCGATCGTGGGCGCGGTCCCGCACCCCTATGACCGACCATCCGGGTGCCCCTTCCACCCTCGCTGCGCGGACTTCATGGCAGGGACGTGTGACCGACGAGCGCCGAGCTTACGGCCAGTGGGAGATCAGCACACCGTGAGCTGCTTTCTCTACGAATGATCCCCCGACAGCCCTTGTTACGGGTCGCGGGGTTGCGGAAGCTCTTTCCGATCCGGAAGGGCTTCTTGAAGCGGACGGTCGGCTACGTCCGCGCGGTCGACGGGATCGACTTTCATATCGACGAAGGGGAAACACTGGGCCTGGTCGGGGAGAGCGGCTGCGGGAAGACCACCACCGCACGCTGTATTCTGCGGGCCATCGAGCCGACCGAGGGCGAGATCTTCATGCGGCTCGCGGGAGGTTCGGTGGTCGAGATGGGCGGGTTACGCCCGTCGGAGCTGCGGGCGCTGCGTCGAGAGATGCAGATGATCTTCCAGGATCCGTTCACCTCGCTCAATCCCCGCATGACGCTGCTCGATCTCGTCGGAGAACCGTTGCTGGTCCACGGCATGAGGCGCCGGCGAGACCGTGAAGAGCGCGTGGCGGAGCTCCTGCGCCGCGTCGGGCTTCGCCCCGAGTACATGCGGCGATTCCCGCATGCCTTCAGCGGGGGCGAGCGACAGCGCATCGGCATCGCCCGCGCCCTGGCCCTGCATCCTCGCCTGGTGGTCGCCGACGAGCCGGTCTCGGCCCTGGACGTCTCGGTGCAAGCCCAGATCCTGAACCTCCTGTCCGACCTGCAGGCCGAGTTTCAGCTGACCTATCTCTTCGTGGCGCACGACCTGAGTGTCGTGCGACACATCAGCAACCGCGTGGCCGTGATGTACGTCGGGCGCATCGTGGAGCTGGCGGAGACCGAAGAGCTCTTCACGGCTCCCAAGCACCCCTACACGGCGGCGCTCCTGTCCGCCGCTCCGGAACCGGATCCACGCACACGCTCGCGGCGCATCGTGCTTCAAGGCGAGGTGGCGAATCCCGCCTCTCCCCCCAGCGGCTGCTATTTCCACCCTCGCTGCGCGTTCGCGGTCGAGGTGTGCCGGACCCAGGCGCCGGCATGGCGAGAGATCTCTCCCGCCCATTTCGTCGGCTGTCACCGCGCCCCCGAGCTCCAGCTCGCGGGCGTGGAGTGACGACGGGAAAATACCTACCGCGATCTGCCGGTGTAGGTCAATCTCGTGCGCTGAGGAGCCGTCCCGCCTGCCGGATCTCGCGGGCATCGAATGGCGGCGGGACGAGCAGGATCAGCCGATGGACGCCGGCGCGCTCGAGCGACTGCCGCGCCTGCGAGTCCGCCCGGAGCCAGCGCTCCTCCATCCCCGCGAACACCGTCACGACGAACCGGGACGCGTCGCGCCCCGACGCCGTGTGTTCGTCGCGCGCGCGCCGCATGAGCTCACTGAGCTGCGGATGGAACGCCTGCGTGTTGAGCCCGTCCCCGTGCCGGCCGGCGATGGCGGCCATGCGGGGACCGAAGCCGCCCACGATGATCGGCGGTGGAGGCTCGGGCCGGAGGAATCCCGACTCGCCCGACCAGAGCCGCCGGATCACCTCGATCGCTTCGACGACGCGCCGGGCGCGCGCCTCGTCGCGCTCGACCGCCTGCCCCAGCACGGCCTGCTCGACGGCGTACGGAGTGCGGCGGTTGCCGCCGGCGCCGAGCCCGAGGAGCAATCGACCGCCCGAGACCGCCTGAAGCGTCGCCGCCATGTTGGCCAGGAGTCCCGGCTGGCGATTGGCCACGTTGAGCACGAGCGGCCCGAGGGAGACTCGTCGAGTCGCTTCGGCCAGGGCCGTCAGCACCGTCCACGCCTCCGGCACGCCGGGGCCGGAGGCGGCGTCCGGATCCCGCAGGTGATCCCAGGTCCACAGCCCGTCGAAGCCGGCGTCCTCCGCCGCAAGCGCGGCGGCGCGCATGTCCGCCCAGCGGGCGCTCATCGGGATCAGAAGCAGGTCCGTTTTCAGCCCAGCACGCCCTCTACTCGAAGCTTCGACACCTCGTCCGCCGAGAGGCCCAGCACCTCGGCCAGCACTTCCGCCGTGTGCTCCCCGGCCAGCGGCGCGGGTGTCGTCGGCGCCTCGGACGCTGACAGGCGCACGGGGCAGCCGGGCAGACGGAAGCGGCCGCGCGTCGCGTGCTCGATCGTATGGACCTGGCCGCGGGCGTTGAGGTGCGGGTCGTCCAGCACCTCGCCGGTGTCGAGCACAGCGCCGCAGGGCACGCCCGCCTTCCCCAGCACCGCCATCACCTCGTGCTTCGTGCGCACGCGCGTCCACGCCCTGATGAGCTCGTTCAGCGCGTCGCGGTGCTCCCAGCGCGCCTTCGCGTCCTTGCAGCGGGCGTCCGCGAGCAGGTCCCCACGACCGATGGCGGTCGCGAACTCGCGCCACATCTCCTCACTCATCGGCTGCACGTAGATGTAGGCATAGTCGTTGGGTCCGCCCGGCGCGCACGGGTAGGCGCCGCCGGGCACGCCGCCCACCAGCTCGTTGCCTCGGCGCCCGCTCGGCTTGCCGTCGCGGTAGTGATCGGCGTAGCGGCCCCGGAGGAAATTGGCCACGACCTCCTGCATCGCCACCTCGACGAGCTGGCCCTGGCCGGTGCGCTGGCGCTGGATGTAAGCGGCCAGGATGGCGGCGGCGGTGTGAACGCCCGTTCCGGTGTCGCCGATGGCCGCGCCGCAGCGGACGGGCTCGCGGTCGGCGAAGCCGGTTACGCTCATCACGCCACCCGTCGCCTGAGCGATCATGTCGAAGCTCTTGTACTCGTGGTACGGGCCGGAGAGCCCGAAGCCCTTGATGCGGGCGACGATGAGGCGCGGATTCGTCGCGCGGAGCCGCTCGTAGTCGAGGCCCAGCTTTTCCATCAGGCCGGGCGCGAAATTCTCCACGACGACGTCCGCTCGCTCGACCATCCGGAGGAACAACGCGCGGCCACCGGGATTCTTCAGATCGATCGTCACGCTGCGCTTGTTGGCATTGAAGACGAGGAAGAACATCGCGTCGAGGCCCGGCACCTCCGGCCGGTTGCGCCGCGACTGCTCGCCGCCCGGCGGCTCGATCTTGATGACGTCGGCTCCGAGCCACCCGAGGAACTGGGTGCAGGTCGTGCCGGCTTCGAACTGGGTGAGGTCGAGGATCCGGATGCCGCTCAGCGCGCGTTCGGCCATGGCTCACTCTCCCCGGTCGGGTCAACCGGCAGTATACTGCGCGGGATTACAACACGGAGGAACCCGATGACGGTCAGCCAGAATGACAAGGCCTTTCGCTTCCGCGCGTTGCACCAGGCGCCGGGCGCGTTCGTGATCCCGAACCCCTGGGACGCCGGATCGGCGCGCATCCTCGCCGCGCTCGGCTTCCAGGCGCTCGCCACGTCGAGCGGCGCCTCCGCCGGCGTCCTCGGCCGCCGCGACGGCAAGGTGACGCGAGACGAGGCGCTGGCGCACGCCCGCGCCATCGTGGCCGCGACCGAGCTGCCGGTTTCGGCCGATCTCGAGAAGGGCTTCGGTGACGCGCCCGAGGCGGCGGCGGACACCATCCGCCTCGCCGCCGGGGTGGGGCTGGTCGGCGGCTCGATCGAGGACGCGACGGGCGACAAGGACAGGCCGCTCTACGACGAGAGCCACGCGACCGAGCGCGTGGCGGCGGCCGCGCAGGCGGCGCGCGCGCTCGCCTTCCCGTTCACCTTGACGGCGCGGGCGGAGAACTTCCTGCGCGGCAATCCGAACCTGGACGACACGATCAAGCGCCTGCAGGCGTTCGAAAAGGCCGGCGCCGACGTGCTGATGGCGCCCGGCCTGCCCGATCTGACCGCCGTGCGCGAGGTCTGCAGAGCGGTGTCGAAGCCAGTGAACTTCATGGCGGGGATCAAAGGGAAGTCGTTCACGGTCGCCGAGCTCGCGGCCGCTGGCGTCAAGCGGATCAGCCTCGCCACCTCGCTCTATCGCGCGGCGATGACCGGCCTGCTCGACGCCGCGCGCGAGGTGAAGGACAAGGGGACGTTTGGCTACCTCGACCGCGCGGTGAGCACGCCGGATCTGAGCGGCTTCATGCAGGGGTGACTGCGCTTGCCCTTCGGCACGTGCCGAACCTTACCGGATCTGCTTGTGCACGAACTCGATGATCAGCTCGATGGCGCGATTCGACGCCGGTGAGCCGGCCTTACGCATGATGAAGCCCTGTCCCTCCCCGTCGAACAGCTCGAGATCGACCACGCCTCCCGCCTTGCGATAGGCCGCGACGAAGCGATCGAGGTGGGGTCGGGGATGCGCGAGGTCCTCGGCGCCCTGAAGGTAGAGCACGGGCGGGAGCTCTATCGTTTCGCCCCGCTCGAGCGCGAGCGCCGGGCAGCCCTCCGCCATCGCGGCTTCGCTCTGCCAGTAAGCGTCGTGGCAAGGCAGCACCTCGTCCACCAGCGGCGGATACGGCTGGCCTTTGGCCTTGAGCTGCTTCGCGTAATGGTACCGCCCGAGCGGATCGATGACGGGCGAGGTCATGATCACGCAGCGCACGGTGGCGTCGGCGACCGGCGATCCCGCCGGCTGCGGCAGCGCGCCGTAGCGCGCGTCGAATGGCCGCATCCCAAGCAGCATCGCCTGGTGCCCGCCGCTCGAGTTGCCCATCGAGCCCACCATGTCGGGCCGGCTCCCGAGCTCCGTTGCCCGCGCCTTCAGCCAGCGAATCGCATAGTGGATGTCCTGGAACGACGCGGGATACGGCGCCACCGGAGGCTGCCGCCAGTCGAGCGCCGCCACGATCACGCCACTCTTGGCCAGGGGTTCGTGAATCACCTTGTCGGCGAGACGGTCCGAGCGACACCACGCGCCGCCGTGCAGCTCGACAATGATGGGAAACGGCCCGGCGCCCTGCGGTCGGTAGAGACGCGCGAGGAGCGGCGCGCCGCCGTGACTGAGGTACTCGACATCCTCGGTCTTGATCTCGTAGCTCATGGGTGCACCTACTTCTTGAAGAGGTTGTCGAACCCGCGACGGATGTCGCCGGGGCGCGTCGAGTCGGGCGAGGCCTCGCGCTCGACCGTGACACGGAGCGAGAACCAGGCGCACTCGTTGCGCGCGTTCTTGTCTGCTAGCCGCTCGGGGATGGGTTGCGCGCACTCGAAGCGTCGGCCCGTGTCGAAGTGGGTGCACTGGCGGCAGGCGTGGATGGCGGCTCGGCAGTTCGGGCACTGTTCGAGCGAAGCGGTCGCGATCGGCAGGACCGCGCCGCACGCCCCACACCGAGAGACGGTGTGCTTGGCGAGCATCCCGCCGCTCCGCGGCGCGTCCGCGGCCGGCGGCGGCGGTCGGCGCGGCTCGGCGCCCTGGTTCCGGTAACCTTGCTGGCGGTACTTTCGGTCGGCCATGCGAGTGATCCTCTCCATCCCCTTCTACCACAACGACCGCGATAGCGTTCGCCGTAGGACTCCGGTATCTTCGGGTGCAGCCAGGAGGGTGAAATGATTCAGGCATGCAAGCTCGGTCACATAGTGCTGAAAGTCCGTGATGCCGGCGCCTCGAGGGATTTCTACACGCGGACCCTGGGGCTGAAGGTGGCCCACGAAGACCTGGAGCAGGGGATGGTGTTCCTCAGCTTCGGTCAGGAGCACCACGAGCTCGCATTGTTCCAGGTGGCGACGGGCGAAGCGCCGCGCGCGGCCCAGCCGGGCCTGCACCACATGGCGTGGCAGCTCCGGAGCTTCGAGGAGCTGCAGGCGGCCCACCGGGAGCTGAAAGCGATGGGGGTGCCGGTCGAGGCCACGATCGAGCACAACGTGACGCGCAGCGTGTATTTCCCCGACCCCGATGGTAACCGCGTGGAGCTGTACTGCGACATGGTGGAGAACGGCTTCGAGACCATGCGCACGCTCGGCCCCAAGCGCGTGCCTCTGAACCTCGAGTAACGGCTACTCGCCGAGCGCGGCCTCGATGTCCTTCACCCGGTGGGCCGCCGAGTGACCGTCGAAATCTAGTCGAACGTCAGCACCGAGCGGGCGACCTCCCCCGCCTTCATCGCCCTGAACGCGTCGTTGATGTCGTCGAGCCGCCCCCGGCGGCTGACCATCTCGTCGAGCAAGAGTCGCCCCTGGCGGTAGAACTCGAGGTAGAGCGGGATGTCGATGCGGAAGCGGTTGGAGCCCATCCGGGACGTCTGCACCCGACACTCCGGGCGGATGGCCATCCAGGGGAACTCGATCTTCGCGTCCGGCGGGAGGACTCCGACGATGGTCGCCGTGCCCCGGATGGCCAGGCTCTCGATGGCCTGCCGCACCAGAGTCGCGTTCCCGACGGCCTCGAAGGCGTGGTCCACCCCTGCGCCTCCGGTGAGCGCGCGGACGGCGTTCACCGGGTCGTCCTTTGAGCTGTTGACGACGTGAGTCGCGCCCACTCTCTTGGCCATCTCGAGCTTGGACTCGAACACGTCGACGCCGATGATCTGTCGGGCGCCGCCGATGCGTGCGCCCTGGACGATCGACAGCCCGACGCCGCCGCAGCCGAACACGGCCACCGTCTGCCCGGCCTCCAGCCCCGAGGTGCGCAGCGCCGCTCCGACCCCCGTGAGGACGCCACAGCCGACGAGCGCGGCCCGGTCGAGCGGCAGGTCGGAGTCGATCTTCACCACCGAGTTCTCGTGGAGCAGCATGCGCTCGGCGTAGCTGCTGATGCCGATGAACTGTCTGAACGCCTGGCCCTTCTGGGAGAGCCGCGGGTGCGCCGACTCTGCACGGGTGACGACACCGCCGACGCAGAGGTTCGGGTGGCCGGCGAGGCACTGCGCGCAGCTCCCGCAGAAGCCGGAGAGACAGGCCACCACGTGATCGCCGGGACGCAGGGTGGTCACCTCCACGCCCACCGCCTCGACGACGCCGGCGCCCTCGTGGCCGAGGACGTATGGTCGATCCAGCGGGAACCTCCCGAGCCCATCCACGACGTGGAGGTCGCTGTGGCAGACGCCCGTCGCGGCGGTGCGGACGAGGACCTCGCGGCCCCACGGCTTGTCGATGTCCACCGATTCGATCGTCAGCGGCTCGTGCACCTTCCGGAAGACCGCGGCCTTCATCTCCATGGTGGCCTCCTCATCGCGAGCGATACCAGGGGTGTGGCCCGCCCGCGTCTACCGGAACGCCGGGGCGATCTCCGCGATGAACCGATCCAGGTCGCGGCGCAGCTCGGCCAGGGGTCGGAACAGGGTCGGGATGAATACCACGCCCACCCGCGCGGCCTCGAGCTGGTGGAGCTGCTCGCGGATCTGGTCCGGGGTGCCGGCCAGGCAGGTGTCGCGCGCGTCCGCGGCGTGGCGGCCCATGCGCGTGGCGATGGTGTCGGCGAGACGGTCGACCTCGTCCTTCTTGTCGGTGATGAGGAGCGACATGTTGGCCGAGCGCGTGATGGTCTTCGGATCGCGGCCGACGGCGGCGCAGTGCTCGTCGAGGATGGCTCCCTTCCGCGCGAGGACCTTCGGCCCGCCCCAGACGTTCCAGTGGTCGGCGTGCTTGGCCACGATGCGCAGGGTGACGCGCTCGCCACCGCCGCCGATCATCAGCTCGGGATGGGGCGTCTGCACCGGCTTGGGCTCGAGCGGGGCATCGGAGAGCTGGTAGTAGCGCCCCGTGAACTGGCTGCGGTGCTGAGTCCACAGCGACTTCATCACCTGGCACGCCTCGTCCAGCCGATCCAACCGCTCGCGCATCGTGTGGAACGGGATGCCGTAGGCCTGGTGCTCGTTCTCCTGCCAGCCCGCGCCGAGCCCGAGGAGGAGCCGGCCGCCCGAGATGATGTCGACCTGAGCGGCCATCTTCGCGACCACGGCCGGATGGCGGTACGTGTTGCCGAGCACGATCGTGCCGACGCGGATGCGCGGCACGAGGGCCGCCAGCGCGCTGAGCGTGCTCCACGACTCGAGCATGGCGCCCTCGCGCTCCTTCGTGTTAGGCATGAAGTGGTCGGTGACGCAGCCGATGTCCCACCCCGTGGCCTCGATGTGTCGCCAGAGGTCCAGCACGCCCGACCAGGTCTGGGCGCCCATGCTCGTGAACAGGCCGAAGCGCATGTCGCTAGGCCAAGAAGGAGCCGCGAGGCGCCCGAATCCTAGAGATACTTCGTCGGCCACATCATGGTGCGCCACATGTGCGCCGACGGGCTCGCATCGAAGCCGAGCCCTTCCTTGGGCTGCTTGAAGTTCCGGCCCACGATGTCCGTGAACTCCTCCAACTGCACCTGCACGTTGGGATCGAAGGCGTAGAGGTCGTTGACCGTGATCAGGCGCGACGTCATGTACCATGTGTGCTCGCGCGCGTACCGGTAATCCCGCTCGATGTAGGGCTCGGGTTTGTAGTCCGGGCCGAACAGCTTGACGTACGACTCGGGGTACCGATATCCGACCGACTCGTCGGGGAAGAAGCGCAACGCCTGGTGATAGCGAATCGCCCAGCTCACCTCCTCGTCGACATAAGGCTCGACGAGCTGGGCACCCCAGTATCCGTGGTCGCCCCGGATGAATCCGGCGACGGAGATGTCGTGCAGCAGACACGCGAGGACGACCTTTTCGTTCGCGCCGCTCTTCTGCGCGAGCCGCGCGGACTGCATCACGTGATTGGACGGGCCGAAGCGGTACCTGAAGAAATCGAAGAGGGTCGGCGTGGCGGGCATCCGCGGCAGGCGCGGGTCGTGGCCCATCATATAGAACTTGCCCTGGTCCGGCGGCCGCGGGACGGGCACCCTCGGATCACGCTCCCCCGAGGTGTAGATCACGGACTTCACGACGATCCGGTCGAGCTCCTCGATCATCGCGCGCTCGGCTGCGTCGGCCCGCTCCAGGGTTGTCATGGGCGGGATTATACTCGGCGCGGAAGGCGAGCACCTCATGAAGCACAGGACCGACCGCATCCTCACCACCCACACCGGCAGCCTGCCGCGGCCGCTCCTGGAGCCAGCATGTCGTTCCTGAACTCCCGCACCCGCTCCGCCCCCCAAGGGTTCGGCAAGCCGGTTCGGCGAAGGGAAGACCTGCGCCTGCTCACCGGCAAGGGTTGCTACAGCGACGACTTCAACCTGCCAGGCCAGGCCTACGCGTGCATGGTGCGCTCGCCACACGCCCACGCACGCCTCCGGCACATCGACGGCGCCGGCGCCATGAAGGTGCCGGGCGTGATCGCGGTGCTGACCGGTGGCGACGCCGCGGCAGATGGGCTCCGGGCGATCCCGCATCACCCCGTGCCGACGAACCCACACGAAGTCCCGCTCAAGAGCCGCGACGGCTCGGATTTCTTCATCGCGCCTCATGCGCCATTGCCCGCCGACACGGTCCGCTTCGTTGGCGAGGCAGTGGCGCTGGTGATCGCCGAGACGCCCGCGGCCGCGAAAGACGGCGTCGCACGCGTGAGCGTCGACTACGAGCCGCTGCCAGCGGTGACCGCCACCGTCGATGCGGTCGCGGCGGACGCGCCGCTCGTCTGGAAGGAGACCACGTCGAACGTCTGTGTCGATTCCGAGGCCGGCGATGCCGCCGCCGACGCCGCGTTCCGGCGCGCCGCGCACGTGGTGCGGCTCGAGACACAGATCAATCGCGTCACCGGCGTGCCGCTGGAGCCGCGCGCGGCGCTGGGCGTCTACGACGAGGCGAGCGGCCGCTACACGCTCTATGCGGGCTCGGGCGGCTCGGTGCGCATCAAGACCGATCTCGCCGGCTCGCTCGGCGTCCCGGAGAGCGCGGTGCGCGTGGTGGCGCGCGAGGTCGGCGGCAACTACGGGACTCGCAACGCCTTCTACCCCGAGTTCGCGCTGGTCGCCTGGGCGGCGAAGCGGCTCGGCCGTCCGATCAAATGGACGTGTGACCGGACGGAAGCGTTCCTCACCGACTATCAGGCGCGTGATCTCGCCGCGCAGGTCGAGCTCGCGCTCGACGCGGAGGGCAACTTCCTCGCGCTCCGCGGCATCAACACGAGCAACGTCGGCGCGCACGCCGTGTCGTTCATCCCGCTCGCCAAGGGCGTCGCGGTGCTGCCGAGCCTCTATCGCATTCCCGCCGCGTCCCTGCGGGGCCGGGCGGTGCTCAGCAACACGCCGCCCACGTATCCGTATCGCAGCGCCGGCCGGCCGGAGGTGATGTTCGTGATCGAGCGACTGATCGACCTCGCCGCGCGCCGCCACGGATTCGATCGCGTCGCGCTGCGCCGACGCAACCTGGTGCCGGCGAGCGCGATGCCGTATCGCAACCCGCTCGGGTTGCTCTACGACAGCGGCGATTACGTGGCCGTGCAGGATCGCGCGGTGGCGCTCGCCGACTGGGCGCGGTTCGAGGCGCGGCGGGCCGAGGCGCGCCGGCGCGGCCGCTACCGCGGCATCGGCCTCGCCAACTATCTCGAGCTCAACACCGGCATGCCGCGCGAGCGCGCCGAGATCACCGTGCAGCCCGACGGGCGGATCGACGTGGTGCTGGGCACGCTGTCGGCGGGCCAGGGCCACGAGACGAGCTTCGCGCAGCTCCTCGCCGAGTGGCTCGGTGTCGAGCCGAACCACGTGCGCCTGATCACCGGCGACACCGACGTCTCGCCCGTCGGCGGAGGCTCGCATTCCGGCCGCTCGATGCGCCTGGGCGCCGTCGTGATGGCGAAGGCCTCGGACGCGATCGTCGACAAGGGCAAGCGCATCGCCGCGTGGGCGCTCGAGGCGGCGGATGCGGACATCGAGTTTGCGGCGCGCCGGTTCCGCGTGAAGGGCACCGACCGCTCGCTCGACCTGTTCGAGGTGGCGGCGGCCACGCTCCGCGATGACGCTCCCGAGACGCTGCGCGGGCCGCTCGCGGGCGTGAGCGACGAGACGATGAGCGTGCCTTCCTTTCCCTACGGCTGCGCCGTGTGCGAGGTCGAGGTCGATCCCGAGACCGGCGTGGTGGAGATCGTGCGGTACACCTCGGTCGACGATTGCGGCCGCGCCGTCAATCCGCTGATCCTGCACGGCCAGACACACGGCGGCATCGCCGCGGGCGCAGGGCAGGCGCTGTGGGAGCATTGCGTGTACGACCGCGCGACCGGCCAGATGCAGTCGGCGACCTTCATGGACTACGCCCTCCCGCGCGCCGACATGCTCCCGGCGTTCACGACCGAGATCAGCGAAGTGCCCTCGACGTCCAACCCGCTCGGCCTCCGCGGTGGGGGCGAAGGCGGCACGACGCCAGCGCTCGGCGCCGTCGTCAACGCGATCGTGGACGCGCTCGCCGAGCTGGGCGTGGAGCACATCGAGATGCCGGCGACGCCGGAGCGCGTCTGGCGCGCGATCCGCGCAGCGCAGGCGCGCTGATCACCAGGTTAGTGCGACGGAACGATGCGCAGGGCCCGATACCGCTCCGTCCGCAATCGTGTGTGCCTGGCAAGCACCTCGTAATCGCGGTCGTTGTGGAGGACCGTCACCCTCTCGCGGATGGCGACGGCGGCGATCAGACAATCCATCAGCTTTCGGACGGAGGCGCCTCGGCTGCGGCAGATGCGATACAGCTCGGCCGCTGACTCGAAGTCGGCCAGCCCACGCAACGTCAAGCGCGGAAGCGCGATCAGCCTCGCTCGCAGCCTCGAGCGCTCACCGCTGGTTCGCGTCCCGGCCAGGAGCTCCATGATGATCGGCTCGGTCGTCGCGATGGGTGAGCGTCGCTCGAGATGATGCCGGAGGGTAACGTGAGCCGGGTGCCCCGTGGCACGGAGCAGCTCGATCCAGGCTGACGTATCGACGAGGATCACCGCCGGGACGCGCGGTGGCTCCTCAGCTCGTCGAGATTCCCCTCCCAGCCGACTCCCTCGAGTTCCAGGAGCGCCACGTGGACGTCCCCCTCGCGAAGTCGCCCGGTGCGTCGCGCCCAGGCCTCGATCTCCGGCCAGTCCCACGCCGGCTGGCCGGACACGGTCCAGCGCGGCTCCGGCATGAGCTTGCGGTGACGCCACGTGTGCACGGTTTGCGGCCTCACACCAAGGCGCGAAGCAATCTCCGCCGCCCCGACGGGAACCGACTCGCCGGGCGATTGGGTGGTCCGACGCGGCATGGGCCAATTGTCGCGTTCAGCGCGACACCTGTCAAGATCGGCTTTACGGCGCGGAGGCGGGGGAACACGACGTCGCGGCGATGGCCGCCTCCCAGGGCCGCGACCCTATACCAGCCGCCGCCGGCCCGAAATCTACCAATCCGGGGGTGCCAAAAATCTTTGGGCTGGCGGAGGGATGTCGTCATACTTTTCAGGTGAGCATTACATCACATCTCAACGCTAGGGAGGAGGTGAGGACGATGATGGATCAGTACAAGTGTGGAAAGTGCGGCAAGTCGGCACCGAAGGCCGGGTTCTGCTGCGGCGCGCCGATGAAGAAGGTAAGCTGACGCGAGACGCTGAGCTGACGCGAGATGGCGGCCCGCCCGAGGGTTGGTCCCCCTTGGCGGGCCGCCTGCGTGAAGGGCCTAGGTGTCCTGTCGCACTATCGCCAGATTCTGCGAGAGGGCCACGCGGGCCAAGTGCACGGTGAGCAGGAAACCGTAGACCACGGTGAAAAAGTTGAACGCGACCCGGTAAAAGTCCACCATCAGGACGATCAGGCACAGGGCGAAGAACACGCTCGTGATGAGCGTGACGAACGTCAGCCGTCGGCAAAATTCCTGGGCGGATTCTCCCTCGATCGACTTCAACGCTTGGAGATACCGCGCACGGCGACCAGCGCACGCCCTCTCCGCCACAGCGTTCGAGGGACCCCACCGCCGGAGCAGGAAGACGCCGGCCCCGATAATGAGCCAGGGTGCCGACCAGAGAGGCCAGTTCACTTGGCTCGTATACGCCTCGGCCCGCAAGAGAACGACGAAGGACGGAAGATAGAGACAACCCAGGATCAGGGGAGCGGCCAGGGTGTCGCGCGCTCGAGACATCCCCGATCCACCGAGAATCAACTCGCGCTCGAACAAGGGGAACCCATATTTCAGAACGGCCAGCGCGATGGCCGCGCTCACGGTTTTATCCGGAATATACTTGATGCAGTTCTGCAACCAATTCTGGAGCGCCCACCCCAGGCTCCCACCCCACGCGATGCCGAGCAGGGCTTTGATTTGATGCCGAAGCGCCTCCTGGCTCTCGGAGACAACCCGCTTGAGGACATCGGCCACGTCCGGAGTCAAGGCGAACGCGGCCTGTTTCGAGAGCGCAACCTGCACGAAGGTGCCGGGAACGCTCATCACGCACGCGCCCAGCACCCCGAAACTGGTCAAATACCAGATGTGCCGGAGGGCCGACGCTCGGGTGGAACGAATATATTTTTTGAACCACCCCCGACGCGCCATGAAGCCCCAGAAGAGGCCGCCGGTCATGTTCACCAGAGACCACGGGAAGATCATCAGATCGGCTCCCGGGTCAGGATAGAGAAGCCAGTTCACCAGAGAATTCGACAGGAGCGCGACGATGGCTCCCCACCACGGGCCGAGGAGAAACGCCGCCAGAGCGGTCCCGATCATGTCGAGGTAGAGGATGCTTTGAAGGCGAAGGCTCAGCACCAGCCCGAGGTAGTTCAACAAGATCCCCGCCGGGACGATCACTCCAATCTCGTCCCAGAGGAGATAGGAGGATATATTGAGCACCCTCGCGCCAGGGAGGATGACGTCCAAAAACATCGACTCATCTGTCACCTGTGGTGCAGCGTGCGAGTGATCAGCGACCGGGGTCCTCTTCCGTTGTTTGGCCGATTTCAGGCGTTCCCGGAGACTGAGCAGTTTCTCCAGGAGCGACAGGATAGCCGCCACAAACGCAGTGATCATCCCGCCTACGACGAGGAAGTCTGTGTTCATGCTCGGGGGCGCCTTTGATCGCGAAGGCCGGGACGAAGTCGTCCTCGCAGCGTCCCTCTAGCATAAAGGGTGGGCCCCACCACGGCGAAGAGATGCGCGAGGTTCCCACCGGTCGCGGGCATGAGGGCGGATGGTAGAACAGATGGTAGAGGGCGCCGGCTACGGTCGCCGATGGGCACGGCCGGCCACGGCCCGCACCTCGCGCGGGGCGGCGAGCCAGATGGCCAGGGCCGAGAGCACGCTGCAGCCGATGGCGATCCAGAAGGCCAGCGTGTAGCTGCCGGTGGCGTCGTGCAGCACGCCGGTCACCCAGGGTCCGGCGGCCCCGCCCGCGATGGACGCCAGCATCAGTGTGCCGAAGATGGTGCCGTAGTGGCGGCCCTGAAAGATCTCGGCCGGAATGGCGCCGATGACGGAGGTGAGGCCATAGCCGAGCATGCCCTGCGAGGCGACCATGAGATAGAGCAGTGTCGGCGTCGGAGCGTCACGCAGGAGGAGCAGCGCCAGGTAACAGAGCGCGAAGCCCAGGCTGCCCACGGTCCACACCCACTCGCGCCCGATCCGGTCTGAGAGATAGCCGAGGGCGATCTGGCCGGGAATGCCGGCCAGGCTCACGAATCCCAACGCCCAGGCGGCCTCGCCCGGGCTGAACCCGACCTCGACCAGGTATTTCGTCTGGTGTATCTGCACCGCATACCAATCGAAGAGCCCGCAGAAGTATCCCACCATGATCCACCAGAAGCGGTCCGTGCGCATGGCGCGGGCGAGCGTCCAGTCCACCGCGACCCAGGCCGCGTCCACCACATTCGCCGTCCCGCTGCCGGCAGTAGCGTCGCGGGAGGAGCGGTCGCCGTCGGGCTCGAGCCCGAGATCTTCGGGCCGCCGCTTCAGCAGGAGGTTGAGCGGCGCCAACAGCGCCAGCACCAGGATGCCCATCGCCCAGCAGGCGGCGCGCCAGCCGGCGCGCCCGATGAGAGTCCCGAGCCAGGGCAGCAGGATGATCGAGCCCACGCCGACGCCCGAGAAGGCGAGGCTCATGGCCAAACCCCTCCGGCGCACGAACCAGTTGGGGAGGAAGAGCGCCTGACCCGTATAGCCGAGACAGACGCCGCCGCCACCGACGAGCACGCCGAGGGTGGCGTAGAGGTGCCACGGCTGGCGCACCAGCGTGGCCAGCATCAACCCGGCCGCCATGAGGCCCACACCCATCTCGATCACGACGCGCGGGCCGCGGCGATCCATCAGCCGGCCGAGGGAGGGGCTCAGGACCGCCGAGACGAGAAAGCCGAAGGAGAATGCACCGGCCGTCACGCCCCGCTCCCAGCCGAACTCGTCGAGGATCGGCGGGAAGAGCAGCGAGAAGGCGGTGCGTGCGTTGACGCCCACGCCCATGGTGACGAAGGCGACGGCCACGATGATCCAGCCGTAGAAGAAGGGCGGACGCAGGGCGACCCTAAGCGGGCATGTCGTTCATGCCGTAGGAAAGTTCATGGCAATCAGGTCATCGATGAACTGCTTGAGCTGAGTAAGATGCTCCGGTGAGATATCGGTGATCCGCGCGCCAAAGGATGACGCCGTGGCATGCGTCACCTCCACGGTGCATTCGAGCAAACGATTTTTTGCCAGGTGGCACGTGAGCTGCAGCTCTTCGCCAACGGTAAACGCCGATCCGGCCCGCACGCGAACTCCCGTCTCACTCAGGTCAACCACGGTGCAGGCGACTGTCCTCCCGCGTCTCCGGAGCTCGCCGTGCCGCTCGATGACCAGCCTGATGGTCTGCCGCTTGTAGCTCATGCTCTCACTCTCCTTTCTCTCATCAAGCTTAGCAAGGACCACGCCCAGCAGCCGCAGGCCATGCCGTTGCAGTGGCGGGGGCCCCGGATTAGCTTGGGGAGCAAGGAGGGCGCGATGGCCAGGATCGACGGTGTGGCGCCCGTCGCCTTACTGACGGGCTTCGAGCCGTACGGCGGGCGCCGCGTCAATCCCGCCACCGAGGTGGTCACGCGGCTCGACGGCGCCGAGATCGAGGGCGTGCGTGTGGCCGGCCGCGTCCTGCCCGTCTCCTTCGGCGCGCTGCGGTCGCGGATCCACGAGCTGATGCAGAAGGTGGCGCCCGTCGTCGTGGTGAGCCTCGGCCTCTGGCCGGGCGAGCCCACGATCCGGCTCGAGCGCGTCGCCCTCAACCTGGCCGACTTCGAGATCCCCGACAACGACGGCGCGCTGCTCCGCGACGACGTGGTGGCGGCGGCGGCGCCGACGGCCATCGCCTCCACGCTGCCCCTCCGCGCGATCGAGGGCGCGCTCCTCCGCGCCGGCATCCCGGCGCGCCTGTCGACGACGGCCGGCACCTTTCTCTGCAACACGACGATGTACACGTTCCTCCACACCGAGCCGGCCGGGCGCGGCGTGCCGTGCGGCTTCGTCCACCTGCCCTACTTGCCCGAACAGGTGGCGGCGCTCCTCCAGGACCTGCGCAAGGAGCAGGTGCTCGAGCTGCACCAGCGCGCGGACCTCGCGTCGATGAGCCTCGCCACGATGGTGGAGGCGGTGCGCATCGTCCTCGGCGTGTCGCTCGCGACGGCCGCCTGATCCCGGATGGCCGAGGCGATCCTCCAGCTCGAGCAGGTGACGAAGCGATTCGATCGCACGCTCGCCGCCGACCGGCTCTCGCTCACCGTCCACCGCGGCGAGTTCTTCACGTTCCTTGGGCCGAGCGGCTCGGGCAAGTCGACGATCCTCCGCATGATCGCGGGCCTCGAGCGGCCTGACGCCGGCCGCATCCTGATCGCGGGGCGGGACGTCGAGGGCGTGCCGCCGTGGCGTCGGAACCTCGGCATGGTCTTCCAGCACTACGCGATCTTCCCCCACATGACCGTGGCGCAGAACGTAGGCTACGGGCTCCGCGTCCGCCGCCGGCCGGCCGTCGAGATCGGCGAGAAGGTCGCCCGGCTCCTCACTCTCGTCGGGCTCGCCGGCATGGCCGCGAAGAACGTGACGCTCCTGAGCGGCGGGGAGCAGCAGCGCGTCGCCCTGGCCCGCGCCCTCGTGCTCGAGCCCTCGCTCCTCCTCCTCGACGAGCCGCTCTCCGCGCTCGACGAGAAGATCCGCCGCGAGATGCAGGCCGAGCTGAAGCACATCCAGCAGAAGACGGGCACGACCTTCCTCTACGTCACCCACGACCAGGAAGAGGCACTGACGATGAGCGACCGGATCGCCGTCCTGCACGACGGGGCTTGCGTCCAGTGCGACGCCCCCGAGCGCCTCTTCCGCCGCCCGCGGACCCGCTTCGTGGCCGGCTTCTTCCGCGGCTGCAACATCCTGGCTGCTGACCTCGCCGCGTGTGAGCCCGGGCGCGCCCGGGTGACGATCGGGGGCGCGCCGGTGATGGTGTCCCTCGACGGCGTCACGCTGCCCGAGGGCTCCCGCCTGGCCGTGGCTCTCCGCGCCGAGCACGTGCGGGTCGGCCGTGCGGCGGCGGCGTGCCAGGCGCGGCTCGACGCGGTGCTGGTGGAGGTGATCTACCGCGGCACCAACGTCGACCACGTGCTGGAGCTGCCCGACGGCCAGCGCCTCGTGGCGACCTCGACGCAGCGCGAGGCCGAGGGCGCGGGGCAGGCCGTCACCTGCGGCTTCGACGCCGGCGACGTCATCCTCCTCGAGCGCTGACGGCGCCGCGGGCGCCGACCAGCAGCAGCACGGCGACGAGCCCCAGGGTCACCGCGATCAGGAGGCTCATCAGCGCGTAGAGCGTCGGCGAAAGCCCCACCTGGAGGAACGTCGACCAGATGTAGGTCTGCACGGTGTTGTTCGGCCCCTGCACCAGCGCCGTCCGGACCGTCTCGTTGAACGAGAGGATCACCGAGAAGATCGCCGCGCCCAGGATGCCGTGGCGGATCAGCGGCAGCTCGACGTCGACGAAGGCCCGCAGGCGGCCGGCGCCGTGCAGGTACGCGGCCTCGAGGTACATCGGGTCGAAGGTGGCCATCACCGCGAGGATGATCAGGAACGCGAACGGCAGCGCCCAGACCACGTGCACCGTGGTGATGGTCAGGAGCGAGGGCGTGACGCCGAGCTGGCGGAAGAAGAACGCGCTCGCGAGCCCCATGCTCACGCCTGGGATGAAGAGCGGCAGCAGGACGGTCGCCACGATCAGGCGCGGCCGCCGGAGCTCGCGCACCGCCATCGCGGCCAGCAGCGCGAGCGGCGGGGTGATGAGGCCGACGAGGGCGCCGACCAGGAGTGAGTTCTGGACGCCGCCCACGAGCAGCGGGTTGTCCCACAGCTGGCGGTACCAGCGAAGCGTCACCGCGCCCGCGCGCGTCCCCGCCTCGCCGCCCCCACCCAGCGAGAAGCGCAGCGGCGGCGCCAGCGGCACGTAGAGGAACAGCAGCAGGGCGGCGATGTACGCCCACGCGACCGCCCGCCCCGCGCGGCCCGGGCCCATCAGAACCGCCAGCGCGCGATCTTGCCGAGCACCGCGCGCAGGTCGAACGCGAGATACCACACCAGCAGGAACGCGAGCATGGACGCCACCACCACGCTCGACATCGCGGCCGCCAGCGGGTAGTTGAGCACGTCGAGGGCGCTCGTGATCGTGTTGCCCATGAGCTGATAGCCGACGCCGCCCAGGATGATCGGCACCGCGCTCTCGCCGAAGGTGCCCACGAACCCGAAGATGACCGCGGCGAAGACGCCGGGCATCGACAGCGGCAGCGTGACGCGCAGGAAGGTGACTCGCGGGCTCGCCCCGAGGAGCCAGCTCGCCTCCACCAGACGGCGGTCGAGGCCGTCGAGGGCCGCCCACAGCGGGTAGATCATGAACGGCATGTACGAGCTGATCAGCCCGACGAAGACGGCGAAGTCGCTGAAGAGGAGCCAGTCGACGGCACGCTGGGTGACCCCGGCCGCCATCAGCGCCCGGTTCACCGGGCCCGTGCGGCTCAGCAGGTAGACCCACGAGAAGGTGCGGATGATGTAGTTGACGAGGAAGGGGATGGTGAAGAGGAGGAGGACGTTCCGGGCCAGGTCCCGGCGCACGCGCAGAGCCAGGAAATAGGCGATCGGGTAGGCGAGCAGGAGGCCGAGCAGGGTGACGCCGGCGGCGACGACGAGGCTCCGCTCGAGCACCGAGAGCCGCACGCCAGCGAAGAACTCCGCGTACGAGGCCAGCGTGAAGGCGGGCCGGATCCAGAACCCGGCCCGCTCCCAGAAACTCCACACGAACATCAGGCCGAGCGGCACCAGCAGCGCGCCGGCCACGAACGCGAGCGGCAGAACCAGCAGCGCGTACCGCGCGACGCCGGCTACGCGGCCTTGAAGCGCGCCCACTCCGACTCGTACGTCTCCACGTGCGTCGGCCAGCGGTTCTGCCAGGTGCCGCCGAACTGGAACTTCTTCCGCACGTTGGCGTCGATCGCGGCGATCTCCTGGGCCTCGGCCGGCCCGAACTCCCCGGGGTTGCTCTTCGCGTAGGCCACGGCCGCCGGGTTCGTCATGTAGCCGCGGCTCAACGTGATCTTCGCTCCGTACCAGCCGCCGAGCATGAAGTCGAGCAGCTCGTAGGCGGCCTTCTCCTGCTCCTTGGAGCGCTTCGGGTTCCGGACGATATAGGCCGCCATGGCCCAGAGGAGGTAGCCCTCCTTCGGCGCCGCGTACACGGCGCTCACGCCCTTCTTCTTGGCCACGAACACCATCGGCTCCCAGCAGTCCATCACGTAGACCTCGCGGCTGGTGAGCAGGTTGACCGACTGCTCGAAGCTCGACCAGATCACCCGGAACTGCCCGGCCTTCTTCTTCGCGATCAGGAAGTCGATCACGGTCTTGATCTCGGCCGGCGTCATGTTGGCCGGGTCCTTGATCGAGGCGAGCCTGTTCTTCTGGAGGTAGAGGGCCGTCTTCTGCCCGGTCGTGGTGAAGTTGTCCTCGAGGGCGACGTAGCCCTTCCACTTCGGATCGAAGAGCGCGCCGTACGAGTCGAGCGGACCCGTCTTCTCCGGCAGGTAGGCGAAGGAGTCGCCCTGCAGGACGGTGGGCACGCCGTAGACGTTGCCCTTGTAGCCGATGAAGTCGAAGCCGGGCTTGCCCGGCGCGAGGAGCTCGCGGATGTACGTGTCCTTGCCCCAGTTCGGCACGCGGGCGGTGTCGATCGGCTCGATCAGGTTGTTCTCGACCAGCGGCTTCTGCATCCCGCCGACGATGTTGACGATGTCGTAAATTTGGGTGCCTCCGCCGGCGATGAGGACGTTGAGCACCCCCGACGGCGCGTTGCCCATCGCCACCAGCTTGACGTCCCAGCCCGTCGGTCCGCTGAACTTCGACCAGTCGCCGCCCGGATCGCCGACACCGACGTCGGCGAGGGTGACCGATCCCTTGGCGGCCCAAGCCGGCGCGCCCGGCCGCGCGAGGCCCCCCGCCACCGCGAGCCCCGCCCCGCCCGCCGCCACGCGCTCGAGGAACTCCCTGCGACTCACCCCTGGGCTATCTGTGCCATCGTTCTCCATGACGCGTCCCTCCTGGTCGGGCGGCGGCGTTGGCTTCCCCCGGCGCCGCGACGCCGCATGGTGTCATCCCAGCCGCGTCGAAGTCAACACGAGGCGTCAGGTGGCGTGCGGCGGCTGCACCACAACGCGGATCGGCGTGGGCTTGAACCCGTTGCAGGGGTTCCGCGTCTGCGGGCAGTTCGAGATGACCGCGAGCGTGTCCATCTCGGCGCGGAGGTCGACGTGGTCACCCGGCCGAGACAACCCCTCCACGATCGCCATCGCGCCGTCGGAATGAACGGGCACGTTCATGAACCAGTTGAGGTTGGTGACGATGTCCTTTTTGCCGAGCCCGAAGGGCGCGAGGGCCCGCAGGAAGTTGCTGCGGCAGTTGGGCGTGTCCTTGACGCCGTAGCGAAGCTCGTTGCTTTCCGCGCTACAGCACCCACCGATCGTGTCGTGGCGGCCGCAGGTATCCTCCACGATCGTGAAGAGCCGCCGCCCCATGTCCGAGTAGATGCCGTGGCCCTTGGTGAGGAAGATCGTCCCCGCGTACTTCATCGTATCGGCGGCGTTGTAGCGCTCCTCGGGGCTCGCGGCGTTGTAGCAGAGGAAGTCGACAGCTTGCTTGCCCTCGAGGTCCACGATGCGCAGCACCTGACCCGACGCGACCACGCGGGCCCAGACCTCCCCGGGCGGGATGACGCGGTCCTCGATGATCGGTTCCATCGGCGTCCGTCCTTTCTCGAGCGAGCGATGTCCCTGGCGACTCAGTGAACCACGATGGGCGTCGGCAACCCGGCCGGGAGCTGGCGGGGCGGGCGGAACGTGAACGCGATGGCCACGGCTCCGAGGCCGATACCGAACGAGCCGATGAACAGCCAGAAGTAGCTACCGAACGCATCGTAGAGCGAGCCGCCGGCCCAGGGCCCGAGCGCCATGCCCAGCGTCGACACGAAGGCGACCGCGCCGAAGGTGGTGCCCATGATCCGGGCGCCGAAATACTCGCGCACGAGGATGGCGTAGAGCGGCATCACGCCGCCGTAGGCGAAGCCGAACATCACCGCGAGCGCGTAGAAGCTCGGGAGGCCGCGGGTGAAGACGTACAGGCTCACGGCGACCGCCTGGAGGGCCAGCCCCGCGACCAGCGTGCGCTTCGCGCCGACGCGGTCGGCCACGAGCCCGCAGACGATCTTGCCGCTCAGGGAGGCCAGGCCTGCGACGCTGAACACGGTGGCGGCGGCCATCGCCGGCACGCCGCGATCGATCGCGTGGGTGACCATGTGGAAGATCGGACCCGAGTGTGCAGCGCAACACGCGAAGTACGTGAGCGCGATGGCGGCGAACTGCGGCGTGCGGAGCGCTTGCGCGACCGTGAGCTCGCGGGCCTGGTCGCCCGCCGGCGCCCCGACGGCTGCGGGCGCCGTCGCTGGCGGGTCGCGCACGAGCAAGGCGGCAGGAATGACGACGAGCCACACGAGATCGCCGATCACCAGCATGGCGGTGCGCCAGTCGTAGCTGGTGATAAGCCAGCGAGCGAGGGGCGCCATGATTGCCGAGCCGGCGCTGAGCCCCGCGGAGACGAGCGCGACCGCAAGACTGCGATTCCGCGTGAACCAGCGGCTGGTCGTCGCCGTCATCGGGGTGTAGAAGCTGCCCGCGGCCAGGCCGACGATCAGACCGAAGACGAGCTGGAACTGGCCGAGGCTGGCCGCCTGGCTCGCCGTCACCAGGCCGAGACCGAGCAGAACACCGCCGAGAAGCACGACGGCGCGCGTGCCGAACCGGTCGGAGAGCGCGCCCCAGAGGAACGAGCCGACGCCCATACAGAGCCAGTTGAGGAGCGCGGCCGTCGAGATCCCCGTGCGAGACCAGCCCATCGCCTCCGACATGGGCTGGAGGAAGATGGCGAGCGAAAGCATCGCGCCGACCCCGATGCAGGTCACGACGATCCCCGCACCGACGATGACCCAGCCGTAGAAGAGCTTCATCGCCGCGCCCTAGCCGCCGGCCATCGCACCCACGACCAGAAGAGGCTCTGCGCCCATCGCGACCGCGTCGGGCAGCGGGGCATCCGGCTGTTCGTGGGACAGATCCTGCTCGCAGGCGAAGACCCTCACGAACGCTCGGCGCTGTTGCGTGACGTGGTCGCGGATCGTCCCGCGCAGCATCGGATAGCGGGCCTCGAGCGCGTCGAGGACCGAGCGCTGCGTGGCCCGACCCTCGACGTGCAGCTTCACCTCGCCGTCGACGTGCGCGAGGGTCCGCAGATGTGCCGGAAGCACGACTCGGATCATGGCAGCGTCTGGACTTCGACGGACACCACCGACGGAAGATCTCGGACGATGGGCGCCCAGCTGTCCCCGGCGTCGGCCGATGCGTACACCTGCCCGCCGGTCGTGCCGAAGTACACGCCGCACGGATCGAGCGAGTCGACGGCCATCGCGTCGCGCAACACGTTGACGTAGCAGTCGCGTTGCGGCAAGCCTTTCGTGAGCGCCTCCCACTCGTGTCCGCCCGTCCGGCTGCGGTACACGCGCAGCTTGCCCTCGGGCAGATAGTGCTCCGAGTCGCTCTTGATCGGGACGACGTAGATGGTCTCCGGCTCGTGCGCGTGCACGTCGATCGGAAATCCAAAATCGGTCGGCAGGTTCCCGCTGACTTCTTGCCACGACTCGCCAGCGTCGTCGCTACGCATGACGTCCCAGTGCTTCTGCATGAACAGCACGCGGGGACGCGACGGGTGCATCGCGATGCGGTGAACGCAGTGACCCACCTCGGCCGTCGGGTTGGGGATCTGTTCCGACCGCAGGCCGCGGTTCATCGGCCGCCATGTCTTGCCGGCGTCGTCGGTCCCGAAGACGCCCGCCGCCGAGATGGCGATGAAGATCCGCCCGGGATGGCTCGGATCCAGAAGGATCGTGTGCAGGCACAACCCGCCGGCGCCCGGCTGCCAGGAGGACGCCGAGCCGTGGCCACGCAGTCCGGGGAGCTCCTGCCACGTCTGGCCGCCATCCATCGAGCGGAACAAGGCGGCGTCTTGAACCCCGGCGTAGATGGTATCCGGATCGGTCAGGGACGGTTCGAGATGCCAGACTCGCGTGAACTCCCACGGGCGCGGCGTGCCGTCGTACCACAGGTGAGTGCCGGGGACGCCGTCGTACACGAACTTGTTGCCGACCGACTCCCACGTCTTGCCCCCGTCGTTGGAGCGCTGGATCTGCTGCCCGAACCAGCCGGTGGACTGCGACGCGTACAGCCGATTGGGATCCGCGGGCGAGCCCTTGAGGTGGTAGATCTCCCAGCCCCCAAAGTGGGGGCCACTGATGTCCCACCGGTCGCGTTTGGCGTCCGACGTCAGGACGAACGCGCCCTTGCGTGTACCAACCAGTGCTCGTACCCCGCTCATGCCTTACTCCTTTCTGGGCTCGCTCCGTCGCCGTATCGATCGTGGTGGCGCACCCACGCCATCGTGAAGGCCAGGGCGCCCTCGTCGCGGCCCTTCGGCGCCAGGTCGAGGTAATTGTACGCGCCGACCAACAGGTCGAGTCCGCGCGCGTAGGCGGAATACGTGTGGAACACGTCGCCGTGCTCGTCCTTGTAGAAGACGCTGATGCCGGGGGCTTCTTCGCTCGGGAACTCGCGCAGGCCGAAATTGTAGTCCACGGCGCCCTTCGCTATTTCCTCCTTCGTGAAGGACACGCGATAGTCGAAATTGAAGTCGGTCCCATGCGACGACACCCACGTGAAGCGCCACCCCATGCGCCTCTTGAACGCTTCGATCTGGCGGAGAGGCGCCCGCGACACCGCCAGCAGCGTCACATCGCGCTGCGCGAGGTGCACGGCGGCGCCGTCGATATGATCGGCCAGGAAGGAGCAGCTCGGGCACCCCTCCTCCCATCCCGGACCGAACATGAAGTGGTACACGATCAGCTGGCGTCGGCCGTCGAAGAGGTCGGCGAGCGTCGCCTTGCCCTCCGGCCCCTCGAACACATAGGCCTTGTCCACCCTCACCCACGGCAGCGCGCGCCGCTCGGCGCTCAGCTGGTCGCGCAGCCGCGTGAATTCCTTTTCCCTTGCCAGATGCGCCTTGCGCGCCTCGATCCATTCCCGTCTCGACACGGTCGTGTGGCTTGGCATGACTCATCCTTTCGCTTCGACCACCGATTTCATTTGCGCCAGCCCCCTCTCGAACATGCCTCCGATCATTTTGTCCATGTCCATGAACAGGTGGACTGCCTTGGCCATGAAGTTGTTCTTGCCGGCCATGCGCCACGTCACGATGGTTTGATTCCCCTCGGGCCTGAACGTGAACTCCGCGGTGCTGGTGGCGGCGAAGGGCTTCAGGAACTCGAGGTTGATCCTGATCAGCTCGTTCGGACGGCTCTCCGTCAGCGTCATCCGTCCTTCGCCAACCTGAGTGTTGCCGGTCCACGTGTAGATGGCGCCGGTTCCCGCCGGCGCGCCCTCGTAGGTTTGCTTCATCGCCGGATCGAGCTTCGCCCACGGGTTCCACGCTTCCCACTTGTGGAAGTCGTTCACCTGCGCAAAGACGGCTGGCGCAGGGGCGGAGATGGTAGCCGTTCGCGCGACGCGGTACTCGGCTGGCCGGGTGGCAACGATGGCAAGGAACACGACGACCACCACCGCGAGCGCGATGAGGATCTTTATGAGCATCGTGACTCTTCTCCCTCTGGTTGTGTAGATTAGCTGGCCGGCCGGAGCACTGAGGGGTGAGACGATCCTCGCTGCGGCGCCAGCCGCCAGCGGCCGTAGGCGACGAACGCCGCGAGGAGCGCCACGACCAGGTTCATCAGCGCCACCGCGACCATACCGCCCACCAGCGTGATCACCGTCGCACCGATCATGATGATCACCAGCCCCACCGCGGCCAGTGGGGTCAGGCCCGGCCGGATGCGCAGAAGCCCGGGGAGGATCAGGCCGAGCGCGCCGAGCACCTCGGCCACGCCGAGGAACCTCAAGAACCAGCCCGGCAGCGCCACCGGCCCCGTCATCTGGTCGAGCGGCAGGACCAGTTTCGCGCCACCGGCAAACAGAAAGAGGGCCGCGAGCAGCCCCTGAACGATCCACAGCGCATAGGTCATTTCGGCGGGCCCTCCCTCACTGGCCGGACCTCGACGGTGCTCGTGCGGGCCAATGGAATTCGTGCGGCGATGGCGATGGCTTCGTCGAGGTCCTTGACGTCGATGAGCATGTAGCCGCCGAGTTGCTCGCGGGTCTCCGCGAACGGACCGTCGGTCACGAGGCGCTTGCCGTCGCGCACCCGGACGCTGGTCGCCGACGACGACGGGTGCAGCGGGAAACCGCCCAGATACTGCCCGCGCGACGTGAGCTCTTCCGAGATCTCCAGGGTCTGCCTGTAGATCTGCTGTCGCTCGGTCGCGCTGAGCCTGTCCCAGGCCGGCTCGTCGCGGCAAATCAGCAGCATGTATTTCATGTGGGCCTCCATCGGTACGTCGAACGGCGAGGGCCTGAATCGACACCCCGCAGAAGATTATCTAACTTGGAGTATGCCCCCGGATGCAAGCGCAGCCGTCGAGGCGGTCTATCGCTCCGATTGGGGCCGGATCGTCGCCACCCTGATCCGGCTCGTTCGGGACTTCGACGTCGCGGAAGAGGCGGCGCAAGAGGCCTTTGCGGCCGCGGTGGGCCAGTGGCGGGCCTCCGGCGTCCCCGAGTTCCCGCGCGCCTGGATCATCCAGACGGCTCGCCACAAGGCCATCGACCGCCTCCGCCGCCAGACCCGGTTCGCGGAGAAACTGGACGCCTACACCGCGGCCGGGGCGAGCCTGACCGTCGAGGCGCCGGAGTTCGATCCGGGCGACATCCCCGACGATCGCCTTCGCCTGATCTTCACCTGCTGTCACCCGGCGCTGGCGCTCGAGGCCCAGGTCGCGCTCACGCTCCGTACGCTGGGCGGCCTCGAGACGGACGAGATCGCGCGCGCGTTCCTCGTGCCGACCGCGACGATGGCGCAGCGGCTCGTGCGGGCGAAGGGCAAGATTCGCGACGCCGGCATTCCGTACACGGTGCCCGACACGAAGGACATGCCGGCCCGGCTCGACGCGGTGCTGACGGTGATCTACCTCGTCTTCAACGAAGGCTACCTGCCCACGCGAGGCGAGGCGCTCGTGAGGCCCGATCTCTGCGTCGAGGCGATCCGGCTTGCGCGCCTCGTGAGGGCGCTGATCGCGCCGCCGCCGCCGGAGGCGACGGCCCTCCTCGCCCTCATGCTGCTGCACGACTCGCGGCGCGACACGCGCCTCGACGAGGCCGGCGACCTCGTCATTCTCGAAGCGCAGGACCGTCGCCGCTGGAATCACGACCAGATCGCCGAGGCGCTGCCGCTCGTCGAGGAGGCCCTGCGCGGCGGCCCCGGGCCGTTCGCGCTCCAGGCGGCGATCGCCGCCCTGCACTGTGACGCGGCGCGGGCCGAGGACACGGACTGGCCCCAGATCGTTCGCCTCTACGATCTTCTGGAGCGCCTTCAGCCTTCCCCCATCGTCTCCCTCAACCGCGCCGCGGCGGTCGCCATGGTGGACGGCCCTCGGCCGGCGCTCGCCCTCATCGACGCGCTCGCCGGCGACCTCGACCGCTACCACCTGCTGCACGCCGCGCGGGCTGATCTGCTGCGCCGCCTGGGATCCGCGGAGGAAGCGGCGAAGAGCTATGCGCGAGCGCTCGCGCTGGTCACGAATGACGCCGAGCGCCGATTTCTCGCGCGGCGGCTGCGCGAAGTTCAGCAGAGGAACCGGCCCTAGGTCGCTCGACTCCTCGGGTTCGTCCTTCACGGGTTTTCGGGGATTCTCCCGGCGCGCGTGCGGCGATTTCCCCGATTGTTCACCGACCTCGCAAATCCCAATGTGCACATGAGGCCACGGCGCTGTGTCGTGATCTCGATCCTTTGATTAACCGGCTGCTTAACACTGGAGGAAGTCATGAGGAAGCGCTTAGCCATTGCGGGAGTCACGGCGATCGTTCTCGGGGGACTCTTTGCGGCGCTCACCGCGCCAGCGTTCGCACAGGGCACCACCAACGTCCCCGGCGCAAACAAGTACCACCAGGATGGGGAAGTCACCCCCATAACGAGGACCGAGAACGATTCAGACGTGCCCCTTTTTGACAAAGATCCGTCGACCGAGGCCGCCGACCCCATCGTGATGAGGACTTCTACCACGGGGGACCTCATCATCGAGGTGCATGCGGAATGCTTCATTACGGTGACTGATAGCAACGGTGACGTCAGAGTCAGGGTCCATGTCGCGGTTGACGGTCAGCCCGTGCCGGTGGCCGAAGAGACCGAAGATGTCGGAAAGGTCAACTTCTGCGACCGGAATCTAAACGCCACTGTGACCGACACCACCAGCACCGCTGCGGGCTTCAAGTGGGTCGCGTTCAACGTCGGGAGTGGCGAACACACCGTTCAGGCATTCGCAGAGTTCACGGTGCCATCGGGAAATTCGGCGACAATCGGCAGGAGGTTGATGCAGGTCTTTACGATCACCACCCAGCAAAATTAGCGTGACGAAGTAAGAGGGCGTTCACCCAGGCCGACCTGGTACAAACGTGGGGAAGCGGGACAGGCGGCCTGGGTGAACGCATCGGACTTTGTTTGTGTGTGGGTATT
>Ga0209157_1000413_pt1 | contig 37003 bp, 34 predicted proteins | sample GraSoiAngelo_135_FD_185892 | JGI IMG/M metagenome (GOLD analysis project Ga0209157, IMG submission 185892) | Grasslands soil microbial communities from the Angelo Coastal Reserve, California, USA - 14_0929_05_40cm (SPAdes) (version 2) | ecosystem: Environmental > Terrestrial > Soil > Grasslands ...
CGCCGCCGGCGCGACCGCCTGGTCCGAGAGCCAGTCGGCCACGCACGTCACGCTGCCGTGGGTGACCACCGACACCCCGAATGGCCCGCAGACGCTCACCGTCACCGTCCGCGATAGCGCCGGCGCCACCGGAGTCGCGACGGTTCCAGTCACCGTCCAAAACTAGCCCCGACCGCGCGCAGTGCGTGGCTCCGAGCGCGCGGCCGGGGCGTAGGCGCCCGGCCGGGGCGCAGGCGTGCGACCGGGGGCAGGCGCTCACCGCTCGCGCTCCGCGCGTGGCGGCAACGCCGCTGAGGCCCGCAGCGACCAGCGCGGGATTTAGCACGCGTCCGCGATTCGGCTCGGCGCTCTCCCGACATCGCGTCGCACGTCGAGATCACATCACGGGTCGCGTCACGCGACGGCGCGGCTGTTGGCGACTTCTAAAGTAAGATCCCGACATTCGCGGGAGGACACGACGTCGATGAGCACCATTCGCCACGTCCACCAGATCCCCGGCTATCCGGCGCCGCACTCGCCGTACTCGCACGCCGTCGTCGCGAACGGGTTCGTGTTCGTCTCGGGTCAGATCCCGGTGCGTCCGGGCGGCGGGCCGACCGAGGTCGTCGGTGCGACGATGCAGGAGCAGACGCGCCAGTGTCTGCGCAACGTCCAGGCAATCCTGGAGGCGGCCGGCAGCTCGCTCGATCGCGTCGTCAAGGTGACGGTGCTGCTCGCGCGACCCGAGCTCTACCGGGAAATGAACGAGGCGTACGCCGAATTCTTTCCCGGCCCGAAACCAGCCCGCGCCATGGCACGGTTCGGCGCCGACATCCCAGGAGTTCAGGTCGCGATCGAGGCGGTCGCGCTGGCCGGCTGAAGACCGACTGACACCCGTTCGCGACTTCGAGCGGGCCGTTCTAGCGCGGACGAGCGATCAGAACGGGGCTGGGCGAGCTCCGACCCCGCGCGGCGAGCGATTCCATCCAGAGCACGCCGCGGTGCAGAGCGATCGCGGTCACCACGGTGGCGATGAGCGCGAGCCCGAGGGCCCAGGGCAGCGGGAGATGGATCATGCGGACGAAGAGGACCACGATCGGCCCGTGGACCAGGAACATCTCGTAGGAGTAATCGGCGACGAAGCGCACGATGGCTCCATCGGGCCACGCGGCGGCCTCGGCGATGATCATGGCCGCCAACGCCCACGCGGCGTACCCGAAGTCCGGCTCGAGCCACGGCACGCCAGCCAGCAGGACGACGAACCCGGCACGCAACCGGCCCGACAGCGCCGGCACCGCGAACGTTCGCAGGCTCATGCCGCCCACGAAGGCGAGAATCTGACGCGTGAAGTCCGTCTGCACCCGCAGCACCACGAGGGCGACGCTGACGACGAGCAGCGCCGCCAGCACGGTGCGGCGGCGTGGAAGCCCACGAACGACGGCGGCGATGGCGTAGCACGTCAGGATCAGCGACAGGAACCAGCTCGGCACGTTGATGAGGTGCTCGCCGCCGTGAGTGAAGTAACCGAGGCCGAGCATCTGCGAGACGAACAGCGACAGCGATGCCGGCTTGTAGCTCGTGACGGCGTTCGCGGCGAAGAGCGCCGCGGTGACGATCCAGTAGGCCGGGAACAGCCGGCGCGCACGGTCGAGCGCCCAGCGGCCCACCGGCTGGCTGCCACCCAGCGCGAAGAATCCGGCCATGGCGCAGAAGAGCGCGACGCCGAGCTGGCCCTGGTCGAGCACGAGGACGTCCCGGGTCACGGGAAGGTTCGTCACCTCGAGGACGTGACGGAGGACGACGAGGAACAGCGCGATGCCGCGCAGCCAGTCGAAGCCGACGAGGCGGCCGCGACGGCCGGCGTCGGGCGTCATCACGTCGGTGCGAGCGCCGCCGTGGGCTCCGTCGCGGGGACGTCCGCCGCGGCCGCAGCCACGGCTTCGTGGCGGCGAATCAGGCGATCGACGACGATCGAGAGGAAGATCACCACCCAGAAGTACTTCTCGTATTCGGCGCTGATGAAGGTGCCGGACACCGCGAAGCCCACGAAGCCGGCGCGCAGCCCCTCTCCCCACCCGGCCAGCTCCTCGGCCTCGGGTGAACCGTGAAGCCGTGAGGCGCGGCCGAACGCACCCAGCGCGACGAGCAGCAGCGACACGAAGATCACGAAGACGGGAATGCCGAGCTCGGCGGCGACCTCGAGGTACGTGTTGTGGGCCATGAAGCTGATGTCGAGACCGGAGTAATAGCCACTCAGCGACTTGAAGTTGAAGGGGCCGACACCCCACAGCGGCGCAGCCGCGATCATCCGGAAGCCCGCCCAGAACAGCGCGGTGTGGGCCATGTTCGACTGCTCGAGGCCGGGCGGCGCCTCGGCCCCGCCGATCGTCGCCAGCGCGCGCTGGCCGAGATCGGTGGGGAGCACCACGATGGCCACGATCATCGCGGCCGCGAGCGTGAAGGCCGCGCCGAAGCCGCGCCGGCGCGTGACGAACACCATCCCGGCCGCCAGCAGCCCGAGAAATCCGCCGCGCGACGACGTCAGGAAGATCTCGAGGAGGAGAACGCCCGACCCGAGCAGCCACATGCGCCGGCGGCCCGGCGTCCGCTGCTGTAGCGCGATCGCGAAGGCCAGAGGCAGCACCAGCACGAGGTTGGCCGCGAAGTAGTTCGTCTCCGACAGCCCCACGCCGAGTCGGTCGCCGAACCGGAGGGACTGTCGATACGCGTACGGGAAGATGAGGATCAGCGTCCCGGCCATGGCGTAAAGGACCTTGCGCAGGTCGTCCTGCGTCTTCACCGAAACCAGGACGAACGGCAGGAAGAAAAGGAACGCGAGATATTTGGACACGATGAGGAAGCCGCTGCCGCTCAGCAGGCTCGAGACGATCACGCCGGCGAAGAAGGAGACGAAGAGCTTCGCCTGGAGCGACGTCAGGATGCCCTCCTCGTCGGTGTTGCCCGAGGCCACGCGCAGGAGCGCCCACCCGCACCCGACGAGGCCGAGCGCCTTGATCACCGTGAAGTCCTGGAAGATCCCCAGAAACGAGTCGGCGATCATGAGGTAAGGGCTCTGCTCGAAGGGCATGACGCAGATCATGAGGAGAAGCAGCCACATGCCTTCGTCACGTCGCAAGAGACGTACCGATGACCGAGCGGGCTAAATGGTGGATTCCCGACGCATCGAGCACCAAGTCTGCAAGTCACGCCCCATCAGGGCCGCGACAATCATCCGGGATGGGAAATCTTCTGCAGAGGCCCCGCGGCCGCCCGAGAGCCGGACGACCGCGGGGCTTTTGGGTCGAGACCGTGAACGCTACGTGCTGGCCGCCACCGCGACGACGGCGGGTACGGGCGCCGTGCGGATCACACGGCTGGTGCCGCCCCATCGTCCAGTGCTGTCGATCGCACGGACGGTGACCACGCTTCGGGGCCCCCTCTGCTCGGGAGCCCGGAACTCGTATCGATCACTCGCCTCGTGCCAGGCCCCCACCAGCTCGCCGTCCAGGTAGACGTAGAGCCGGAACGGGCCGCGCCCACCGCCGACGCTCACGTGCACCGTGAACAGCCCGGGCTCGTCACCGTCGGGAACCACGTCGTGAAGCGTGAGGTCGAGCGCCATCGTCAGTTCCTCACCGTCACGTTGACGCTCGTCGTGCCGCTCTTGCCGGCGGCGTCCCGCACCGTCGCAGTGACGATGTGGGTGCCGTTCGTGATGCCGGTGGTCGTCCACGGCACCGAGACCGGCCCGGAACCAGAAACCTGCGTGGCGACCTGTCGGCCGTCCACCGACAGCGTGTAGGTGTTGACGTTGCTGCTGGCGCCGTTCACCCACATGACGACCCAGGCCGTACCGCTCACCGTCGCGCCCGTCGTCGGCTGCGTGATCGCAACCTGGAGCGAGCCCGTCGGCGCCGGAGTGGGAGTGGGTGTTGGCGTGGGCGTCGGCACGGGGGTTGGCGCCGGCGTCACGTTGACGTTCGACGTCGTCACGCTCGCCGAGCCCGTACCCGTCTTCCCGCTCGAGTCCCGCACAGCGATCGACAGCGTGTGCGTGCCGTTGGCCACCTTCGTCGTGTCCATCGGGATCGACACGGGGCCGTTACCGCCGGTCTGCGTGCCGAGCGATGTCCCGTCCATCGTCACCGTGAACGTGTTGCTGCCATTGGAGCCAGCCACCCACACCACGGCCCACGAGGTGCCGCTGAGCGTGGCGCCCGAAGTCGGCTGTGCGAGTGCCACCGTCAACCCGCCCGTCGGCGCCGGGGTCGGGGTCGGCGTCGGCGTGGGCGTCGGAGTCGGGACGGGCGTGGGCGTCGGTGTCGGCGCCGGAGCGGCGTTCGACGTCTTCACGCTCATGGTGCCCGTACCGGTCTTGCCGCTCGAGTCCCTCACGCCGATCGACAGCGTGTGCGTGCCGTTGGCCACCTTCGTCGTGTCCATCGGGATCGACACGGGGCCGTTACCGCCGGTCTGCGTGCCGAGCGATGTTCCGTCCATCGTCACCGTGAACGTGTTGCTGCCATTGGAGCCGCTCACCCACACCACCGCCCACGAGGTGCCACTGAGCGTGGCCGCGGATCCCGGCTGAGTGATGGCCACCGTCAGCCCACCGTTCGGTGCCGGCGTCGGCGTGGGTGTCGGTGTGGGCGTAGGCGTCGGAGCAGGTGTCGGCGTCGGATTGGCGTTCGACGTCTTCACCGTCACGCTGCCGTTACCCGTACTGCCGGTCGAGTCCTTCACGCCCACGCTCAGCGTGTGAGACCCGTTCGCGAGCTTCGTCGTGTCGATCGGGATCGACACCGGGCCGTTGTTGCCCGTCTGCGTGCCGATCGTCTGGCCGTCGACGCCGATCGTGAAGATGTTGTTGACGCCGGTGCTGCCCTGCACCCACACGACCGCCCACGACGTGCCGCTGAGCGTGGCGCCGGAGGTCGGCTGCGTGATCGCCACCGTCAACCCGCCCGTCGGCCCAGGCGTCGGCGTAGGAGTTGGCGTCGGAGTGGGCGTCGGAGTCGGTGTAGGAGTCGGCGTGGGGGTTGGGTCCGGCGTCCCGGCGACACCACCGTTCGCGATCACGTAGACCCGAGCCTGGTACGGCGCGAACGAATCCGTGAACGCGTTGCCGCTGGCCGCCACGGTCCGGCCCTCGTTGTTGACCGTGATGCTGCCGGGCGCCGTGTTCCAGGTGAACGTCGCGCTGGCCGCGGTCCCGGAGTAGTTGTAGGCCAACAGGTAGCCCTTGCCGCCCACCACCTTGACCTTCGTCTTGATGTTGGTCGTGTTGGAGTTCGCCGTCATCGCTCCGGACGCGTCGTCGGCAAGCAGCACCGGCTCCAGGTCGGCGATCTCGCTCACGACGGCCTTGAGATCGTCCATGTGGCCCTGCTTCGCCGCGCACCAGCCCGCGCAAATCGGAGCCAGCGCGTTGTCGCCGAGGCTCCACCACCAGAGACCGTGCGCGCCCTCGACGATCGCCATGAAGGCGTGGTTACGCATCTCGGCGCGTGTCGGCCACCGGCCCTGCGAGGTGAACTGGAAGAACTGGAGCACCGTCATCCACGGCCGCGAATCCTTCACGGCGTCGCGGGCGATCCGAGCGCCGTCGGCGACTGCGCTCATGCGATAGCCGCCGGCGGGCTCGGCGCCGAACATCGGATACGGATCGGTGCTGAGCACGTCGGCCGAGTCACGCCACAGGCCGGCATCCGGCTGAGGCAGCAGCGCGGCGAACGTCATGCTGTCGGGATCGAGACGACGCAGCCGGTCGTACTGCGCGAAGCCGCCGTTCCGGAGATCCGCCCGGCACTCGTCGATCGTGTAATAGCCGGCGCTGCCACGCTGCGCGCCGATATCTTGAAGGTAGGCGTCCGAGCTGTTGATCAGGAACGCGTTGTCCGCCGGATACTTGTCGAAGCAGTTCCCCGTCTGGAGGTACATGACTCCGTGCTTCTGCAGGTTCGCCATCAACGAGTCCATCTGGGGAGCCGGGGCCGCGCCGTACCAGTAGTTCAGGTAGAAGTTGATCCGGAGGCCGTTCATGTGGCGCTCTCCGGAGTCGGACCACAGCAGGTTCTCCCAGAAGACGTCGTCGCTGCCGTAACCCATGCCGGAGTCGTACACGCCGAGCACGAAGCGCGGCGTGCCCCGGACGAGGAGGCGATTCTTGGCGTCGACCGAGACGTTCATCGACGCCCGTGCGCTGCCGGCGACCTTCGACACGCGATAGGCCGGATAGGTGTAAGTGACGGCGCCGCTCGCGGTATCGACCACGGAGAAGACGACCTGATACGCGCGTCCGGCCTGCATGCCGCTGCCGTCGATCTGCGCGACGAAGTTTGCGGACGCCGTGAAGTCCTGGCTCGACAGCTGCTGGCCGGTGCCCTCGTCCTTGAGGGCGCCACGGATCTTCACGCGACCGAAGTCACCGCCCGGAGGCGTGACCGTCACGTCGAACCTCATCGTCTGCGGCTGATCGTCGAACAGCATGCCGCGGTAGTTCGGGTAGAGCATGAAGACGTCGACCGGCTGCGGGAGCTGCTGGACCATGACGACGTCGTCGAACCACGCCGTCCCCGTCGCGCCGCCGAAGTTCTCGAGGCGCAGCGCCGCCTGCAGATCCTGGGGCACGACGATGCTTCGGATCTGGTAGAGCGTCCAGTCAGCGGTGCCCTGGATCGGATCGGTCGTAAACCACTGGCCGACGCCGCCCGGACGAAAGTCGACCTGCAGTCGAAGGCCGGCGTTCCCGCTGCCGACACCCTGCGTCTTGATCCAGGCGCTGAAGTTGTAGATGCCGGCCTTCAGGAAGATCGGCTGATCGGACGACGGTCCGTTACTCCAGCGATAGCTGAAGGAGCCTGAATGCGTCGTCTGCTGATCGAGGGCCCAGCCACCGCCGCCAGTCCAGCCGGTCGGTACGCCACCGCTGTTCGCTTCGAAGCCGGGGTTCTGGGCCAGGTTCGGGCTCAGCGCCGTCGGCGGCACCGCCGTCAGCCCACCCGGTATCAAGTTGGTCTGGGCCATCGTCGCGGGCGCCAGAGCCGTGAGAGCCGCCGTTGCTGCTACTGCCGCCACCATCCACCGTCGCATGCTCACCCCCATCGCAAGTCGTTGCCGGGATTACAAAACTGGGGAATCTTTTTCCCAGCGGCGATGGGTAAGGCAATGCACACGCCAGAGCTGGCATCTTACCGACGTGGCGGATTTTTAAGGCATTGAACAATCTACCTTTTGCCTCGAGGTGACCGCTCCCTGACGCGTCCAAATGCGAGCCTGACACTCGAGCGCATCGGAGGCTGACGTCTCCCGTTGGCGCTGATGCTGTGAAGGGAAGTCATCGCGAGCGGAACGAAATGGTTGCGAGGTCGCCGGCAGCGCCCGCGAAATCGCGGTGATTGGCCGCGACGGCGGGTGGCATCGCCCTTGCGCCGTGGAGTGAGCGTGCTTGAGATCACGCGTCACGACCACACGGACAAGTCCTGGGATCGATTCGTCGAGCAAGACCCTCACGCGACGGTGGCCCATCTCGCCGCGTGGGGCAGCATCTTCGAGGGCGCCTACCGGCACGAGCGTGTGTACCTGGTCGCCGAGGAATCAGGCGAGATCGCCGGCGTGCTTCCTCTGGTGGTGATCAGGAGCCGTCTCTTCGGACGATGCGTCGTGTCGATGCCGTTCCTCGATTACGGCGGGATCCTGGCCGAGCCCGGCTCCGAGGCCGAGCGTCAACTCGCCGATGCCGCCCTCGACGTCGCCCGCGAGCGCGGCGCTCAAACGGTCGGGCTGCGCCAGCTTCATCCGATCGGCATCCCGGCCACGACGGCCGGCGAGCGCGTGACGATGCTGCTGCCGCTGTCGAGTGAAGAAGCCGCCTGGAAGGCGCTGCCATCGGAGCGGCGCAATCGCGTGCGCAAGGGGGAGAAGCAAGGCCTGCGCGCGGTGTGGGGCGGCGCCGAGCTGCTCGACGACTTCTACCGGGTGTTCGCGATCAACATGCGCGACCTCGGCTCGCCCGTCCACAGTCGCCGGTTCTTCACGCTCATGGTCGAGGAGCTGGCCGGTGTCGCACGCGTGCTGCTCGTCCGCGACACCGGCGGGCGCGCCGTCGGCGCCGCCGTCTGCCTCTTCTTCCGCGACACGATCATGGTGCCCTGGGTCTCCTCACTGCGTGAGGCCTTCGCGCTGTGCCCGAATTTCGTCCTCTACTGGGAGGTCATCCGCACCGGCTGCCGGAGCGGCTATCGCACGCTCGACCTGGGCCGCTCCTTCCGGAACGCGGGCACGTTCGAGTTCAAGCGCCAGTGGGGCGCGCTGCCCCACTCGCTTCCGTGGATCTTCGTCGACGTCGTCCCCGGGGCACGGCCCTCGGTGGATCGTGACGCCAGTCGCTACGGCCACTTCATCGAGGCGTGGAAGCGGGTGCCCGTGCCGATCGCCAACGTGGTCGGGCCGATGATCAGACGCCAGGTGCCGAACTGAGCTCCGTCTCGATCGCGATCCTCAACTATCAGCGGCGTGAGGTACTGCGCGGCGCGCTAGAGATGGCGCGCCGGCAGCGCGGCGCCCTCGAGATCATCGCCGTCGACAACGCCTCCACCGACGGCAGCACCGAGATGGTCCGGCGCGATTTCCCCGACGTCCGCCTCGTGGAGCTGCCCGACAATCGCGGCGCCTCGGGGCGAAACGCAGGCGTGGCGGCGGCGAAGGGCGATCTCGTCGTCACGCTCGACAACGACGTGCTCTTCACGACGCCCGACGACGTGGAACGTGTCGTGACGGTGTTCGCCCGGCACCCACGGGCCGCCGTCGTGAACTTCATGATCGTCGGACCCGACGGGCACCTCTCGCGGCGCGACTGGTGCCATCCGCGCGACCCCGATCGCTGGGCGGAGACGGAGTTCACCACGTCGTACGTCCTGGAAGGCGCCTCGGCCTGTCGGCGCGAGGCCTTCCTGGCGGCCGGTGGCTACTGGCCGCCGTTCTTCATCGGCCACGAAGGCCTCGATCTGGCGCTTCGGCTGATCAACGCCGGCCACGACCTCGTCTACACGCCGGAGATCCGTGTCCGTCACCTCGTCGAGCCTTCGGTGCGGCCGTCGAGCCGCATCTACTACACGTTCACGCGCAACGCGCTGTGGGTGGCGCTGCGGAATCACCGGCCGGCCCGGGCCGCAGCCTCGATCGTTCAGGACCTGGCGCTCATGGGCTTCTGCGCCACCCGCGCCGGCGAGCTGCGCGCCTACGCGCGCGGCCTGCGCGACGGCCTCCGTGGCGCGCGCGCCGCGCTCGCCAGCCGCGCCCCCCTCTCGCCCGACGCCTATGCCCGGCTGGGCATCGCGTACGCGCATCGGCCCGACGTCGTGGGCCGCGCGCTCCGTCATCTTCGCGAACGGCTGATCTGAGGACGACGCCGGCGCGCTGATCACACGCGAGCCCTGTTCGAAGAATCATTGGGCATACTGAGCTCGTGACCCCTGAGCTTCGCTCGAGGCTCGCGCGGCACGGCGCGCGAGCCCTGCTCGGCCTGCGGCGCTGGTACCAGCAGGCCGGGCGTCTCGCTCTGGTCGTCGCCGGTGTCGGCGCGCTGATGGCCTTCACGACGGCCGGCGTCACCACCTACACCGTGATCGAGCTCCACCGCTTCGGCCGGGCCGAGGCGCGCCGAGCGACGTTCGTCTACGCCGCCGGCCAGCCGCTGGCGCCGGGCATCAGCGTTCGCGCCGTCGATCTCGCGGGAACGCTGACTCGCCTCAAGTACCGGGAAACGTCCACCATGCCCCCCACGCCCGGTCACTTTCGACGCACCGCCGGGGTGTGGGACCTCTACGTGCGTGGGCTCGAGGAGGACGCGGGCCAGGCCCCCGCGCGCATTCGCATCGAGCTGTCCGGCGATCGCATCGTCCGCGTGCGGCGGGACGGCGAGCTGATCGACGGCGTACGTCTGGAGGGCGAGGTCCTCACGAGCGGTGCCGACCGCCGCGGCGAGGATTTCCGTCCGGTGCGGCTGGCCGATGTTCCGCTGAGCCTGATGAACGCCATTCTCGCCGCGGAAGACCACCGGTTCTTCGAGCACGGCGGCGTCGACTTTCACGGCCTGGTGCGAGCCGCCTGGACGAACATTCGCGCCGGCCGGGTGGCTCAGGGCGGCAGCACGATCACGCAACAGCTCGTCAAGAACCGGCTGGTCGGCCCGCGCCGGACGTTCGGGCGCAAGCTGCGCGAGGCCTGGCTCGCCGCGGTGGTGGAGTGGCGCTATCCCAAGGAGCAGATCCTCGAGGCCTATCTGAACGACGTGTACCTGGGCCAGCGGGGATCGCAGGCGATCCGCGGCGTGAGCTCGGCCGCTCGCGCGTATTTCGGCAAGGAGGTCCATCAGCTCACGCTCGCCGAGTCGGCCTTGCTCGCCGGCATGGTGCGGGCGCCCAACAGCTATTCGCCCGTCATCAACCCGGAACGCGCGCGTCAGCGCCGTGACGTGGTGCTGACTCGCATGCGCGAGCTCGGTCGCATCGGTGAGGCCGATTACGCCCAGGCCCGGCACGAGGCGGTGCGCGTCCAGCCGAACGTGCGGCCGGGCCAGGGCGCGCCCTACTTCGTCGACTACGTCGAGCAGGAGATCGAGCAGCGGCTGCCCGATTTCGACGGTGGCGCCCGCGGCGCACGGATCTACACGACGCTCGACCTCGCGCTCCAACGCTTCGCCGAGAACGCGCTGACGCGCGGACTCGAGCGTCTGGAGGCCTCATCGCCACGGCTGCGCCGCGGTGATCCGACCGAGCGGCTCCAGGCGGCGCTGATCGCGCTCGACCCGACGAGCGGACGTGTCGTGGCACTCGTCGGCGGACGGGACTATCGCGTCAGCCAGTTCGATCGCGCGCTGCAGGCCCGCCGGCAGCCTGGCTCGGCGTTCAAGCCGTTCGTGTACATGGCCGCGCTGCGGGAGCGTCGTGGCGCGGTCGCGTTCACGCCCGCCTCGTTCGTGGAGGACAGCCCGCTCACCGTGGACGTCGACGGCACGCCGTGGAGCCCGCGCAACTATGGAGACCGGTACGAAGGCCGTGTCAGCGTGCGGCACGCGCTCGAGCAGTCCCTGAACGCCGCGACGGTGAGGATCGCACAGGAGATCGGGCTTCCCGCGGTGATCGAGACGGCGCGCGGCCTCGGCATCGCGAGCCCGCTCCGCCCCGTCCCCGCGATGGTGCTCGGAGCCTTCGAGGTGACCCCGGTCGAGCTGGCCGCCGCCTACCTGCCCTTCGCCAACGGCGGCTTCAAGGCCGGAGAGATCACCGCGGTGCGCGCCGCCTACGAGAGCGACGGAAGCTCGATCGGGCTGCGAGAGGTCGCGCCGACGCCGGTCATCTCACCGGCCGAGGCGTATCTGATGACGTCGCTGCTGGAAGGCGTGATGACGACGGGAACGGGCGCCAGCGCCCGGGCGCTGGGCTTGACCAGCGCCGTCGCGGGCAAGACGGGGACGACGAACGACGGGCGCGATGCGTGGTTCGTCGGCTACACCCCCACCCTCGTCGCGCTCGTCTGGGTGGGCTTCGACAGCGGCGACGTGCACGGCTTGACAGGCGCTCAAGCGGCGCTCCCGATCTGGACCGATTTCATGCGTCAGACGCTCGACGCCTACCCGGGCCCGGTCTTCTCGGCCCCCGCCGGCGCGACCGTCACGAGCATCGACCCGACGAACGGCAAGCTGGCCAATCGCTACTGCCCGGTCACCGCCCGCGAGGTGTTCCTGCAGGGAACGGAGCCGCCGCCGTGCGACGAGCACGGCGGCGTGACCGACCAGGTCATCGACTGGTGGCGGCGCTTCCGCGACTGGCTCAGCCGCTGAGCCGGGTCAGACCGGACGCCGTCCCTGGATGATGCGGATCAGGACGACGACCAGGGCAACGACGAGCAGAATGTGAATGAAGCCATTGAGCGTGTAGGAGCTCACCACCCCCAACGCCCACAGCACCAGCAGCACCACGAAGATGGTCCACAGCACGTGCAACTCCTTTCTCGGTGCCCGACCGTCTTCGGCGCGTGTCCCATGCCAACCGTCGAGCGTCTCGAGGGTGACTGGCATGGCGCGTGCTGAGTGAGTCATCGTGCCCGGCGGGTTGACCGCGCAGCACCTGCTCTTCTTCGCCATCCTCCTCGGCGCGTTCGTACTCCTCGCGACGGAGCGCATCCGCAACGATGTGGTGGCCGTCATGATCATCCTCGCCCTGGTGGGAACCGGACTGCTCGAGCCGGGGGAGGCTCTCGCCGGCTTCGCCAGCGAGCCGGCCATCGTGGTCGCCAGTGTCTTCGTGCTGAGCGCGGCGCTCTATCGCACCGGCGTCTCCCAGGCCCTCGGGCGTCTCATCGCGCGTCTCGCCGGTGGGAGCTACACGCGCGTCGTCGCCGTGCTGATGTCCTCGGTCGCCCTGATGTCAGCCTTCACGCATCACGTCACGATGACGGCCGTGATGCTGCCGACCACGCTCGACCTCGGCCGCCGGCACAACATCGCGGCATCGAAGCTGCTGTTGCCGCTCTCCTTCGCCGCGTCGCTCGGGACGACGATCACGATCATCGGCGCGCCCGCGTTCCTCGTGGCCAGCGCCGTGCTCCAGCAGGCCGGTCGCCAGGGTCTCGGCATCTTCTCCATCGCGCCGATCGGCCTCGCCATCTCGGCGCTCGGCACGCTCTACATGATGACCATCGGTCGCCTGCTCCTCCCCGAGCGGCAGGCGGCCGCGGCGGCGGCCGAGAAGTTCAGGCTCGACGATTACTTCACCGAGTTGACGGTGCTGCCCGATTCGCCGTTCCTCGACAAGACGGTGTCCGAGATCGAGGAAGACGAGAGCAATCACCTCGCGGTGGTCGGCCTCGTGCGCGACGGCCGCCGTCTGCGCCGGCCGTTCGATCAGCGGCGACTCACGGCCGGCGATGTGTTGCTCGTGCGGACCACGCCCGAAAATCTCGTCGCCTTCCGTGAGGACAACGGCGTCGAGTTGCATCCGGTCCAGCAGTACGGCGCCCGCAACGGCAACGCCGAGGGAGGACTGGCCGCCCAGCGCGACATCGCCGAGCGGCTCGTGCAGGCCGTGGTCGCTCCGGAGTCCGACTTCGTCGGGCGCTCGATCGCCGACATCGACTTCCGACATCGCTACGCCGTCATCGTGCTGGGACTCTGGCGGCGTCACGGCTGGATCGAGGAGGAGCTGGCGGACGTCCGGCTGCGCCCGGGCGACGTGCTCGTGCTGCAAGGCGACGACGAGGCGCTCGAGCGCATCGGGAGCGACCGGAGCTTCCTGATGCTGGTGCCGTTCCACGGCCAGGGCACGGTGTGGCGACGGGCGTGGATCGCCGCGGTGATCATGGCCGGCACCGTCGTCGCGGCCACGCTCAACGTTCCCCTGGAGATCGCGGGGCTCGCCGGCGCCGTCGCCATGGTCCTCACCGGCTGTCTGTCGCCCAGCCAGGCCCATCGCTCGATCGACTCGCGCATCTTCGTCTTCATCGCCGGCGCCATTCCCCTCGGCGCCGCGATGGAAAAGAGCGGAACGTCGACGCTCCTGGCGGGATGGCTCCACAACGCGGTCGGCGACTGGAGTCCGTGGCTGGTGCTGCTAACGATCTACGCCGTCGTGGCCTTCGTGACGGAGTTCATGTCCGACGCCGCCACCACGGCCCTGCTCGCCCCGGTGGCGGCCGCCCTCGCCCAGGCGCTCGGACAGCCGCCCGAGCCGTACGTGGTGACCGTCGCGATGGCGTCGGTCACGGCGTTCCTCACGCCCATGGCCCACCACGGCAACCTCGTCGTGTACGGCCCCGGCGGCTATCGCTTCTGGGACTTCGCCCGCGTGGGCGCGCCGCTCACCGTCGCCATCGCGCTCACGGTGACGCTGATGGCGCCGCTCATCTGGCGCTGAGCCGCCGGGCTACTTCTTCGTCGTGGCCTGCTTGGCGATCACCTGGTTCTTGATCTTGTCGTAGGTCGCCTGCGGCACGATCTTCTTGCTGACCAGCTCGTCCTTCCGCTTGTACGGACGATTCTCGATGATCTTCTTGGCGTAGGCGTCGCCGATGCCCGGCAGATTCTGGAGCTCGTCGGCGCTGGCGCTGTTGAGGTCGACCAGGCCTTTCTTCGCCGGGGCCTTCGTCTCGGACTTGGCTGGCGCCTCCTTCGCGGGCGCAGCCTTCGTCTGCGCCCACACGGCGGGACTGCCCAGCATGCCGGCGGCGAACGCGAGCGTCACGAGCAGGGCCATCAATCGCATCATGAGTCCGTCCCTCCGCTTCGAAGAAGTGAGGAGCAGTATCTGGCCGTACACAGTACACCGAGACGGCGGCGTGCGTGCGTTGATGCAAATCGCCCAGACGTCGTTCCGCCGAGGTGACATGCTACGTCGCTGCTCGTCCTAAGATGACACACCTCGGGAATGGGCGACCGTTCCAAGTCACCGGAATCCTTGTGGGTGGCTTTAGCGATGGGCTTGGCACCCGCCGTGCACCCTTGTGCGATCGATTCGTCGAGATCGTCGATAAGGGGGGCGCAAGAGATGACCAGATTCTGGTACACACGGCGGGGCCTCGGCGGCCAGAAGGGTTTCACGCTGATCGAGTTGATGATCGTCGTCGCGATCATCGGAATCCTGGCCGCCATCGCTGTTCCGCTCTACGCCAACATGCAGGCGCGGGCCCGCATCGCGAAGGCCCAGGCCGATATTCGCGGACTCGCATCGGCCGTCAGCATCTACACCGCTCACATGGGGACTCTCCCGAGCGTGCTCGGGCTGCTCACGGCGATCGCCACCAGCCCGCAGAACATCACGGCCGGTCCGTTCATGGCTACGATCCCGACCCCGCCCAGTACGGCGTGGGGCTCCGCGTACAACTTCGCCATCAACGCCGCCCTCGGCACCTTCACGATCTCGGCGGCAGGCGACGGCGCCACCGTCTCGGCTCCGTAGCACTGCCCACGTCCCCCTGATCGCGTTGGGGGCCTCCCGGGAGGCCCCCACGTCGTTTCCCGCCAGGTTTTCAGTCGTCGTCGTCCTTGATCTGCTGGGAGAGGTAGTTGCCTTCGCCGGCTTGCTGGATGAGCGTGAGCTGGGCTTCGATCCAGTTCGCGTGCTCTTCTTCCGATTTCAGGATGCCCTCCAGCAGGTCGCGGCTGCCGTGGTCCCCGAGGCTCCGGCACGTCTCGATCGCCTGGTTCAGCATGGTGACGGCTGCCTTCTCCAGCTCGAGGTCGAGCCGGAGCTGTTCCGGGACGGTCTGGCCGACGTTGACCTTGCCGAGCTTCTGCACATTCGGCGTGCCTTCGAGGTAGAGAATCCGCGCGATGAGCTCATCGGCGTGGCGCATCTCGCCGATGGACTCGCTGCGGCTTTTCTTCCAGAGCCGCTCGTAGCCCCAGTTCTCGCACATGCGCGCGTGGATGAAGTACTGATTGATCGCGGTGAGCTCGGCGGTGAGGACGTCGTTCAGCAGTGCGACAACCCGGTCGTGACCCTTCACGGGCAACCTCCGGAGCGGAACGGCTAGCTACCTGGTGCCGTGAGAGTACCCTGGGGTAGTTTGTCGCTCAATCCAGTCTGCAATCATGGGAAGGCACGCACCACAGTCGCTGCCGGCGCCGCAGGCGGACGTCACCGCGTCGACGCTGGCGGCGCCCGACGCGATCGTTTCGCCCAGCATCTGCTCGCAGACGGCTCGACAGAGACAGACGATCACGCTCACTCCGCGACGATTCGGCCGGTGGTCTGTTTGTTGAAGTCATCGAGGAACGGATACGTCCCGGGCTTGAGCGCGCGGATGCGAACCTTGACCGTCTTGCCGGCCGGCACCACTTTCTCGGTGCGGAGGTCCTTGCTCTCGAACTCGGCCGCCTTGTCACCCTTGTTCGTGATGACCAGGATGAAGGGGGCATTGGCTTTGACCTTGATCTCGTCGGGCTGGAACTTGCCTTTCTCGATCAGGAGGGCGATCTCCGGGGGGTCCGCTGCGAGCGCACTGCCCGCCACCACGGTCCACGCCATCGCGAGCAGCACCAGCACGAGCCGTCGCTCCATCGCGTCCTCCCGTCAACCTTAGGCCCCGTGTCGACCCGGTATTAGGGTGGCTTAATTTACGTACGCCGTCAACGGCTATTTTCTGCCGGCCCCACCCCGGCCAGGCGCGCGAGCTCGGCGAAGGAGCGTACGACCACATCGGGCTCGGCGGCCGTCGATCCCTGGGGGGCGTAGAGGACGGTCGGCATGCCGACGCCCCGCGCGCCGACGATGTCGGCGGTGACGCTGTCGCCGACCATGGCGACCCGGCTCGGCGGCAACCCGAGGCGCTCGAGGGCCATCCGGAAGAGCGGAGGCTCCGGCTTGCCCACGACGACCGGCTCGACGCCGCCGGCCGCCACCGCGACCGCCTTGACGATCGCCCCGCACCCGGGCAAGAACTCTCCGCCCTCGACCGGGAGCCGCGGGTCGACGTTCGGCGTCACCAGCCGTCCGGTCGCGGCCGCGGCACGAGCGGCCACGGTCAGGCGCTCGTACGTCAGGTCGAAGTCGTTGCCGACGGCCACGACCGTCGCCGCCCGCCAGTCCTTGAAGTCGACGATGGCGTGGCCGGCACCGGCGATCGCGTCCTCCATCTCGCGGGCACCCATGACGAGCACGCGCGAGCGACTCCAGCGCTGCGTGATGACTTCACCGATGATCTCGAGCGGGCTGAGGGCGTGCTGGGCCACGGTGACGCCAAGGGCGTGCAATCGCTCACGGAGGTCGGCGCCGGTCGCCCGCGAGTTATTGGAGACGAACGCGAGTCGCCGGCCGGCCCGGTCGAGGGCGGCCAGCGTCTCGCCGGCCCCGGGATTCAGGACGTTGCCGTTCCAGACGCACCCGTCGAGATCGAACACGAACCCGGCGAGCGCCCCGAGCTCCACGGCGGCCACGCCGCCGCTCAGTCGCGCTCGGTGCGGCGGAATTCGGCGATCGCGTCGGCGTACACGGCTTCGGTGCGCTCCGCCACGCTCGCCCACGCGAACTTTTCCTCGACGCGGCGCCGGCCGGCCTGGCCCATCGCCCGCGCCTCGGCGGGATCGTCGAGCAGGCGGCGAATGGCGGCGGCGAGCTCGTCGGGTCGCGACGGCGGAAGCAGGATGCCCGTCTTGCCGTCCTCGACCACCTCGACGATGCCGCCGACCGCCGAGGCGACGACCGCCGTCCCGCACGCCATCGCCTCGAGGTTGATGAGGCCGAACGGCTCGTAGACCGACGGACAGACGAAGACGGAGGCGTGACTGTAAAGCTGGACGACTTGATCGACCGGCACCATCCGGTTGATCCAGTGCACGTTCGGATGGCGAAGCACCGTGCGACGCAAACGCTCCTCGATCTCGGGCGTGTCGGGCGCCGACGCGCAGAGCACGACCTGGACGCCGTTCGGGAGATTGGGCGCGGCGGTCAGCAGGTCGAAGATCCCCTTCTGGTCGGTGATGCGCCCGACGAACAGCACGTAGGGCGTCCGGACGCCGAGCGCGGTCAGCGCGTCCTTCTTGTCGGTACGCTTGAAGCGATCGGGATCGATGCCGTTGTGGATGACGACCACCTTGGCCGGATCGACCTGGAAGTGGCGCAGGATGTCCGCGCGCATGCCGGTCGAGACCGCGATGACGCGATCGGCCGCCTGCACGGCCGTCTTCTCGATCCACGAGGACAGGAGATACCCACTGCCCAGCTGATCGGCTTTCCACGGGCGCAGCGGCTCCATGCTGTGCAGAGTCACGATGAGCGGGATGCGATGGAGCGTACGGATCCACAGTCCCGCCATGTCGGCGTACCACGTGTGGGCATGCGCGATGTCGGCGTCGACGGGATCGCGCGCCATGGCCAGGTCGATCGACAACGTCTCGAGCGCCGGCGCGTAGCGCGCTCCATCGTTGCCGGCGGCGAGACGCTCCCACGGCGTGTAGCCCCGCACGGCGACGCGCTCGGAGGACGCCTCCGGTCGCCGCTCGCCGAAGCAGCGCACGTCCACCGGCATGCGACGGCTGAGCGCGCGCGTCAGCTCGTCGACGACGACACCGGCGCCACCATAGATGTGCGGCGGATACTCGCGCGTGAGCATGAGGGCTTTCATTGGGCCGTAGAATACCAGACATGCGAGATGCGATCGTTCACGGCCTGCTATGCGTCCTCGTCGTCGCGGCGGCCGCCACGCCCGTTGTCGGCCAGTCTCGGTGCGCGCCCTCGCGACCCGACGCCCTCGGCCCGTTCTACACCGCGAATGCGCCGGAGCGCGCGACGACGGGCCGCGGTCTGGTCGTGACGGGGCGCGTCCTGACCATCGAGCGTTGCACGCCCCTGGCGCGCGCCCGGCTCGAATGGTGGTCGGCGAACCCGAGCGGCGACTACGACGACGCGCACCGGGCCACGCAGGCCGCCGATGACGAAGGGCGGTATCGCTACGAGACCGATGTTCCCGGCAAGTACCCGGGCCGCCCGCTGCACGTGCACGTGCGCGTGACGGCGCCGGGCCATCGGGCGCTCGTCACACAGATCTACCCTCAGCCGGGTCAGTCGGCGGTCGACGTGGACTTCGTGCTGATTCGGGAGTGAGTCAGCGGCCTGCCGCCACGGGCTCGCCGTCGAGCACCGTGCGCAGGTGGTGGGCGAGACTGTCGGCCGTGAACGGCTTGGCGATGAACGGGATCTCGGCCGAGTGGACGCCGCGGCGGACGATGGCGTCTTCGGTGTACCCGGACATGTAAGCGATGCGTGCCCGCGGGCAGATCTCGGCGATACGGGTGGCCAGCTCGCGACCCGACATGCCGGGCATGACGACGTCGGTGAGGACGACGTCGATGTCGTCGCGATGACGGCGAGCAATCGCCAGCGCCTCGTTCGGGGAGGTCGCCGACAGCACCGTGTAGCCGTAGAGCACGAGCGCGTCGCGGGCGAACTCGCTGACGTCCGGCTCGTCCTCGACGATCAGGATCGTCTCACGCCCACCGGCCGCGCTCCCGTTCGGCCCGGGCGCGTCCGGGCGGACGTCGGCGGCCACGCTCGGCAGGTAAATCCGGAAGGTCGTGCCGCGCCCCACGTGACTGTCCACCACGATCTGGCCGCCGCTCTGCTTGATGATGCCGTACACCGTGGCCAGACCGAGCCCGGTGCCGCGGTTCATGGCCTTCGTCGTGAAGAACGGCTCGAAGATTCGCTCGAGCGTCGCGGCGTCCATTCCCTCACCCGTGTCCTGCACGCTGAGCATCACGTACGGTCCGGGCACGGCCTCGCTCTCCGCGCCGAGATCGTCGCGCGTGAGCGAGACGTTGGCGGTGACCAGCTCGATGCGGCCCCCGTGCGGCATGGCGTCACGCGCGTTGACGAGCAGATTCACGAGCACCTGATCGATCTGGGCGGGATCGGCCAGCACCGTGCCCGAGTCGACGTCGGGCAGGAACGTCACCGTGATGTCCTCGCCGAGCAGCCGCTCGAGCACCGGCAGCATGGCGCGGACCTGCTCGTTCACGTTCAGGCGCTTCGGGGCCAGGAGCTGCTTGCGGCTGAAGGCCAGGAGCTGGCGCGTGATGTCGGCCGCGCGGTCCGCGGTGCTCTGGATGATCTCGATCTTGCGCCGGCTCGGGTGGTCGGGGCCCAGCTCGCGCATGAGCATCACGCTCCGGCCCGAAATCACGGTGATGAGGTTGTTGAAGTCGTGAGCGATACCGCCGGCCAGACGGCCGACCGCCTCCATCTTCTGGGCCTGCAGGAGCTGCTGCTGGGCCACCGAGAGCTTGTCGTAGGCCGCGCGAAGCTCCTGGTAGAGCCGCGCGTTGTTCATCGCGATGGCCGCGTGGTGGGCGAACGTCTGGGCGAGATCGATCTCCTCGTCCGCATAGATCCGGCCGATCCCGTCGCCGACCATGAGGGACCCGATCGCGGTGCCACGCACCATCAGCGGGACCGCGAAGGCGGCCCGATATTGCGACCGCTCGATGTCGGCGCGGAGTCGATCCTCGAGCGTGATGCGTGGATCCGTCAGGACGTCGGCGCTCTGCACGGGAGTCCCGGTCTCGAGCGCCATGGCCACCGTCCCGGTCGCGCGGGGAATGTGCCAGCCCCGCCGCTCGGGCGCGCCGACCTCGCTGACCAGGACGAGGTCGCTCGAATCCGGATCGGTGCGATAGAGGACGACCATTGGAGCGCCGAGCAGCCGCGCCATCGCGTTGACGACGGCTTGCGCCACGCTCTCCGGCTCCAGTGACTCGGACACCAGCGCCTTCACGTCGTTGAGGCTTTCGGCGGCACGGCGACGGTGCTCGGCATCGGCCAGCAAGAGGGCACGGTGCTCCTCGGACCTCTCCCGCTCCCGGTGAACGGCCAGCAGCGCCTCGCCGATCGCCTTGACCTCCTGGACCCGTGAACGAGGCACACGCACCGGCGCTCCCGAGTTCATCGCCGCGGCGGCCGATGCGAGCGAGCGCAGCGAGGACGAGACGCGACGGGACAGCATGAGCGCGACGACGACGCCGAGCGAGATCACGAGGAGCGCGCCGCCGCCGAAGAGCTTCAGCGAGGACTCGAACGGCTGGGAGAGCGCGTCGCGGGGAGTGCTGAGGGCGATCGTCCATCCGGTAACCGGCGAGGTGCTGAACGCCACGAAGACCGGCTGGCCTTCCCCTCTGACCGTCGAGAAGTGGCCTTCCGCCATCTCACTGACGTTGTCGGCCAGATCCGATGGCGCCGGCTGGCCCACGGCGCGCTCGCCGCCCCCGGTTCGCGCCAGGACGATCTTGTTGCGATCCACCAGCGTTCCCACCGTGCCGGCCGGCACTCGCTGCTCGGTGAGCAGCTCGGCCAGCGCATCGGTCCGCAGCGAGGCGGCCAGCATGTAGCGGATCTCGCCGTCGATGCTGACCGGCACCTGGACGGCGATCGTCGCCGCCGAGGTCACCGGGCCGGTGCCCACCTCCGACACGGAGAACCCGGCACGCATGGCGGAGTCGCTCAGTCGGGGCGCGTGGGTCTTCGGAAGTGGCGCGCCGAACGGAACACTCGGATCGACGAGCTCCTGGCCGGCGAGGTCGAGTACGACGAGGTTGTCCCACGCCGGCCACGCGCGGAGCACGGGGGCCGCATGCTCGTGAAAGGCGCGCAGATCACCCCGCTTCAGATCGGCCGAGCCGGCGAGCACGTGGAGCGCCGAGACGGTCGAGCGAACGTCGCGCTCGACGGCCAGCGACAGCGCCCGCGCCGTGTCGACCAGCGACGTCTCGACGGTCGTCTTCGTCTGGGCCGCGAAGAAATACAGCGCGACCGCCGAAACGGCGACGGCCGGGATGATGGCAACGACGATCAGGAGGACGAGGTGAGAGCGAAGCTTCACGAGGCGCGCTCGGCGATACGGCCGACCACCTTCATCATCGCTTCGACCGTGAACGGCTTGGACAGCAGCGTGATGCCCGCGCGTCGAACGCGACGCCCGAGAGCGACGCACAGTCGACGCGCTCGCCGCGGAACATGTCGCGCATGAAGTGCAGCATATCGACGTCGTCGTCAATGCAGAGGATTCGCCGCAATCCGCCCTCCCGCACGTGGTGTCTGTGCCTCGGACGGCGCCTGAGTGGCCGCGCTCTGCTGTAGTGCAACTCCTACACCACGCGCCCGCACACGTGATGTCAGGCATTTACGCAGGATCCCGGGAGCAGCGAGACGGTCATCCGGGCAAACCTCCCAGGAGCCCGGGAAAAAATACCCAGGGGCGAGATCAGACGGACTGCAAGGCACGTGCATTGCACCTCACCAGTCAAGAATCCGGCATCTACGAGGAGAGCGAGCAATGAAGACACGGTTCATCACTCCGATCGTTGGGCTCTCGCTTCTCGCGCTGGCCGCCACGGCCTGCGGAACGGCGACCGGGGCAGCCGTCGGCGCCGGCACTGGCGCCGCGGTCGGCGCGGGTACCGGTTACGGCGCAGGGAAGGGCGCGCTGATCGGCGCCGGTGTCGGCGCGGCCGGTGGCGCGATCTACGACATCACGAAGAAGCACTAGGAGGCGACGATGAAGAAGACGTGGATCGGATGGGCCGTCGTCGCAGCCCTGGTCGCGGCGACGATCGGATGGAGCGGGCAGGCGCCCGCTCAGACGAAGACTGACACGCCCTCGGCTTCAGTGCCGAGCGCGGCGCCCGAGAAGATCGAGGGCACGGTCACCGCGATCGACGCCAGGAACGGCATGGTGACGCTGCGCGGAGACGACGGTCAGACGCATTCGTTCAGGGGCGACGCGGCCACGCTGAACGACCTGAGGGTCGGCGACAAGATCACGCTCAACAAGCGGGGTCAGGCCACGCCGAGCCGCTGATCGCCCGCGGGTCGCCGGCGACTACGCTTCGTGGTCGCCGGCGTCCGCCTCGGCTTCGTCGTCCCACCGTTCGAGCTTCCGCGAGACCGTGCGTGGATCGATTCCGAGCAGCTTCGCAGTGAGCGTCTTGTTGTTCTTCGTCGCGCGGAGCGTTGCTTCGAGCAGGCGTTGCTCCACTTCGGCCAGCGGCGTACCGATCCTGACGGACAGCACGCCCTCCGGCAGCGGTGTCGCTCCGGCGATTTCCTCGGGGAGATCGGCCAGGTCGATCAGGCTGGCCCGCGCCAGCACCACGCCGCGCTCGATCACGTTCTCGAGCTCACGGACGTTGCCCGGCCACGAGTAACCCTCCAGCCGCTGGAGCGCCTCGTCGGTGAAACCCTCGAGTCGCCGGTTGTTCTTGGCCGCATAGAGGCGCAGGAAGTGCTCGGCAAGCACGCGGATGTCCTCGCGGCGCTCGCGCAACGGCGGCACGGTGATCGTGATCACGTTGAGCCGATAGTAGAGGTCCTCGCGGAAGCGCCGGTCCCGCACCATCTGGGCCAGGTCCTGATTGGTGGCGGCAACGATGCGAACGTCGACGCGCATCGTGCGGGTGCCCCCGAGCCGCTCGAACTCACCTTCCTGGAGGACTCTCAAAATCTTCGGCTGGGTCACCGGAGAGAGATCGGCGACCTCATCCAGGAAGAGCGTGCCGCCGTCCGCCAGCTCGAAGCGTCCCTCCTTGCGTCCGGCCGCGCCTGTGAACGCGCCCTTCTCGTACCCGAACAGCTCTGACTCCAGCAGCGTCTCGGGCAGCGCCGCGCAGTTGACGGCCACGCATGGCCCCTGCCGCCGCGGCGAGCGCTCGTGGATCGCCCGGGCAACCAGCTCCTTCCCGGTGCCGCTCTCACCCTGGACGAGGACGGTGGCCGAGCTGTCGGCGACCTGCTGGACGAGCGTCATCATGCGCCGGAAGGCCGGGCTGGCGCCGATGACGTCACCCTGCTTCAACAGCGCGTCGAGGCGCTGCTGGAGCGCGCGGTTCTGCTGGATCAGGTCGCGGCGCTCCAGGGCCTGACGGATCACGCGCTGGAGCTGCGCGCGCTGGACGGGCTTGGTGAGGAAGTCGTAGGCGCCGTCCTTCATCGCCTTCACCGCTTCTTCGATCGTGCCGAAGGCGGTGAGCAGGATCACGTCGACGTCAGGGGCGATGGCCTTGGCCGCGCGCAACAGCTCGATGCCGGAAAGCCCGGGCATCTTGAGATCCGTGAGCACGAGATCGATGCCACCGCCCTGCAGCCGCTCGAGCGCGGCCTGCCCGTCGGAGGCGACCACCACGCGGTACCCCTCGCGGGCGAGCGTGCGCTCGAGGCTCTCGCGCAGCCCCGGATCGTCGTCGGCGACCAGGATGTTCGCCGGCTCAGCCATGCGTCCTCTTGAGCGGCAGCCGGATCGTGAAGCGCGTGCCGCTGCCCGGCCGGCTCGTCCACCGGACCTCGCCGCCGTGCTCCTCGGTAATCTGCCTGGTGATCGACAGCCCGAGTCCCGTCCCCTGCGGCTTGGTCGTGAAGAACGGCTCGAACAGGCGCCTGCCGATGTCGTCGGGAATGCCGCCACCGCTGTCGGCCACGCTCAGCTCCACGGCATCGCCGTCCCGCCGGCTGGTGAGCGTGAGCTCGCCGCCGCGCGACAGCGCCTCCAGACCGTTCTTCACGAGATTGAGGACGGCCTGACGCAGCAAGCCGCGATCGATCTCCATCAGCGGTACGTCGGCGTCGGTCTCCACGCGGACGGTGAGTCCCTGGCGCGTCGCCACCGGCCGGATGAAGTCCGCCAGCTCGCGCACGAGATCGTTCACCGCGTCCTCTTCGAAGTGTGGCCGCGGGAAGCGCGCGAAGGTCAGGTACTCCTCGGTCAGCGCGTCGAGTGTCTTGACCTGATCGCGGATGGCCGCCACCAGCGCCCTGGCTTCATCGGTCTCCGATGCCGCCTGGTTGCCCACGATCTCCTGGAGGATCTCGGCGTTCAGCTCGATGGCGCTGATCGGATTGCGCACCTCGTGGGCGACCTTGAGGGACAGCCGCCCGACGGTCGCCATCCGCTCGGCGACCAGCAGCTCCTCCTGGGCCGCCTGCAGCCGCGTCAGCGTCCCGGTGAGCTCCTGATTGAGGCGCTCGACTTCGGAGCGGGCGCCACGCTCACGCTCGGCGACGAGGCCGAGCGTGAGCGCCGGCAGTCCGACGAGCGCGGCCAGGATCACCGCGGGCGTCCAGCCGACCCACGGCGGCATGAGCCACGCCGACAGCGTATAGAGCGCACCTGCGACCAGCGCGGCGCTCAAGCCCACCCACGGCCCGAAGTAGTAGGCGTTCACGGCGACGAGCGGAAAGAACAGAAGGTAGAAGAGACTGTCGCCGCCGCCGGTGAGGGTGAGGAGGACGAAGACGAGCAGCAGGTCGATGGCGAGCGCGCCCAGGAAGATCGCGCGCGTCGCTCGTGGCGTCACCGTGACGAGCGCGAAGATCCCGACCTTGTAGGCGCCGAACCAGAAGACGAGCGAGTAGAGGTCGATCGCCTGGCGCGGCCGCAGGGGAACGAGGCCGAGCGTGGCGAGACCGCCCACCATGGCGACGGCCAGCAGCACCGCGAATACCCGCTCGTCGCGCTCCAGCAGCCGGAACACGGCGTGCCATCGCTTGCGCTCGGCTGTCGTCACCACGACCTCCGTGGCGACTATAGCACGCACGGCCGCGCGCCCCGACGGCGCGGACAGCGTCTGATCACGATCCGCGCCACGACGGCGCTTCCACGCCTGTCAGGTCCGTCGGCCCTGGCGCCACGCGAGATAGGCGAGCCAGGCGGCGAGGCCGGCGAGCGCGTAGAGCACGAGCCAGCGCTCGACGCGGTGGACATCGCGCATGACGCGCTCGAGCTGATCGGTGAAGAGGAACGCGATGCCGAAGCCGATCGGCACGCTGACGATCGCCGCGGCCGCATCGACGAGCACGAACTTCCAGAACGACAACCGGCAGATGCCCGCGGTGAGAAAGGCGGCCGCCCGGATGCCCATGACGTGCCGCGCCGCGAACACGATCTTGGCGCCGTGCTGGCGATACCGCGCCTTGAGCGTCTCCTCACGCTCCGGGGTCAGCACGCGCCGAACCACCCTCCACTCCAGCACCCGCTCGCCCCAGTGATGGCCGATCGCGTAGAGGGCGACGTCGCCGCCGAGCACGCCCAGGATGCACACGGGCAGCGCGATCCACCAGTGCACGACGTGTTCGTGGGCGAGGACGCCGCCGGCAATGATCGCGACCTCTTCGGGAATGGGCAGGCCGAGACCCGCCGCGAACAGCGTGAGGAAGAGTCCGGCGTACGTGAAGTGCTCGATGAACTGCTGGATCATGGCCTATACTGACACGCGCGTGTCAACGTCGCCGCGGCGTGTCGTGCTCCACACCGAGTCGTCCCTGGGACTCGGCGGCCAGGAGATCAGGATCCTCACCGAGTCGCGCTGGCTCCTCGAGCACGGCTGGGACGTGGTCATCGCGTGCCAGCCGGCGAGCCGCCTGCGCGCCGAGGCCTCGGCGGCCGATCTCTCCGTGTTCAGCCTCACGATGCGCAACGCCTTCGACGTCGCCGCCGCGGTCACCTTGCGGCGGCTGATCCGCCAGCTCGATATCGGCATCGTCCACACGCACAGCTCGGTCGACAGCTGGCTCGCCACGCTGGCCGCGCGAAGCACGCGCCGCCCGGTCGTGCGCAGCCGCCACGTGTCGATCCCGATTCTCCGCCGGCGCGCGCTCGTGTACCGCCTGGCCGACCGCGTGCTGACCACGGGCGACGCGATCCGCACGATCGTGGTCGCCGCGGGCGTGCCGGACGACCGCGTCGTCTCGGTGCCCGCGGGTGTCGACACCACGCGCTTCCATCCGGGCGTGAGCGGCAAGACCGTACGCGACGAGCTCGGCCTCAACGGTCCCGCCATCGGACTCGTCGCCAACATCCGGGGATCGAAGGGCCACAACGATTTCCTCGACGCCGCGCTCATCGTGCGACGCCACGTGCCGGCCGCGCGCTTCGTGATCGTCGGCGACGGTGTGGGCTTCGACGATGTGCACCGCCGAGTCCACGCCCTGGGGCTCGCCAACCACGTCGTGATGACGGGGTTCCGCCGCGACGTCCCCGAGGTGATGGCGGCGCTCGACCTGCTGGTGCTCCCCTCTACGCGCTCGGAGGCGACGTCGCAGGTCATTCCTCAGGCGCTCGCGGTCCGCACGCCGGTTGTGGCCACGGCCGTGGGCGGGATTCCCGAGATCGTGAAGGACGGCGTGACGGGACGACTGGTCCCGCCTGGCGAGCCGGACGCCCTGGCCAGAGCGATCCTGGAGATGATCTCCGATACCGAACGCGCGCACATCATGGCGCAGGCCGGTCAGGCCCTCGTCCGCGAGCGCTTCACCGTCGACGCGATGATGGCCGCGACGACCCGCGTGTACGCGTCGCTCCTGCGCTGACCGGCGTCAGTGCGGCGGCGGCTTTCCGGCCGCGGTGTCGGTGCCCTCGGGAAGCGCCACCACTCGGATCCTGACGTGGATGAGCCCCGCCCCGATCCCACCGATGGCGCGCGCCGCGCTTTCCGAGAGGTCGAGCAGACGGCCGGCCACGAACGGGCCGCGATCGTTGACGCGGACCTCGACCGTTCGTCCGTTGTCGAGATTCGTGACCGCGACGCGGGTGCCGAACGGTAACGTCCGGTGCGCCGCGGTCAGTCTGGCCTTGTCGAACGTCTCACCGCTGGCGGTGGGACGGCCGTGATGCGGCTCGCCGTACCACGATGCGGTCCCGGTCCACTGAGCACCGAGCAGCGATGGTGCCGACGGGGACGGACCCCGAACGACGCCCGGCGTCGCGCAGCCCGTCGCCAGGGCGGCAACGAGCCACAGCGTCTGGCCTGTCGAAGCGGATCCCCTCATCGATCAAGCGTAACAAAGCCTTCCGCGCGCGCCGGCGTAGTCAGAACCCGTGAGGCAAGCGATTGAAAAGACTGGACGTGGCAAGCTCGATGATCGTGGCGTGAGATCGGATCCGGGTGCCCGAGGCCGCTCGATGGTACCGTGATGGCAAGGACTTCACCGTGTGATCATCCACGCGCTCGCCGTCGATTACGACGGCACCATCGCTCAGCACGGCCAGGTCGGTACGACGACGGCGGCCGCGCTGGCGCGCGTCAGAGAATCGGGCCGGCGACTTCTGCTCGTGACCGGGCGCATGCTGCCCGATCTTCGCAATGCCTGCCCCGACCTGGACCGGATGTTCGACGCCGTCGTCGCCGAGAATGGTGGCCTGCTGTACCTGCCGGCTCGGCGTGAAGTGCGAACGCTCGGCGATCCACCCGAGGCCGCGCTGGTCGAGGCGCTGCGCCTCCGCGGCGTCAGTTTCAACCTCGGCAGCTCCATCGTGGCCACCGATGAGCCGTACGCCGAGGCCGCGCTCGCCGCCATCCGGGAGACCGGCGTCGAGCGCACACTGGTGTTCAACAAGGGCTCGCTGATGCTGCTGCCCGGCGGCGTCACCAAGGGCACGGGGCTCCTGGCGGCGCTGACCACGTTCGAGCTCTCGCCCCACAACCTGTGCGGCATCGGCGACGCCGAGAACGATCACGCGTTGCTGGCGCTGTGCGAATGTTCGGTGGCCGTCGCCGACGCAGTCCCGGCACTGCGCGAGCGGGCGGACCACGTCACGCGCGGCAAGGGCCCGGCCGGCGTCGTAGAATTCATCGAGGAACACGTCGTGGCCGACGCCGCGGCGCTCGTCGGGGGGTTGGCCCGTCACCACCTCACGCTCGGACGAACGGCGTCGGGCGAGTCCGTCACGATTCCTGCTCACGGCAGCGGGCTGCTGATCATCGGTCCGTCGGCCACCGGCAAGTCGACGCTCACGGGCGTGGTGGTCGAGAGGCTTGTCTACGCGCAGCGCTCGTTCTGTCTGCTCGATCCCGAGGGTGATCACGAAACGCTGACGGAGCTCGAAGGCGTCGTCGCCCTGGGCGGCAAGTCCCACCGGACGCTCCCGACCGCCGACGAGCTGCGCCAGCTCCTGCGTCAGCCGAGCGCGCGCCTCGTCCTCAATCTCTCCGGATTGACGATGGCCGAGAAGGTCGTCTACGCGACGCAGGCGCTGGGCGCGGTGGCCGCGGCGCGGAGCGCGAGCGGACTGCCGCACTGGCTCATCGTGGACGAGGCCGACCACATCGCCCCGGCCGAGGGATCGTCCGCCGCCGAGCTGCTGCGCCGGGGATCGGAGTCGCTGATGCTCATCACGCTCGCGGCCGAGCGGCTGGCACCCGACGTCCGACGCGGCGTCAGCGCGGTGGCGTCCACCGAGCTCGAGGCGTTTCGCGCGGCGCTCATCACGCTCCGGTCCGAGGGCGCGCCGGTTCGTCGCATTCCAGACGTCGCGGGCGGGCCGCTCACGCGCGGCGAGGTGGTCCTGACGAAGATCGGCAGCGGTGCCGTGCCCGTCAGGTTCCGGGTGGCGCGGCGAGAGGTGCAGCACCGCCGGCACGTACGCAAGTACGCCGAGGGCGAGCTGCCGCCCGATCGCAGCTTCTATTTCCGCGGGCCCCAGGCGGCGCTCAATCTTCGCGCGGCGAACCTCAAGCGGTTCTGCGAGCTGGTCGAGGGCGTCGACGAGGCGACGTGGGCGCACCACCTGAAGCGCGGCGACTACTCGGCGTGGATGCTGAACCAGATCAAGGACGGCGAGCTGGCCGACGAGGTCGCGGCCGTCGAGCATGACTCGGCAGCCACCGATTCACGGCCCCGGGTCCTCGAGCTGGTGCGGAGCCGCTACGCGGTGTGAGGCGTGCGGCCCGACGCGTCAGCCGCGGGCGAGGAGCTCGCCGATCCGCTGAGCCACGTCGCGCGCTGACGGCTCGACGGGCACGACCGCCACGCTGGCCGGCGGCTGGCCCACGCCGAGCGCGATGGCGCGCGCGAGCTGGGCCGTCTCTCCGATCGGACCCCGGGCCGCGGGGCCGGTCATGCCGTGCAAGCGCAGGAGCGCGATCGCCGCGGCGTCGAGGGCGCAGCGGTCCTCGCTGGCCAGGAACACGCCGGGAGCCGCGCGCCGCCCCGCCTCGGGCCCGCCGTCCACGAAGGCTTCGAGACAGTCCATCACGCTCAGCGCGGGCCGCCACGCGAGATTGGCCTCGGCGATCATCGCCCGCTGATGCTCGGAGCGATGGAGGTCTCGCATGTAATTGTGGCCGTCGCCCGGGAAGGTCTTGCGACCAGCCCCACCGTGTTCTTGAGCGAGAGCGTCACGTGCCCGCCGAAGCGATGGGTCTTGCAGCACATCGTCTGCACCACGCACGGGGCGTCGGTGAACACGCGGGCGGCGTGGAACCCGTTCGGCCAGTGGGCGCCCCGCATCGGCGCCCACCCCTCGCGCTCGACCTCGTCGAGGACGACGAGCTGCGCGCCGGCGTCCTTCACGACGTCGACGGCTCCGGTCGACGTCAGGACGTTCCGCGTGTCCCCCATTCCCGAGCGCTCGGCCAGCGTGAGCTGGGTGGCGCGGCGAGACTTCAGCGTTCCGAGCAGCGCGCGCAGCGTGGCGGGGTGAGTGGACGCGGGGAAGGCGTCGCCGCTGTTGAAGTTGGCCTTGATCGCGACGGCTCGCTCGTCGCAGGCGGTGAACTGAGCGGCGTCGAAGCAGGCGGCCACCGCACGCGCGCGATCCGTCCCCTTCACCACGAAGACTCGCGCCGGGCCCGCGGCCGCCACGCGGTCACCGACCGCGAGCACGCTCGTCGCGAGAGCGCCCTGAAGCAACCCGCGACGAGAAATTTCCATGGCTCATTCTACCCGCGCGGCAAAGCACCGCATGACGCCCTCCGCCCGGCGCGTGGCGCGCGCGATCCGGAAGCCGCTGGCTTCGACGGCCGCTTCGGTGTCGCGATTGGGATGGCAGCCGCCGGTCAGGCGGGTCCACAGCGGCTGGATGCGGTCTTCCAGCCGCGCGCGCCACGGCACCGGCGAACGAACGTGCTCCATCATGCGGAGCTCGCCGGCGGCCGCGAGCACGCGACGGATCTCGGCGAAGCCCCGTCTCGGGTTCCCGACGCTGCAAAAGACCAGGCCGCTCACCACCGTGTCGAAGGCGCCGTCACGGAACGGCAACGCCTCGGCGCGGGCCTGGACGAGCCGGGCGCTCGGGCTCCTGAGGGCGGCGCGCTTCAGCACGTCGCGCGCCGGATCGACGCCGATCACCGTCACGTCGGCCGAGTAGTACGGCAGGGTGCGGCCGGTGCCGCAGCCGACGTCGAGCACGCGGCCGCGCGCGCCACCGGCCAGCCACTGGCGCCATCGACGGAGTCCCCGCCAGTCCGACAGCGCGGCAAACGCATCGTAGAGCCACGGGATCTGCTCGATACCTCGCACGGCCAGGATCAGGCGGGGAAGACGACGAGGACGCCCGTATAGGTGTGGAAGAAGTTCCGGCGTCCGACCGGCGCGAGCTCACCGTTGCCGAAGAAGCCGGCGAGCGGGAACGCTCCCAGGTGCTTCTTGATCAGCGTGACGTCATGGTCCGGAACCCCGTACAGCCCCTGGCCGCGCCCGGCGCAATCGAAGTAGCAACCGAACGCCGGGCGCCGCCCATCGAGCTCGCGCGCCACACCTGCAAGCGTCAGCTCGAGGTCTTCACGCGACGCGTCGGCGTCGCGGAGCTGGAACTGGATGGTCTGGCCGACGCGCACGGCGTCGCCGACCGCGATGGCGCCGGAGGACTGGTCCGCGCCGACGAGATTCCGCACCAGGAAATCCCCGCGCTCGAGCGGAGATTTGGCGGGATCGACGGCCAGGCCGGCGAAGATGCCGGCCCGCTGGGCGCGCTCCGGCCCACCTGGAGTCGACGTCACGGCGTCACGCAGCACGGTGAGCGCCGGGCGACTTCCGATCTCGAGCACGACGTTGCCGTCGGCCCGTGTGATGACGTAGGGCTCACCGATGGGCGTGCAGCCCTGGGCCACACCGATGATCGGCCGGGCGCCGGAAAGGGCGACGCCGGGCAGCGCACCGCGCGTGGCATCGGTCGCAAAGAGCTCGAACGTGGGGCTGCCGGCCGCCAGCGCACCGACGACCGGCACGGCTCCCAGCTCGGCGTCGAGTCCGCCGAGCAGCGTCGATGGCTCGAAGCCCGCGACGTCGGGCAAGAGCATCAGACAGCCGCCCTCGGCGAGCGTGGCCGAAGCCTGCGCGGCCACGGCAACGGCGACGTCGGCGTCGCCGGCGCCCTGGTCGGGCACGAGGAAGGGCGTGGCGACCAGGCGGTCGTCTCTCACCGCGAGCACGGAGACGGCGGTCTCACCCTCGACCTCACGCCGCTCGCTGAGCACGCCGGCGCCGCTGGCTCCGACGAGGACGCGGGCCCCGGTCACGCGGCGAACGGCGTGCAGCATCTCGTGGGCGGCGGGAAACGTGTCGCCGGAGACGAAGACGAGGACGAGGTCGGCGTGATCCGCGCCGCTCGAGGCCATCGCGTCCAGCGAGGCCTCCAGCGCGGCGTCGGCGGCAGCGGCCCCGACGGCCAGGCCAGAGCCGGCGGCGATCACCTGGTGAGGTCCTCGAGGCGCGCGCGCCGGGCGCCGGCGGCGATGATCTCGGCCATCGCGCGTTCGCCGTCGCCAGGCTTCAGGTCGACGGCGCGGCTGGCGTCCTCGAGGACGACGACCTCGAATCCCTCTTTCAGCGCGTCGAGCGCGGTCGCCTTCACGCAGTAGTCGGTGGCCAACCCTCCGACGAACAGCCGGCCGATCCCGTGCTCGCCGAGCGCGGCCGCGAACGGCATCCCGTCCTCGGTCTCCGCCTGAAAGCACGAGTAGGCGTCCTCGGCGGGATCCATGCCCTTCGAGACGATCGTGGCGTCCTGCGGCAGCGCGAGCGCGGGATGGAAGTCCGCTCCCGGCGTGCCCTGCACGCAGTGAGGCGGCCACAGGCCGCCACCGGACTGGAAGTGCGTCGTGCGCGCCGGATGCCAGTCGCGCGAGAGGAACACGGGCGCGCCGGCGGCGGCGAAGCGAGCGGCATACGCGTTGAGCAGCGGGATGACCGCATCACCTTCGGCCACGCCCAGCGCCCCGCCCGGACAAAAGTCGTTCTGCACGTCGACGACGACGAGCGCATCGCGCGAGGGATCGATCTGGAGCGCCATCGCCGCAGATCCTAGCATGCTAGAATCCCGCCGTCTTTTCCCCAAGGAGGGGGCGATATGAAGCGAACGTTGCTCATCGGTGGTGTGATCGCCGTCGTGCTCGCCGTGGGCTTCTACGCGCTGGCCCAGCCGAAGAGCGAGGACAAAAAGGAGATGACGAAGAGCGGCGGCAAGCAGCACCGTCTGGCCGCCGCCCTCGAGACGGTCCAGTGGGGCTGGCTCGATCCCAAGGAGGCGCCGAAGCTCACGATCGATTCGGGCGACGTCGTCTCGGTCGAGACGATGATGCATTCGCACGACAAGGTGAAGCCCGGGATCACGATGGACGAGATCGTCGCCCTCCGGAAGGCCAACCCGGGTGGCGGGCCGCACTCGATGACGGGACCGATCTACGTCAACGGCGCCGAGCCGGGCGACGTGATGGAAATTCGCATCCTCAAGATCGTCCCCAAGAACTTCGCCATCAACTTCAACCTGCCCGGCACGGAGTTCCCGACGATCGGCGCGCTGGCGCCGGAGATGCCGAACGGGTTCATCAAGTTCTTCACGCTCGACCCCAAGAAGAAGAGCGTCGAGTTCAAACCCGGCGTGAACATCGAGCTGGCCCCCTTCCCGGGCACGCTTGCTGTCGGCATCGATCCCAACGATCCCTCGCCCCGCAAGGGCGGCGTCAAGGACGATCCGATGGCGCCCGTCTCCACGCTGCGGCCTTGGAAGAACGGCTCCAACATGGACATCAACGAGCTGCAGGCCGGGAGCACCATCTACGTCCCGATCTTCCTCAAGGGCGGCCTCATCTGGACCGGCGACTCGCACTGCCGTCAGGGCAACGGCGAGGTCAACCTGACCGCGCTCGAGTGCTCGTACCGTGAGATCGTGCTCCAGCCCATCGTGCGCAAGGACATGAAGGTCGAGTGGCCGCGCATCGAGACGAAGACGCACTGGATCATGACCGGGTTCGACGAGGACCTGAACAAAGCGATGGTCAACGCCGTCCGCGAGACCGTGGACTTCCTCTCCACCCAGAAGATGGTCCCGATGGACCGCTACGAGGCGTACTCGCTCACGTCGATGATCGGCGACTGCCGCGTCAGTCAGGTCGTGGACGTCCGCAAGGGCGTGCACTGCATGGTCCCGAAGTCGGCCTTTACCAAGAAATCGTAGCGCTCCTCAGGGTCTCCGCACTCGTCGTCACGCTCGGAGCCACCGGCGCCGGGGCCGCCGGTGGCCCCATCAACGTGGTGACGACGTCCACCGATCTGAAGGCGCTGGTCGAGGTGGTGGGCGGTGACCGGGTCCGCGTCGAGAGCCTCGCCTCACCGCTTCAGGATCCTCACACGCTCGATCTCAAGCCCGGGCAGGTCGCAAGCCTCCGGGCCGCCGATCTCCTCGTGCGTATCGGGCTCGACCACGAGCCGTGGCTCGCGCGGGCGCTCCGGGCCGCTGGCGACCAGGGCCTGGCCGGTCGTCGGCTCGACCTCGATGCCTCCACTCACGTCGAGCTGCTCCAGACCGAGACGCCACGGCTGCGCGAGGGCGGCTCGCCCCACGTGCATGGGTTCGGCAACACCCACTACTGGCTCGATCCCGAGAACGCGCGGCCCATCACCGGTGACATCGAGGCCGCGCTGGCTCGGCTCCAGCCGGCCGACCGCTCGGTGTTCGAGGACAACCGCCGGCGGTTCCTGGCCCGGCTGGACGAGCGGCTCGCCGACTGGCAGCGCCGGATGGCGCTATATAAAGGAAGGCGGGTCGTCGTGGTCCACGACACCTGGCCATACTTTGCCCGCCGGTTCGGGCTGGTCGTGGTGGCAACTGTCGAGACGACGCCCGGCGTGCCGCCTACGCCGGCCACGCTCGCGACGCTGCCCCGGCGGATGAAGGAGGCCGGCGTGAAGGTGCTCATCGCCGAGCCCTACTCGAACGAATCCGTCGTGGGCCAGATCGCCAGCCGGAGCGGCGCCCGCGCGGTCACACTGGTCCCCTCGGTGGGCGCCGATCCGGCCGCCCGTGATTACCTCGGGCTGTTCGAGGTCAACATCACGCGGCTCACGGCCGCCCTGGCCGGGACGAGCTGAGCGCAGGTGCTCGACCTCCTCGCCGTCCCCTTCCTCGCCTGTCTGGTCTTGACCGGCATCCACGTCTATCTCGGGCTCCACGTCCTGGCTCGCGGGGTGATCTTCGTCGATCTGGCCCTCGCCCAGATCGCGGCCCTCGGCATCTCGGTGGCGGTCCTGGCCGGGCATCCCATCCAGAGCGATTCCGCCTACTGGTACGCGCTCGCCTTCACGATGGGCGGCGCCGCGGTCTTCGCCCTGAGCCGGCTTCACGCAGCCCCCGTCCCGGCGGAAGCGATCATCGGGATCGTCTACGCCGTCTCGGCCGCCGTGGCGGTCCTCGTCGTGGACCGTGCCCCCCAGGGCAGCGAGCACATCAAGCAACTGCTCGTCGGCAGCATCCTGACCGTCACTCCGCGCGAGGTCGCGACGGTGGCGCTCCTCTACGCCGCCCTCGGGGTGATCCACTGGCTCATCCGACGGCCGCTCCTCGACATCTCGCTCGACCCGGCCGGCGCGCGGGCGCGAGGACGCGCCGTGGCCGTCTGGGACTTCGTGTTCTACACGTCCTTCGGCCTCGTCGTGACGAGCTCGGTCAGGCTGGCCGGCGTGCTCCTGGTCTTCTCGTACCTGATCATTCCTGCTGTTGTGGGCGCGCTCCTGGCCCGCGGCGTGCTGAGTCGTCTCGTCATCGGATGGAGCCTGGGCCTCATTGCCAGCGCGTTCGGGATCCTGGCGGCGTGGACGTGGGACCTGCCGACCGGCGCCGCGATCGTCACCACGTTCGGCGTGATGCTCGCGGCGGTGGCGATCGTCCTCGGTGTCGTCGTGCTCCGACGGCGGGTCCTCGAGCACGGCGTCCGCGCGCTCGCCGGGGTGCTGATCACGACGGGTGCCGTCATCGCGCTGGCGGGAGGGTCACTGCTGGCGTTCCCGGCCATGGACCAGCCGTGGCTCGCCGCCGTGGAGCACGCGGTGCCCGGCGCCGCGCTCGCCTTTCTGGACCATGAGGAGCGCGAGGAGTACGCGGAAAGTCGTGAGGGCGTCGCCGAGGGCGAAGCGGAGCTTGAGCGCGTCACCCAGATGCGGGACGACGTCCAGTGGGGACGGCGCGTGATGTCGCCCGACATGCAGGAGCGCCTGCGCCAGTACATCGCCGGGCGCCAGGAAATGGTCACGGGTGACCGACTGGTGCTCCGGGCGCTCCGCCAGAAGGCCCGCGAGCGCCAGCGCTACGGCCTGGGCTTGCCGCTCACCTTCTGTGGGCTCGGCGCGATCGGGGCCGGGCTGTGGCTCGGGCGGCCGCGCTCCTGACCCGTGGCGGGCGTGTCCGCTCAGTCCGTCGCAGCACCTTAGAAGTCCCGGATGAAGCGAGCGCGCAGGGCATAGTCGAATTCCCTGACGTGCGTCACCGGCAGCTCGATGCCTACCGCGAACGTCGTCTCCGGCCACGGCCGCACGTTGAACCCCGGCGTCAGAGAAACCTGGGTTGCCTGGAAGAGCGGGTCGTCCTCTGCCCCCCGGGTCACCGTGCGGGTCGACAGCTCGAGGAGAGGCAAAAACCAGCGACTCAGCCGATAGCCCGTCGCCAACCCAGCCTTGAGCTCCTGCCTGTTGGGACCGGGGACGTTGGCGTTGACGTTGAAGTCGTAGGCGATCTCGGCCATGAAATCGAAAGACCCGAACGCGATGCCGGCCGTGAGAAACGGTTCGACGGCCGCCTCGCCTCCGAGGCCACGACGCTCCGAGCCGGTGGGCAGGCGTATTTCGAAGCCGGCCGCCACTTGCCCGGGACGCTGCTCGAACTTGTGCAGGAGGAACTTGTTCTCGAGCGTCAGATCGCCGACGCCGCCCATCGATCGCTGATCGCGCGGGTCGGTGAACACCAGCGGAATCTCCAGACCCACACGCCATCGCGGCAGAACGGGAATCTCGAGGGAACCACGCACTTCGGTGACCCGGCCCGCAGGGCCTCTTTCGTGATCGACTCGAAGTTCGAATTCGCGGTCGAGGAAGGGTCGACGCGTCACGAGTGGATAGACAAACTCGCCGTAGACGTCGTCCGTCCCCTGGGCCCACACGACCGGCGCGGCGAGCCCTGCCGCGACGAATACGATGAAGACGATGACGCTTCGAGTCCCCATTCGAATCAGTCTACGAAAGGGACCCGTATTCCCGGCCCAAAAAAGCGAGATTCGTCGCAGGCAAAGCCCCCATCGACCAGAAGATGATGTCGGCAATGCGGAGGCCTTCGTTGCACGGCGACATCGTCCGCGTTGTGGCACCGACACTTTGGGCGGGGCGCGATCCTTGCACGAGGTGGATACACGATGCGCGGAGCCCTCGCAGTCATCGCTGTTGTCCTGATCGGCCTGGTCGCCCTGACGCCCTTCGCCTGCGCCAGTACGTACGAGGCGTGG
>Ga0209157_1000414_pt1 | contig 36977 bp, 38 predicted proteins | sample GraSoiAngelo_135_FD_185892 | JGI IMG/M metagenome (GOLD analysis project Ga0209157, IMG submission 185892) | Grasslands soil microbial communities from the Angelo Coastal Reserve, California, USA - 14_0929_05_40cm (SPAdes) (version 2) | ecosystem: Environmental > Terrestrial > Soil > Grasslands ...
ATCCGCCGACGCGCTCATCGCGGCGATCAGCGCCGCGTTCGACTAGGTGTGATTCGCACCGGTTTTTGAGACTGGCCAGCGCGGACTAGCGTCCCGCGGATGGACGAAATCCGCGTCACGCATCACGGCCATGCGAACGACCCGCGCCGGCGTTGGCTGCGCAACACCTTCCAGGAGGGTCCGGGGTTCCGCTTCCTGGCGACGCGTGGCGGACGAGTACCGAGCGGAGGCCGGGGCGACGCCGACATCACGGCCATCCGCCGCCGGGCGCGGTGCGTCCGGGTGGCTCACGAGGAGGGCATCGCCGCAGCGCTCGCGCTTGGCCTATGCAGCCGCGCGAGCCTGTTCCGTTGGCAACTGGCGTACGCGGCCGGCGGTCTTGAGGCGCTGCGTCCGGCGCGCCGCGGGCCGCGCACGGTCACGCCGGTCCACCCGCTCTGGGTCGAGCAAGTCGTGATCGCGGTCCGTCTGCTCACGTACTGGAACTCCAAGCGCATCGTCGCCGAGTTGCGCCGGCGCGAGATCGCCAGCGTCAGCGAGGGCTGGGTGGAGGCGCTCTTTGACCGGTTCGGCGCGTCGCGGCCGTCGCTCGCCAGCCGCGTTGGCGGCCCGCGATATGAGCGACGCGCGCCCAACGAGCTCTGGCACATCGACGTCAAAGGGCCGTTCTTCATCCAGCTCGCGCCGCGCCAGTACCTCAAGACCTGGATCGTCGGCATGCTCGATGACCACTCGCGCTATCTGCTGGGGCTGCGCATCCAAAGCGACGCTCAGGCCGCGCCGATCCTCACCTGGCTGCGTGACTGCATCGAGCTGTGCGGCAAGCCGCTCGACCTCATGACCGACAACGGCTCGCCCTTCGTGGTGTGGATGCCCGGCGTGCTCACCCGGTTCGGCAAGACGCTGCGCGATCTGGAGATCCGGCACATCCGCACCCAGGTCAACTCGCCGTGGACGAACGGCAAGATCGAGCGCTTCTGGGGAACCCTGCAGCTCGAAGTCCTCGATCGGCAGGTCTTCCGATCGCTCGGCGATGCGGAGTCAGCGCTCGCCCAGTACGCCAGCTACTTCAACTACCACCGGCTCTCCAGCGCGATCGGCTGGCTCACTCCGGCCGAGCGCTTCGACGGCACGCCGTTCACTGACCGCGGCTTCGCCCACATCCCCGCGCTCGAGCACTTGCAGCCGTGGCTCGCCGAGCTCATGGCCGCAGCATGAGTCTCGCTAAACGGTGCGAATCACACCTAGTCGAACGCGGCGCTGATCGCCGCGAGCAGCGCGTCGGCGGATAGATCGTCACCCAGATAGCTCGACCCGACGCGTATCTCGAGATGCAGGTGCGGACCGCCTTCCGGATAGCCGCTGCTCCCGACTGCCCCGACGACCGTGCCCGCCTCGACCTCCCGGCCGACCGCGAGATCCGCGACCGCTGAGAGGTGCGCGTACCGGCTGACGATGCCGTGACCGTGATCGATCCAGACTTGGCGCCCGCGGATCCGATCGAGAGTCGCCGCGGGCGTGTAACCCAACGTCACCGCCTCAGCGAGCGCGGCATCGCGCGCGGATTGATCCCAGTCCACGAAGTCGCGATCGACGCGGATGACCGTGCCCGACGCGACCGCGCGCACGGCTGTGCCCGCGCGCGCCGGAAAGTCGATGCCCTCGTGCCAGCCCGCGCGGAAGTCGCGCGGCGCGTTCGGCAGCAGCGACGGATCGGTCGGCACCTCCGCGCCTTCGATCGGCACCATGAGACCGCGGACCGCGGGTCGCGTTCGCACCGAGCGATCGTCGTCCGCGAGCCGTCCGCGCTCCGCGTTGGGATCGACGCGTGACGTCACCGCGGGATCGGCGGTCCACAGCGGCGCAGCCGTCGCCAGCGCGGCCGGGATCGTGCGAGAGGCAGGCCGCAGGGTCACGGCCGCGATCGAGATGAGGAGGAACGTGATCGCGCCGGTCGCCGCGAGGCCCAACCGCATCGTCGGCTAGACTCTACGGAGCGCGCCACCTTTAACGACCGGTCCTGAGAGGCCGGGAAGGAAATCACTGAGTGAGCACGCCAAGCTCTGGGGGCACGCCCCGCACCGTCCTGCTCGGCGCCGACGACGTCCGTCGTGCGGTCTCCCGCATCGCTCACGAGATCGTTGAGCGCGACCGCGACCTCTCCGCGCTCGCCATCGTCGGCATCCGCTCGCGCGGCGACGTCCTCGCGCAGCGCCTGCGGGAGGCGCTACGCGTTCACGAGCACGTCACAGTACCGCTCGGCGCGCTCGACATCACGCTCTACCGCGACGACCTCACGCGCATCGGGTACGCGCCCGTCGTGCACGAATCCGCGCTCGACTTCTCCGTCGACGACAAGGTCGTCGTGCTCGTCGACGATGTGCTCTTCACCGGCCGCACGATCCGCGCCGCGCTCGACGCGCTCGTCGACTACGGCCGGCCGCGCGCTATCCGGCTCGCCGTGCTCGTCGATCGCGGTCACCGCGAGCTGCCGATCCGCGCGGATTTCGTCGGCAAGAACGTACCGACGCGCGCGACCGATGACGTACGCGTGCATCTCGTCGAGGTGGATGGCCGCGATGAGGTCGAGCTTGTCGCGAGAGAGCAGGTGATCGCATGACGGTGCTGGAGCAAGCGAAGGCGCTGCGCTGGACGCGCCGCCACGTGCTCGACACCGACGACTGGACGCGCGACGAGATCGAGGCAGTCCTCGAGACGAGCGGTGCGATGGTCGAGATTCTCAAGCGGCCCGTGCGCAAGGCGCCGCCCCTGCGCGGGAAGACGGTGATCCTCTTCTTCGCCGAGGCGTCGACGCGCACGCGTGTGTCGTTCGAGCTCGCCGCGAAGGCGCTCTCCGCGGACGTGACGACGATCAGTGCGAGCGGCTCGAGCGTCGAGAAGGGCGAAACGCTCCTCGACACCGTGCGGACGCTGCACGCGCTCGGCGGTGATGTCGTCGTGATGCGACACGCATCGTCGGGCGCGCCGTACTTCGTCGCGGAGCGCAGCGACGCCGCCGTCATCAACGCCGGCGACGGGTGGCACGCGCACCCGACGCAGGGGCTGCTCGACGCGTACACGCTGCGCGGCGCGCTCGGAGATCTGCAGGGAAAGCGGATTGTCATCGTCGGCGATGTCCTGCACAGCCGCGTCGCGCGTTCCGACATCCACACCCTGGTACCGCTCGGCGCGCGCATCACGCTCTCGGGCCCGCCGACGCTCATGCCGCTCGCGTGGCGGCGCGGGCAGCTGCCGGCCTGCGTGACATACGAGGCCGATCTCGACCGCGCGCTCGAGGACGCCGACGGCGCTATCGCGCTGCGCCTTCAGAAGGAGCGACAGGAGGGCGGTCTGCTCCCGTCACTGCGTGAGTACAGCCGCGTGTGGGGGCTTACTGAGGCTCGAGTGCGCCTCATGCGTCCGAACGCGCCGGTGATGCACCCCGGGCCGATGAACGAGGGCGTGGAGATCGACGCCGCCGTCGCGCACGGCGCGCGATCGCTCGTCGAGCGACAGGTGACGAACGGTGTCGCGGTGCGCATGGCCCTCCTCTACCTGCTCGTCGGGACGCCGCTGGACGAGCATTAGTGGACAGGCGAGAACTGGAGCGCCAGGGCTACCTCGTCACGCGCGGCTTCATCGATCTGCACGCGCACCTGCGCGAGCCGGGCTTCGAGGAGTCGGAGACGATCGCGACCGGCGCGCAGGCCGCGCTGCGCGGCGGGTTCACGACGGTCTGCGCGATGCCGAACACCGAGCCGGCGATCGACTCGCCCGGACTTGTCGCGGAGGTCATCGCGCGGGGCAAGGCCGCCGGTGGCGCGCGCGTCTTGCCGATCGCGACGGTCACGCGCGGCCGCAAGGGGAAGGAGCTCGCCGACCTCGTCGAGCTCGCCTCCGCCGGCGCGGTCGCGTTCTCGGACGACGGCTCACCCGTCGACGACGCGCGGCTCTTCCGCAGCGCCGTCGAGTACGCGAGCGTTAAGGGGCTTCTCGTCATCGAACATCCGGAGGACCTTGCGCTGTCCGGTAAGGGCGTGATGAACGAGGGTAGGGTGTCCGCAGCGCTCGGCCTCCCCGGCATCTCGAACGCGGCGGAGGAAACCGCCGTCGCGCGCGCGATCCTCGTCGCCAGCGAGCTCGACGCGCACGTCCATCTCACGCACATCTCGACTGCCGGTTCGGTCGACATGATCCGGGCGGCGAAGGAACGCTCCATACCCGTGACGTGCGACGTCACGCCGCATCACCTCGCGATGACCGATGACTGGGTGCGCGGACGGCGAGCGTTCGCGTGGGAACAGGGGCTGAAGGGGGAGCAGATCTCGGGCGCGCCGGCCGATGGCACGCCGTTCGACGCGAATACGAAGATGAACCCGCCGCTGCGCAGATTGCACGACGTGCGCGCGCTCTGGATCGGGCTCGCCGACGGCACGATCGACGCGATCGCTACCGATCACGCGCCGCACGCGAGCGTTCGCAAGGACGTCGAGTTCGATCAGGCGGCGTTCGGGATCAGCATGCTCGAGACCGCACTCCCGCTGGTCCTCGGTGGCGTGCGCGCCGGTTGGTGCGATCAGGACACCGCGCTGCGGGCACTGACCGACGGACCGGCACGCGTGCTCGGCATCACACCGAACGCCGACGACTGGATCGCCATCGACGTTGGCGCGACGTGGACGGTGAGCGCGGACGCCCTCGCAACGCGCGGAAAGAACACACCGCTTCTCGGCCGCGAGCTTCGCGGGCGCGTCGTCGCCGCGGCCGTGGGCGGTGATGTCCGGTTCGACGGAGGTGCGCGTGAGGAGATACGTGCCGGGGTCCGCTAAGCACAAGCGCGCGGACGGCCGTGTCCTCGCGGAGCGCCAATTGCATCTTTATTCATCCGCAACGTATAGTTATGCACCTATGAGCAGGGCGGCCGTGCTCGGCCTCGAGGACGGCAGCGCGTGGTGGGGAGAGGCGTTCGGCGATGCGGCGTCGGCGTCCGGTGAGGTCGTCTTCAACACCGCGATGACCGGCTACCAGGAGATCGCCTCCGACGCCTCGTACAACGGGCAGATCGTCGTCCTCACGTATCCACTCATCGGCAATTACGGCACGTTCGATCGCGCCTCCGAGTCACGGCGCCCGTGGGTCGAAGCGCTCGTCGTGCGCGAGATCGAGACGACGTGTCGCGACGACACGCTCGACCTCGACGCGTATCTCCGCCAGTACGGCGTCCCCGGCATCGCCGGCGTCGACACGCGCGCGCTCGTGCGACGTCTGCGCGCGAAGGGCACGCTGCGCGGCGCGCTGCTTCAGGTGCCGCCGCACCTCGCGCACGATCCCGGAGTGGCGCAGGAGGCCGTCGCGAAGGCGCGCGCCTCGGCACCGCTGCAGGCGAAGCCGCTCGTCGTCGAGTCCACCGGTCTGGGGCGTCAGGTCGGTACGCAGACCTATTGGTCTGCTAAACAGGGGCCCCTGCCCCTGGGTCCGAAGGTCGCGCTGCTCGACACGGGCGTGAAGGAGAACCAGGTGCGCTGCCTCGTCCGGCGCGGCGCGACCGTGAAGGTCTTTCCCGCGACGGTGAGCGCGCGCGACGTCCTTTCGTGGTCGCCCGACGGCATCGTCATCACGAACGGTCCCGGCGATCCCGCGGCCATCCCGCAGATCGCGCAGAACGTGAGGCTCCTGCTCGACGCGGCACTCCAGCGCGGCGCCTCGCGTCCGCTTCCGATCCTCGGCATCTGCCTGGGCCATCAGCTCGTCGGCCGCGCGATCGGCGCGACGACGTCACGACTGCCGTTCGGCCATCACGGCGCCAACCATCCGGTGCAGGACTTGCGGACCGGTCGCGTGGTCATCACGAGCCAGAACCACGAGTTCCAGGTCGACGAATCCTCGATCCCCGCCGATTCGGACTTCGTCGTCTCGGCGCGCAACCTCAACGACAGGTCCGTCGAGGGTCTCGCACACACGCTGCTGCCGATCCGCACCTATCAGTACCACCCCGAAGGCGCGCCCGGCCCGCGCGACAACGAGGCGGTGTTCGACGCCTTCCTCGACGACGTCCGGAGCGCGGTGGAGCGGCGATGACGCGCCACGAGTACGCGCTGCTCGACGTATTCAGCGACAAGAAGTTTGGCGGCAACCAACTCGCGGTGTTCCGCGACGGCCGCGGTGTCCCAGAGAGCGCGATGCAATCGATCGCGAAGGAGCTGAACCTTCCCGAGACGGTATTCGTCCTCCCGCCCGCGAACGACGGCGACCACCACCTTCGCATCTTCACCCCGGCGCGCGAGCTTCCGTTCGCCGGGCACCCGACGGTCGGCGCCGGCTTCTACCTTGCCAAGGGGAAGGACGCGACGCTGCGTCTCGAAGAGAGGGTCGGCACGCTTCAGGTCACCGTGCGTGCCGGGTTCACCGAGATGGAGCAGCCACTCCCGCACTTTGCGCCTGGCCCGAATCGGGCGAAGATCGCATCGGCCCTCTCGCTGCTCCAGTCGGATATCGATCCGTCACTGCCGATCGAGATCGGGTCGAGCGGCAACGAGTTCATCTTCGTCCCGGTCCACGGCATCGACATGGTGAGGAAAGCCGCGCCGCGCGGGCTGACCGACGCCGCGTTCATCTTCACACGCGAGACGCTCGCGCCGTCGTCGACCGTGCATGGCCGGATGTACGCCGGATGGCAAGGCGTCGCCGAGGATCCCGCGACCGGATCGGCGTGCGGTCCGCTCGGCGCGTACCTCGTGCGCCACGGGCTCGCGGACGGCAAGCGCATCGTCGTCGAGCAGGGATACGAGATGGGCCGCCCGTCGCTCCTCTACGTCCGCGTCGGCGGCGATCGCGACAAGATCACGAGCCTGCACGTCGGCGGCCACGCCGTGATGACGGGGGGCGGATGGATCGAGCTGTGACGAGGAAGGGCGAGCCAGCGGCGCGCCGCGAGCGGTGTCTCGCGCGCGGAGCGGGACGGATGGCCGCAACTGTCCGCCGACGTAGTGCGTGCTGGTCGGCGGCTACAGGGACCCGCGAGCACGCGAGACACCCGAGAAGGCGCGCCGCTGCCGAGCGGACCAGGGCATGAAGGTCCTGATCATCGGCTCCGGTCCGATCGTCATCGGCCAGGCCGCCGAGTTCGACTACGCCGGGACGCAGGCGTGCCGGGCGCTTCGCGAGGAGGGCGTCGAGACCGTCCTCGTGAACTCGAACCCCGCGACGATCATGACCGACGCCGGCGTCGCGGACGTGACATACATAGAACCGCTCACGGTCGACGTGCTCGAGCGGATCATCGCGAAGGAGCGGCCCGACGGCTTGCTGCCCACGCTCGGGGGGCAGACCGGCCTCAACCTTGCGGTCGCGCTCGCGGAAGCGGGCGTCCTCGAGCGCTACGGCGTGCGCCTCCTCGGAACGCCGCTGCGCGCGATCCAGCAGGCCGAGGACCGCGAGGCATTCAAGCAGTTGCTCATCTCGATCGGCGAGCCCGTACCGGAGTCGATCACCGCGCGCAATGTCGACGACGCGACCGTGTTCGCCGAGCGGATCGGCTTCCCGCTCGTCATCCGTCCCGCGTTCACGCTCGGCGGCACAGGTGGCGGCTTCGCGCACGACAGCGACTCGCTGCGGGCGGTCGCGCAGCGCGGCATCAGCGCGTCGCCGATCGGCCAAGTCCTCGTCGAACGATCGCTCATCGGCTGGAAGGAGATCGAGTACGAGGTCATGCGCGACGGTGCGGATACCTGCATCACGGTCTGCAACATGGAGAACCTCGACCCGATGGGCATCCACACCGGTGACTCGATCGTCGTCGCGCCGTCGCAGACGCTGACCGACAAGGAGTACCAGATGCTGCGCAGCGCGGCGCTGCGCATCATCCGCGCGCTCGGCATCGAGGGCGGCTGCAACATCCAGTTCGCCTTGGATCCCGAGCGATCGCCTGTCAGCGACGCCGAGGCGCAGGTCCCGTATTACGTCATCGAGGTCAATCCCCGTGTGTCGCGGTCATCCGCGCTCGCGTCGAAGGCGACCGGCTATCCGATCGCACGCGTCGCGGCGAAGATCGCGATCGGCAAGCGCCTCGACGAGATCCCGAACGCGGTGACGAAGAAGACGACCGCCGCGTTCGAGCCCGCGCTCGACTACGTCGTCACCAAGATCCCGCGCTGGCCGTTCGATAAATTCGCGGGCGCGGATCGCACGCTCGGCACCCAGATGAAGGCAACCGGCGAGGTGATGGCGATCGACCGCACCTTCGAGGCGAGCCTGCAGAAGGCACTGCGCTCGCTCGAGGTGAAGGGGCAGGGCCTCCTCTGGGAAGCGCCCGCGTGGGTCGAGGTCACCGATCCGAAAGCGTTCATCGCGCGCTTCCTCACCGGGTCCGCGACGGACGATCGCCTCTGGCGCGTCTTCGCCGCGCTGCGCCGCGGCGCGACGGTCGACGACGTACACATGGAAACCCGGATCGATCGCTGGTTCCTGCGCAAGATGTCGAGCATCGTGCGCTTCGCCGAGGATGAGCTGCAGGGCAAGACGCCCACGCCGGATCTGCTCCGCCGCGCGAAGCGACTTGGATTCGCCGACTCGGACATCGCGACGCTCGTCGGCATGTTGCCCGCCGACGTGCGCCGCCTGCGAGTGCAGTGGGGGATCCGGCCCGTCTACAAGATGGTCGACACGTGCGCGGCCGAGTTCGAGGCGGTGACGCCGTACTTCTACTCCACGTTCGAGCAGGAGAACGAGGCGGCGCCGCTCCTCGGTGAGAAGGCGGTGATCATCGGCAGCGGTCCGATCCGCATCGGCCAGGGCATCGAGTTCGACTGCTGCTGCGTGCAGGCCGCGTCGAGCCTGCGCGAGTTGGGCGTCGCGCCGATCATGGTGAACAGCAATCCCGAGACGGTGTCGACGGACTTCGACGCGTCCGCGCGCCTCTACTTCGATCCGCTCGACGAGGAATCGATCGCGAGCGTGTTGGAGAACGAAGGAAGCGATAGGGGAGGCAAAAGCGACACGCAGGTGCTCACGCAGTTCGGCGGGCAGACCGCGCTGAACGTGGCGGAGAAGATCGCGGGCATCGGCGGCCGCATCGTCGGCACGTCGGCGGACGCGATCGCGCTCGCGGAGGATCGGCGCCGATTCCACGACCTCGCGGACGCGCTGGGCATCCCGCAACCGCCGGGCGGGACCGCTGCATCGCTCTCCGAGGCGCTCGCGATCGCGAACGAGATCGGCTACCCGGTGCTGGTGCGTCCTTCGTACGTCCTCGGCGGACGCGGCATGGAGATCGTCTACGCCCCGGAGGACCTCGAGCGCTACTTCCACGCCGCGCTCGAGGCAGGCACCGGCCGCGTGCTCGTCGACAAGTACTTGCGCGGCAAGGAGGTCGAGGTCGACGCGGTCTCCGACGGTATCGACACGCTCGTCGCCGGGATCATGGAGCACATCGAGCGCGCTGGCGTGCACTCCGGCGACTCGTACGCGGTCTACCCCGCACAGAACCTCCTTCCCGCGGAGCGCCGACGCATCGTCGAGCTCACCGCGCAGATCGCGAAGGCGCTGCCGGTGAGAGGCCTCCTCAACATCCAGTTCATCGTCGAGGAAGGCCGCGTGTGGGTGCTCGAGGTGAACCCGCGCAGCTCGCGCACCGTGCCGTTCCTCACGAAGGTCACCGGCGTGCCGCTGGTGCGCCTCGCGGTCGCGATCTCGCTCGGCTCGACGCTCGCGACCGAGGGCTACGTCCGCGACGAGGGCATCTGGCCGGATCAGCCGCTCGTCGCGCTGAAGGCGCCGGTGTTCTCGATGGCCAAGCTCCTCGACGTCGACACGTATCTCGGCCCCGAGATGAAGAGCACCGGCGAGGTCATGGGCGTCGATCGCTCGTTCCCGCCGGCGCTGTGGAAGAGCCTCGTCGCCGCCGGGCTCGCCCCGATGCCGAGCGGCGACGTGCTCGTCACCGTCGCGGACAAGGACAAGGAGGAGGTCGTGCCGATCATCGAGGGCTTCCACTGGCTCGGATACGACCTCGTCGCGACACGCGGGACCGCGGCGCTCGTACGGTCACTCGGCATCGACGTTCGCGAGGTGGGCAAGCTCTCCGAAGGCGCCGACGAGATCCTCAAGGTCATCCGCTCGGGACGCTGCGCCGCGGTCGTGAACACGCCGACGCTCGGGAAGACCGTCGATCGCGACGGCTTCCTCATCCGCCGCGCCGCCGTTGAGGCGCGAGTGCCATGCCTCACGTCACTCGACACGGCGCTTGCGGTCGTGCAGGCGCTGCGCGCTTCCGCGGTCAGCTACGACGTCGCACCGCTCGCGGACTACCGTTCGCCCGAGCGCGCTACCGCGGCGGAATAGAGGAGGGGAGCATGTCCGTCATCTACCACGAGGGGAACCGCGACCTTCAGCAACGATTCGACACGACGAGGATCGCCGATCGCATCGAAGAGGTCCTCGTCTCAGATGTCATCTCCGTTCATGACCGATCCTTCATCGAATCGCGGGACATGTTCTTCCTCGCCACCGCTGACGACGCCGGTCTGCCGAACTGCTCATACAAGGGCGGCGAGCCGGGATTCGTGCGCGTCATTGACGAGCACACTGTCGCCTTCCCGAACTTCGACGGCAACGGCATGTACCTCTCGATGGGCAACGTCCTGGTGAACCCCGCCGTCGGCATGCTGTTCATCGACTTCGAGCGCGGCCACCGCATGCGACTCAACGGCAACGCGACGATCGACGCGAACGATCCGCTCATGAGCGAGTACCCAGAGGCGCAGTTCATTGTGCGCGTGCGTGCGCGCGAGGTGTTCCCGAACTGCCCGCGCTACATCCATCGGTACAAGCTCGTCGAGCGTTCGCGGTTCGTCCCGAGGAAGGGCAAGACGACGCCGGTCCCGGCGTGGAAGTGCGCGGAGTGGTCCGCGGACGCGCTCCCCGAGCGAGATCCCGCGCGCGATCCGACGCGCGAGGTGCTCTGATCCGGGCGGAGACCGTAACCCAGCGCGCTGCGCCCGCTCTCGCGAACGCGTTCGTCACCTCGGCGTCGCTCATCGGCGACACCCTCCTGTACACGGTCCTGCCGGTCCAGGCGAGCTCGCTCGGCGTGTCGCGTCCGATGGTCGGGGTCATCCTGTCGCTGAACCGCTGGGTGCGGCTCGGCACGAATCCCCTCGCCGCGCGCCTCTACGAGCGGCTGCCCGCGGGCGCGCTCATCGTCGTCGCGATCCTGCTCACCGGTGTCTCGACGGTCATGTACGCGCTGCCGGCGGCGCTGGCGCTCTTCTTTTTGGGCCGGATCCTGTGGGGGTTCTGCTGGTCGCTGCTCCGTCTCGGCTCGTTCCTCGCCGCGCTCGAGGACGCGAGCGCGCACGCTGGGCGGCGCATCGGCAACACGCGCGCCATCTGGGGCATCGGCTATCTCGGCGGCGCCGTGTATGCGCCGTTCGCCGTCGAGGCGTGGGGTTGGACGAATGCGTGTCTGGTGGCCGCGGCGCTGTCGATCGCGCTCGGGATCGGGCCGGCGCTCATCGCGTCGAGTTGGCGGCGCCGCGTCGCGATCGATGCCGAGAGCGGTGTGCCCGCGTCCGTCTGGCAATCGCGCTACCTGGTGTTATTCGTCGCTGCGACGATCCAGTTCTCGCTCTTCGCCGGGATCGTCGTCGCGGCCGGTGGGTTCCGCATCGACGAGCTCTTCCACGGTGGCGCACCGATCGGTGCGACGCTCGTACCCGCGACGTTCATCGCCGCGGGCTTCGCGCTCACGCAGCGGATCGCGCAGGTCGCATGGACGCCGATCGCGGGGCGCTGGAGCGATCGCTCGACGTCGTTCGCGTTCGTCGCGTCGACGCTCCTCTCGCTCGTCTCGATCGCCGCCCTTGTGGCTGAGCCGCCCGCGCTCCTCTTCGTGCTCTTCGGCGGGAGCGCGTTCGTCAACGGACTCACTGCGACGATCGCCGTCGAGCTCGCCGTCGCGCGGCGGTCGCGAGAGATCGATCGGCCGCGGATCCTCGCCGCGCTCCACACCTGGCAAGACGCCGGTGCGGCGGCCGGGGCTCTCGCGGGCGGTGTGCTCGCGGCCTTCGGCGCCTCAGCCGCGCTCCTCGCCGGCGCCGCGCTGCTCGCGTTGACGTTGCCGCTCTGGTGGGCGAGCGTGGTGCGGCCATGACGACGAAGCGGACCGAGGCACAGAAATGGAGCGTTACCGCGGGTGACTACGGCCGCACGCTCAAAGGGCTCTCGCTCAACCTGCTCGTGCGCGACATCGATCGCAGCCTGCCCTTCTACACCGAGGTCCTCGGTTTCCGCGATCTGCACCACGATCCCGACTTCGCCGCGCTCGAGCGCGACGGCGTGAACCTCGTGCTCCACGCCGATCACGCCTACGCCGCGCAGCCGTGGGCGCCACGGCTCGCGGAGCAGGGCAAGCGAGGGTTCGGCGCGGAGATCCGCATCCTCGGCATCGAGCCGGAAGATGCCGAGCGCCGGGCGCGCGAGCGCGGGCACACCGTGCTCTATCCCACGAAGGAATGGCCGCACGGCTGGCGCGACGTCGTCCTCGAAGACCCGGACGGCTACACCTTCGCGGTTGGCGTTCCCGTCGGACAATCTGTCCGATAACATGCCAGATATGTTATCGCCGAAGCGGACGGCCCGGCGGCGCGTGAAGATCGGGGCAACGCTCGACCCGGATCTCCTGAACGCCGTCGACGCTTACGTCGCTAGCCATCCTGGGAGTGATCGGAGCGCGGTCATCGATGAGGCGCTGAAGCTGTGGCAGGAGCGCGAGCAGGGTCTCGCGATGGAGCGACAGATCCGCGAAGACGCGAAGTATTACGACGATCCGGACCGTGTCGCATGGCGAGAGATTCGCGATGCGGCCGCGGCTCGCACGTTCTCGAAGCGTCGATGACCGCGACGCCATCGCGTGGTGAGATCTGGTCGTGTCGCCTACCTGGCAAGGCTGACGACCCGCACCAGCCGCGGCCGGCCATGGTCATCTCGGCGGACGTCCGCAATCGTCTGGCCGACGACGTGATCGTGATCCCGATCTTTTCGCGCGGTGCTTTCGGTCCAACACACATACCTCTCGCAGCTGGGCAAGGTGGCATCAAGAAGCCCAGCGTTCTGTTCTGCGAGGAGATCACGACCATCGACCGAGGGTTCGTCGTGCGCGGCCCTTGGGGCGATCGCGTGGAGGACGACGTCCTGCGCGCGGCGGTTCGCGCGGTCCGCCGCGCGCTCGGTGAGACTCTACCCGAGCCGCTGTGATCATCGAGGACGGCCGCGTCGTCGCGAGCACGCAGATCGGCGAACTCGGGGCGCTGCTCTCGATTTACGCGCCGGATGTCGCCTCGCGCGCGAGCGCGGGTCAGTTCGTCCATGTGCGACCGGGCACCGGATGGGACCCGCTGCTGCGCCGTCCCTACTCGTTCTGTCGCATAGATCGTCGTGGCGGCGAGGTCGAGCTCATCGTGAAGCCGCTTGGGCCGGGCGGCGAGTGGATCGCGACGCGCCACGTCGGCGAGACGCTCGACCTCCTTGGGCCACTCGGCACCGCGTTCGTCGTCCGTCGCGACACGAAGAACCTGCTTCTGGTGGCAGGCGGCACGGGCATCGCACCGATGCGTGTCATCGCCGAGCAGGAGGCCGCGCGACGCAGCGTGACGCTCGTCATGGGCGGGCGGAGCGTCGCATACCTCTGGCCCTCCGATCGACTTCCCGCGTCGGTCGAGTACGTCGCGACGACGGACGACGGATCGTTCGGCATCAAGGGCCGGGTCACCGACGTCATGCCCGATCTGCTCGGCTGGGCAGACCAGCTCCTCGCGTGCGGTCCGTGGCCGATGCTCGCGGCGATCGGACGCATGCGCGATGACGCGGCGCGAGGTCCGGTCGTGCCGGGCCGTCAGGCGCTCATCGATGCGCAGATCGCGGTCGAGCAACACATGGGCTGCGCGATGGGCGTCTGCCGGGCCTGCGTCATCGTCACCGCGAACGGGAACGCCCGCGTCTGCCGCGAGGGTCCGGTGTTCGCGCTCGGCGACGTCGCGTTCGAAGCCGGCGAGCCCGCTACGGTGGGACTCACGTGATACGTCCCGGGACGGGCCTCGTCTGATGCCCTGGCGCCGACCACGTAAACCCGATCCACGGATGCCGAGCGCGCGCGTCTCGCCCGAGGAGCGCCTCGAGCACGCGGCCGAGGGCGAGGAGGAGCGCGACGCGGTCGAGCTCGCGTCTCTCGACGGTGCGACGATCATCGAGGCCGCGACCGGTGAGCCGGAGGAAGCGGTCGCGACGCCGTCGATCGCGATCGATGCCGAGCGCCTCGCCGACGCGCAGATCGTCACGACGAAAGAGGAGACGTGGCCGGAGCGCGGGGTCGATCTCGAGGTCGACGCCGCGCGCGGCCTCCGTCTGAAGAACCCCGTCCTCACGGCGTCGGGGACGTTCGGCCAGGGCATCGAGTACGCCGAGCTCATCGATGTGTCGCGGCTCGGCGCGATCGTGAACAAGGGCACGACGCGCAACCCGCGGCCGGGCAACCCGCAGTACCGGATCGCCGAGACGCCCGCGGGCATCCTCAACTCGATCGGCCTCGAGAACCCCGGCGCGGCAGAGGTCGCGCGCGTCTACGGACCGAAGTGGGCGAAGCTGCGCGTCCCGGTGATCGTGAACGTCGCGGGATACAGCGTCGACGACTATGTCTTCGTCGTCGAGGCGCTCGCGCAGACACCTGGCGTCGTGGCGTTCGAGCTCAACATCTCGTGCCCGAACGTGGAGGGCGGCCTGCTCTTCGGTCAGGATCCCGCGCTCGCGGCGGAGGTGACGCGCGCGGTCCGCGAGACGACGGACCTGCCGGTCATCGTGAAGCTCACGCCGAGCGCCACCGACGTGGTTGCGGTCGCCCGGGCGGTCGAGGAGGCCGGCGCCGACGGACTCACCGCGATCAACACCGTCCTTGGCATGCGCATCGACACCGCGAAGCGCCGGCCGATCCTCGGCACCGGCAGCGGCGGCCTCTCCGGACCGGCGATACGACCGATCGCCGTGCACATCACCTATCAGGTCGCGCAGGCGGTCTCGATCCCGATCATCGGCGCCGGTGGTGTGACGAGCGCGGATGACGCGCTCGAGTTCCTTATGGCCGGCGCCTCCGCGGTGCAGGTGGGGACGGCGACGTTCGCGGATCCGGAGGTGCCGCTCCGTGTGATCGAGGGCCTCGCCGCGTACGTCCGTGAGCAGAAGCTGTCGTCGATCCGCGACGTCATCGGGGCCGCGCTACCGAACGGGGGACGCATGGTGCCGCGTGGCTGACGAACTCAGCTTCGGTCCGTTCTTCTTGCTCGATAGGGCCGCCCGCGAGCGTCTGCGCGCGCTGGCGACGCGGACGACGCTGCAGCAGGGCGACGTGCTCATCGAGGAGAACTCCACCGGTGACGACGCGTTCGTCCTCATCGAGGGCGCGGTGCGGGTGCTCGCGCGTGGCGACGAGCGCACGCTCGCGCTGCTCGGCGCGCCCGCGCTCGTCGGCGAGGTGGCGCCGGTGCGCTCGACGAAGCGCACCGCGACCGTGGTGGCCGACACGCCGTGCACGGTGCTCAAGATCCCTGGCGACGAGCTGCGCGAGCTCATCACGGCGCAGCCGCTCTTCGGCACGGCGATGCGCGAGCGCACCGATCTCGTCGTCGCGGACGCGTTCATGAAACGTCACAGCCCGTTGCGCGATCTGCCGGCGGAGATCGTGAGCGCGCTCGCCGGCCGCCTGCGGCCGCGCGAGTTCGCGCCGGATCAGCTCATCGAGGGCCGTGACGACGATCTGTACCTGGTGCGTCGCGGCGCGATCGAGCAGCTTGCCGACGGCCATCGCACGCCCGCCGGTGAATTCGTGCAGCGCGAGCGCGACGAGCGTTACTCGGCCGTGGGCGAGACGTGGATCTACGAGCTGCGCATGGCCGACGTCGCGAAGGAGATCATCGCGCATCAGGAGCGCGTCCGGACCATCGCCGCGCAGCTCGGCGACAAGGTGAAGGTGCGTGCGAACCGAACCACGATCGCGGTGCGCGACCCACAACTCGGCGGCGCGCTTGTGCGCGACGCGGGCGAGCATCGCGCGGTCGTGTCAGACAACGTCGGTGCGCTCGTCGAGAAGCTCGATGGCAAGCACGACGTCGACACCTTGGTGCGCGACTCGAAACGCCCACGCGGCGAGATCGTCGAAGGGCTTGCCATCCTGATCGCCGCGGGCATCGCGAACATCGAGGAGTAGCGCCTCGTAGTAGCCTCGCGTCGTGCCGAGTCCACTCGCACCGGCGAGCGAAGCGTGGCGCAACTCGATCACCGCGCGCATCACGGCGATCAACGACATGCTCGACATGGCGGCCGCCGATCTCACGCTCGAGCAGATGAACCACGTCGAGCGCAAAGGCGTCCTGCCGATCGCGTTCAGCCTCATCCACGTCGTCGGCGGCCAGGACCGCAACGTGAGCCGCTTCATCACACGGACGCCGTCGCTCTGGGAGAGCGGCGACTGGAAGCGCAAGGTCGGCCTGGTCGGCGAGCCGCCGATGCGCGGTACGCCGATGGCGGACGCCGAGAAGATCCGCTTCGGCAACGCCGATGCGTGGCGCGGGTACCAGGCCGCGGTGTTCGCGAAGACCGAGAACGCCCTGGCGAACGCGCCGCTCGAGGTCTTCGACCGCGACGCCTTCGACGGGAAGCGACCTGATGATCTGAAGGGCGGCTTCCTCGCCATGCTCGTCCCGTCCGGCACGATCCGCGTGCGGGAGATCATCGAGGCGTACATCTTCCAGCACGCCGCGCGTCATCTCGGCGAGATCGAGCACGCCCGCGCGCTCGTCGGGCTCGGGGGACTTTCCTAAGCCCCGCGCACGTGGACTTTGAGGGGCTTCGTAGCGGGGAAATTTTCGGACGGTTATTCGCGTTCTTTTACGTCCCACAGTTCGTGGTATTCGCGCTCGCGTATTTCTTGGGGCTCATCCCACCTGCTCCATGGACGACGCTTGCGTCGGCGCTTGGCTTGGTGCTCGTCATCGCTGCGGTCACGCTCGACGCCCGACGTGCGCACTTACCACCGACCTGGATCGTGATCGGCGCGGTCCCATTTGTCGGCTGGTGGCTTTATGGCAGACGGCGTAGTGGAACGAAAGCGTCAGAACTGGCTGGCGGGACCTCCAGCAAGGATTGGTCGACAGTCCTTTTGCCGCTCAGAACCGATCGGTTCGTATTGAGGACGCGCGTGTCGCCGGAGGAGTGCGCTGCGCGATTGCGGGCCAAGACGATGAGCATCAGGTCACCGGCATCGTGGTTCGCGCCGTCGTCGCGTGTGCCCCTTCAAGGGAGCGCGACAGCGCAGCGGTTTGCTCTGAAGATCAGGCATGTCCTGACCCGTCCTTCGATGCTCGACGAGGCGCGAGGCACGCTTCGTCGCGAAGGCGATGTGACGACCATTGAGGTCGGGATCGGACTGAACATCTGGGACCGCGTGTTGGCGCTCGCGCTGCTCGTGTTCCTTTCACTCCTCAGCGCGCCGTTCGTCATGAGCGGTCGCCCAGAGGTGCTCGCCGGGGTCGCGTTCCTTGTCGCGATGTTCGTGTTCGTCACGTTCCTCGTCCGCGCGATCGGTCGCGGCGATCGCACGCGTCTCCGTCGCATCCTCGCAGAGACCCTCGAAGCGCTCGAGCAATAACGCGAGCGTCGTTCGCACATCACTCTCTCTGGAGCGGATGTAGGGCGACAACGAAGAACTCCAGCGCATCGCGGATCAGCTCGCGCGAGCGACCGTCGTCGTCGCGAACATCGAAGCCGTGCTGACCGGTCGGATGGCGCTCGACACGAACATGCACACCGATCTCGCGTGCTCGCGCGGAGAACGCATCGGCACCGCTCACGAGCGCAGGGCTGTCGCGGTCCGCGATCGTTACGAGGATAGGCGGGAGTCCCTTCGCCGAGCTGCCGAGCGCCGCCGTCGCCGACCATTCGTGGATCTCCTCATCCGTCACCGGCCGCGGAGACTCGTGCATGAACGCCAGGTCCCAGACCGTGTAGAAGCCCGCGATCGCCCGAACATACGCCGGTCGCTCACGAAGAAGCGGCGCGAGCGCGAACGCGCCAGCCGCGGAGAACGCCCACACGCCAATGCGGTCCGGATCGACTCCCAGCTCGGCCGCGTGCTCGCGGAGGTAGGTCATCGCCGCGCGCGCCTCAGCGGCGACCTCGAGCCGACCCACCGTCCGCGTCGAGCGATGGTTGAACGGGATCCCGACGATGCGACGCGCGGCGAGGTGCTCGCCATATGAGTGATAGACGCCCCAGTCCTTGGCGTGCGTGATCACTGCTTCGTCGCCGTCACCGTTCACAAGCAGGACCGCTGGCCACGGCGGGTTTCCGGTCGACGGCTGGTATGCGTCGAGTTGGAGGTCGCCGCGGCTATCGGTCCCGTACACGAGGTCTCGCAGGACATGCGCCGCGGTGGGAGGCGGGAGCACCGTTGGCCTCGCGAGGATGTCGTCGGGCACGCCTACCGCCGCAGCACCAGGCCGATCTTGCCAAAGGTCTGTCGCGGCTCGGCGAACACGCGCACGTCGCCCTTGCCGTCGGCCACCTTGTCGGGCGTGTGGTTTTGAACGCTGAACTCGACGGCCGAGAGTGACGGGAATGTGTTGAGCAAGCGCTGACCCATCTCGTGCACGAGCTCCTGGATGGACTTGCTGTTGAAGTCGTGGAACGTGCGCTCCAGCGAACGCCGTATCTCGTCGACGCTCGCGTGCCCCGCGCCCTCCGCGGAGAAGGCGCGTGCATCCGCGTACTGCCAGTGCGCGTCCATGACGACGGTGAGCGGACGGTCGCCCAGCTCGGGCAGCGTCGTGTACTGGTCGCGCGCGAAGGCGGCAAACGACGAGCCCGTGACCTTCAGCAAGCGCATCCCTTCGATGCCACTGCGGGTGTGACTGATCGCAATGTCGCGGCCGTCGCGCGTGAAGTCGGCATGCGCGATGGCCATGTCGCCGCGCGTCATCCGGAACACGACGTCGCTCGAACCGGCCTCGGCGTGGCCGGCATCGAGCGGGACCTCGGTTGCCGTCACGCGGATGCGCTCCATCTGCGGATACGTCGTGAGGAGCCTCCGGCCAAGGAACGTGACGTACGCCTCGAGCGTGTGTCCACTGAACTCCGCGGCCGTCGCATACACGAAGTTCTTCATCGTGTCGGTCGCCACGACCTCGGTGTTGTCGCCCTCGGTGTAGGAGGCCTTGAAGCGCTCGCCGAAGACGTCGATGTCCACCGATGCGGCGAACGGTGGTTCCGAGCGCTTCGCGAGTCGGAAGAAGACGACGCGAGTCTTGCCGTAGCGGATCTCCATGGTCATCGCGCCTCGGCCCGCGCTTTCCGGAGCCGATCGAGCGAGATCGCGAGGAACGCGTCGATGCCGGCACGCAGCTCAGCGTGGCGCGAGCGCGTCAGACGTTCGCGAAGCACCGGCAGCAGCTGCTCCTTCGAGCGGCCGGCGACGAACACGACGAAGCGGAACCCGAATGCGCGCTCGTACTGCGCCTGCAGCGTCATGAGCTCACGAAGGACGCTGGCCTCGGCTTCGGCGCCCTGCTCACGGCGCGACGGCTCGGACAGCGTGCTCACGGGCGCGCCGATGCGTGGATGCGCCTCGAGGATCGCGATCTGATCCGTTTCCGGCAGCTCCTCGATGATCACGCGCGTCTTCTCGACGACATCCTCGGGCGAGTCGTCGGCCGTGAGCCGCGGGATGAGGCGCTCGAGCAGCGTCGGACTGCGTTCGAAGACGCTTCGCAGATCGTCGCTCACGCGCGCTCAGCTTCCCCTGTACGACGTGATGCCGAATCGCGACAGCAGCAGCGGCACGTGCGTATGTCCCTCGGGCAGATTCACGTCCAGCGTCACCTGCACGAAGAACACGTCGGGCGCGTACTCGCGTGTCTCGAACACGATGCGATACACGCCGGGCTCGAGATCGCGCGCGAGCTCGCGGACGCGACCATCGCCATCGGTCTTGCCCGTCGCGATCACTTTCGCGTCGCGCTGCGTCTCGAGACGCACGCGAAGACCCGCTGCGGGCTTGCCTGTCGTCGTATCGAGCACGTGCGTCGAGAGCGATCCCTTCGCCATCGGCGGCGTATCGTACGCCCGCTATGCGCATGCTTCGCATCACCGCGGGCAAGTACACGTTCAAAGCGCGACTCGAAGAAGAGAAAGCACCGAAGACATGTGCCGCGATGCGCGCGATACTCCCGTTCCGAAGCAAGCTCGTGCACGTGCGCTGGAGCGGCGAGGCGACTTGGGTGCCGATGGGCGACCGGCGCCTCGGCATCGATTTCGAGAATCAGACGAGCCATCCCGCGCCCGGACAGGTGCTCGTGTATCCGGGCGGCATCTCGGAGATGGAGATCCTCTTCCCGTACGGCTCGACGCTCTTCGCGAGCAAGGTCGGGCAGCTCGCGGGCAATCACTTCGCGACCGTTGTCGAGGGCAACGAGAACCTCGCGGAGGTCGGCCGGCTCACGCTCTGGGAGGGCGCGCTCGACTTCGCGATCGACGAGATCGCATGACGGCCGCGCCGGGCGGCGCGCATGGCTGACCTTGCTATCCGCGGTGGGCGCGTCGTCCTCCACGACGCGGTGCGCGAGGTCGACGTCCTCATCCTCGCGGGATCGATCATCCGCATCGTCGCGCCGGGCGAGGGCGACGCGGCGGAGACGATCGATGCGCGCGGTCTCCTTGTGCTGCCCGGTGTCGTCGACGCGCACGTGCACGTTAACGAGCCGGGTCGCACAGAGTGGGAGGGCTGGGTCGCCGCGACGCGCGGTGCCGCGCGAGGCGGTGTGACAACGGTCGCGGATATGCCGCTCAACTCGATCCCACCGACGCTCGATGAGGCGGCGTTCGATGTGAAGGAAGCCGCGGCGTCGGCGGGCGCGCTCGTCGACTACGCGCTCTGGGGCGGTCTGGTGCGCGCCGATCCCGAGGCACTTCGCGCGCTCGCGGAGTGCGGCGTCGTGGGATTGAAGTGCTTCCTTTGCCCGAGCGGCGTCGACGAGTTCCCGCATCTCGACGATGACGAGCTGTTGCCGGCGCTCCGCGCGGCCACGAGGGCCGGGCTGCTCGTCGCGGCGCACTGCGAGGACGAGGGCATCGTCGCTCGCGCGACCGCCGAGGCACGCGGACGCGACCTTCGTGCCTGGCTCGAGTCGCGGCCCATCGATGCGGAGCGTGTCGCGATCGAGCGGTTCGCCGCCGCGGCGAAGGTCACGGGCGCGCGCGTCCACGTCGTGCACGTGTCGTCGGCCGACGGCATCGCCGCGGTCGCGCGAGCGCGGCGCGCGGGGCTGGACATCACCGCGGAGACTTGCCCGCACTACCTCGCGTTCGACGCCTCCGACCTCGATCTCGGGCCGCTCATCAAATGCGCACCGCCGATCCGCGCCGGCGCGCGCGCACGCCTGTGGGAGGACGTCCTCGCGGGGCACGTCGATCACATCGCCTCCGATCATTCGCCCTGTACAGCGGAGCTGAAGACGCGCGGTAACGATGACGTCTTTGTGGCGTGGGGCGGGATCTCGGGCATTCAGTCCACACTTCCCCTGTTGTTGAGCGAAGGGATGAACGCTCGCGGCCTGCCCGCCGAGCTGCTCGCGCAGCTCCTCGCGACGCGTCCCGCGAAGCGGCTCGGGATCTGGCCGCGCAAAGGAGAGATCCGCGTCGGCACCGACGCCGACTTCGCGCTCGTCGATCCCGACCGCGGGTGGACGCTCGAACGCGAGGAGCTCGAGACCCGCAGCGGACTCTCACCGTACGCCGGCCGTCGGTTCCGCGGCGCGGTCGTGCGCACGATCGTGCGCGGCCGCACGGTCTACGCGGACGGCGAGATCACCGGCGCGCCCGGCGATGGCTGGTTCGTGCGCAGGCTCGTCGCGTGAGTCAGCCATGATGACGAGCGAGCTCGTCGCGATCGACGAGCGCCGTCTCCTGCGTCGCCTCGACGACCTCGCGCAGCGCGGAGCACTACCGAGCGGTGGCCTCTACCGCGCGCTCTACACCCCAGCGCACGTCGCGGCGACGGAGCTGTATGCCGACTGGTGCAAGGAGGCCGGGCTGCTCGTGCGCCGCGACGCAGTGGGGAACGTGTGGGGCCGCGTCGAAGGCTCGCGCGGCGGTCGCGCGATCGTGACCGGCTCGCACATCGACACGGTCCGCGGCGGCGGGGCGCTCGACGGCGCGCTCGGCGTCGTCGCGGGTCTCGAGGCCGTCGCGAGCCTCGTCGCGCAATTCGGCCGGCCGACGCGCATCCTCGAGTGCGTCGCGATCTGCGAGGAGGAGGGGAGCCGCTTCAGCACGAACTTCTGGGGCGCACGCGCGATCGCCGATCGTCTCGAACCTGACGAGGCGCAGCGCGCTCGCGACGCCGACGGCATCACGCTCGCGGACGCGATGCGCGGCGTCGGACTCGATCCGGCGAGGGCGTCGCAGGCGGTGCGCCGCGACATCGACAACTTCGTTGAGCTGCACATCGAGCAGGGCCCGATCCTCGACGAGTCGAACGAACGCCTCGGCGTGGTCCGCACGATCGCGGGCACCGCACACCTCGAGGTGACCGTGCGCGGCCAGGCGGATCACGCCGGCGCCGCGGCGATGGAGCGACGTCGCGATGCGTTGCTCGGCGCGGCCGCGATGACGCTCGCTATCGCGAAAGTCGCGACCGACATGGGTCCTCCGGCCGTCGCGACAGTGGGCACGATCGGCGTGGAGCCGGCGCAGGTCAACGTCGTTCCTGGTCTCGCGCGCTTCACGGTGGACGCGCGGCACAGCAGCGCAGCATTGCGGCTCGAGCTCATCGCCGAGATCGCGAAGGCGTGCAAGGTGATCGGACGCGAGCGCGAGCTCGCCGTAGACGTTCGCACGCTGCGTGACCGTCCGCCGGTCCAGTTGCATGAGCGGACGACGGACGCGCTGCGTCGCGCGGCGCGGGCCGCCGGCGTCGAGCCGCGTGAGATGGTCAGCGGCGCGGGTCACGATTCGCAGATCCTCAGCGCTGCCGCGCACGCCGCGATGCTGTTCGTGCCGAGCATCGGCGGGCGCTCGCACCGCGCGGACGAGGCGACCGCCGCGGAGGACGTGGTGCTCGGTACGCGCGTCCTCGCCACGGCGCTTCGCGACTTGGCGTACGCGGCATGAAGGCGGTGCGCGCCGCATGACCTGGAACGTCGCGGCCGGTCCCATCAGCACCGTCATCCGCGGTGCGACGCTGCTGCCGCTCGTCGAGAGCGCGCGGGCACTGAGCGGCGACCTCGTCATCTCCGGATCGCGGATCACGCACGTCGGCCCAAATGCGGCGATCCCACCGGGCGCGGACGTCCTCGAGCGTCGGGGGCACTACGTGATGCCGGGGCTCATCCAGACGCACCTGCACCTGGTGCAGACGATCTTCCGCGGTCTCGCGGAGGACCTCACGCTCCTCGACTGGCTGCGTCGACGTATCTGGCCGCTCGAGGCTGCGCACGACGCCGACTCCGTCCGCGCGAGCGTGCGGCTCGGCCTGGTCGAGGTGCTTGGGACCGGGACGACGACGATCGTCGACATGGGCACGACGAAACACGGCGATGTAGTCGGCGAGGAGCTCGTCCGCTCAGGCATCCGCGCGTTGTTCGGTCAGGCGATGATGGACACGGGCGAGGGTGCGCCGCCCGAGCTGCTCGAGACGACGCGCGCATCGCTCGATGCGAGCGCGGCGCTGCACAAACGCTGGCACAAGTCGGGCAACGGTCGCATCCAGTACGCGTACTCGCCGCGGTTCGCCCTCTCGTGCACGCGCGAGCTGCTCGAGGCCGTCGGCACGCTCGCGAAGATGAACGACGTCGCAATCCACACCCACACGAACGAGGATCCCGCGGAACGCGCCGCCATCCAGGCCGCGACGGGTCGCGCTCCGATCACGTATCTCGCGGAGATGGGCATCGCGTCGGAGCGCACGGTCGCCGCGCACGGCGTGCACGTCGATGATGCCGAGCTCGCGACGCTGCGCGAGACGCGCACCGCGATCACGCACTGCCCGACGTCGAACCTCAAACTCGGCGCCGGCATCGCAGATGTCGTGCGATTGCGCGGGAGCCGCGTGACCGTCGGCCTCGGCGCGGACGGGGCGGCGTGCAACAACCGTCTGGATGGATTTGAGGAAGCCCGCATCGCTTCGCTGCTCGCGCGCAGCCTGCACGGCCAGCGGGCGCTCACCGCGAGCGACGCCCTCCTCATGGCGACGCGTGACGGCGCGCGCGCGCTGCACCTCGACGAGGAGCTCGGCACGCTCGAGCCCGGTAAGCGCGCCGACCTCATCGTGCTGGACGCCGGCCGCCTCGCCGGTCCGATGGGCGATCCCGCGACGCGCATCCTGTTCGGCGGTGGTGGACGAGCCGTGCGAGACGTGTTCGTGGACGGGGTCGGCATCGTGCGGGACGGCACGGTGCGCACCATCGACGCCGCCGAAGCGCGCGCGAAGGCTTTCGAGGCGACGACCGCGCTGATGCAGCGCGCTTCGCTCGCTTGATGCCGACCGCGCGTCGCGGGGACGCCACGGTCGGCCGGCACTAGAGTCGGCGCGATGCCCGTGCAGGTCGTGCGACATCTGGACGAGGCGCTCGACGCGCTCGCAGCGATGCCGCGCGCGGAACCGATCGCCGGCGGAACCGATCTGATGGTCGAGATCAACTTTGGGCGGCGGCGCGTCTCCGATGTCGTCGCGATCGACCGCGTCGACGAGCTCAAAGAGCTGCGCACCGGGCGAGAGTTTCGCGTCGGAGCGGGAGGCGACACGCGCATCCGCGTCGGCGGCGGCGTCACCTACACGCAGCTGCTCACCGATGGCGCGGGCTCGGTCGCGCTCTGGGAAGCGTCGCGTACGGTCGGCTCGCCGCAGATCCGGAACGCCGGGACGATCGGCGGCAATCTCGCGACGTCGTCGCCGGCCGGCGACACGTTGCCGGTGTTCGCTGCGCTCGATGCGACGGTCGTGCTGCGCAGCCGCGAGGGCGAGCGACGCGTGAAGTTCGGCGAGTTCATGACTGGACCGAAGCGCAACGTGCGGAGACGGGATGAGCTCGTCCTCGCCGCGGAGTGGGACGACGCGGGCCCGGCGCAGACATTCATCAAGGTCGGGACGCGCAACGCGATGGTCATCGCGGTCGCGTCGCTCGCGTTCGTGATCGACGCTGCGCGCCGTCGCGTCGGCATCGCCCTGGGCTCGTGCGGGCCGACGATCATCCGGGCCGCGGATGCCGAGCGCTTCGCGCAGGGATGGCTCGAGGAGCGCGGGTGGGACCGGCCGCGGCGTCCGACAGAGGCCGAGCGTGGTGAGCTCGGTCGCCTTGTGGCCGCGGCCGCGCGGCCGATCGACGACGTACGCGGCACCGCCGCGTATAGGCGTCACGTGCTCGCGGTCATCGCGGCGCGCGCGTTCGATCGGCTGGCGGTGATGACGTGAGGATCCGCCTGCGCGTGAACGGCACCGAGCGCAGCGTCGAGGCGCAGGATCACGAGAGCCTCCTCACGGTGCTGCGCGATGACCTCCGCCTCGCGGGGAGCAAGAACGCGTGCGAGCAGGGCGAGTGCGGCTCGTGCTCGGTGCTCATGGACGGAGAGCTCGTGTGCGCGTGCCTCGTCCTCGCCGGCGCGGCCGCCGATCGCGAGGTCCGCACCGTCGAGTCGCTCGGGACCATGGAGCGGATGCATCCCGTGCAGCAGGCGTTCGTCGACGCGGGCGCGGTGCAGTGCGGCTTCTGCACGCCCGGCTTCGTGATCTCGACGGTCGCGTTGTTGCGCGCGAATCCCGAGCCGAGCGACGCCGAGATAAAGGAGGCGCTCGCCGGGAACATCTGCCGCTGCACGGGGTACGGCAAGATCCTCGAGGCGGTGCATCGCGCCGCGGGGCAGCGAGTTTGAGCGTTTCCGTCCGGGTCGCGACGACGCATGAACGGCAGGCGGCAGAGGCGTTCTACCGCACGGAGCTGCGCCGCGACGTTCCGCTTCAAGATGACCAGGAGGTGATCGTCGCGTGCGACGGCGACACCGTCGTCGGCGCCTTGAGGTTGTGTCCTGAGGCCGGGACGCTCCTGCTCCGGACCGTCGTGGTGGCCTCGGAGCGCCGCGGGTCCGGTGTCGGCCGCGCGCTTTTGCGCGAGGCATCCCGGGCGATCGGCCGTCGCGAGTGCTGGTGCTTTCCCTGGTCGTATCTCGACGAGTTCTACGCGGGGATCGGGCTCGTTCGCGTCCCAGAGACGCGCGTGCCCGCCGCCTTGCGCCATCGCATGGACGACGGGTGCATCGCGACGTACCGGGCGGCTCGCCCATGACGCTCGCGCCACCGCGCACAAGGCTTCGCGGCGTCGTCGGCGAGTCCGCGCCGCGCAGCGATGCACCACCGAAGACACAGGGGTCGTTCGAGTACGCGAGTGACCTCGCGCGCGACGGGATGCTCCACGGCGCAACCGTCCGCAGCCCGCACGCACGCGCACGCATCGTGCGCATCGACACGTCCGCGGCGCGCGCGATGCCAGGCGTCGTCGCAGTGCTTACGAGCGCGGATCTTCCAACGGACGAGCTCTTCGGACTCATGCGCCGCGATCAGCTGGTGCTCGCGCGCGGTGAGGTGCGCTATGTCGGCGAGCCGGTCGCCCTCGTCGCGGCTGAAGACACCGAGCAGGCTCGTCTCGCGACGAAGGCCGTGAAGGTCGAGTACGAGCCGCTCCCCGCGGTCACCGACCCCGTCGCCGCGCTGCAATCTGGCGCGCCGCAGCTGCATTCGTTCGGGAACGTCATCGAGGACGTCCGTGTCGTTCACGGCGACCCGAAGGCGAAGGCCGACATTGTCGTGAGCGGCGAGTACGAGATCGGCATGCAGGATCAGGCGCCGCTCGGGCCCGAGGCCGGACTTGCGATCCCCGACGCGGACGGTGGCGTGACGCTGCACATCGCGACGCAGTGGATGCACGAGGACCTCGGGCAGATCGCGCCCTGCCTCGGGCTGCCGCGCGAGAAGGTGCGCCTCGTGCTCGCCGGCGTCGGCGGCGCGTTCGGCGCGCGCGAGGACGTGACGCTGCAGATCCATCTCTGCCTCCTCGCCCTTGCGACGCGGAAGCCGGTGCGCATGGTCTACGGGCGCGAGGAGTCGTTCTACGGTCACGTGCACCGCCACCCCGCTCGGCTCTGGTACGAGCACGGCGCGAAGCGCGATGGCACGCTCGTCTATGTCCGCGCGACGATCGTCCTCGACGGCGGCGCGTACGCGTCGTCGAGCCCGGCGGTCGTCGCGAACGCGGCGTGCTTCGGCGCCGGTCCGTATCGCGTCCCGAACGCTGTGATACACGCGGTCGGTGCGTATACCGACAACCCTCCGACCGGTGCGATGCGCGGGTTCGGCGCGGTGCAGTCGTGCTTCGCGTACGAGGCGCAGATGGATAGGCTCGCGAAGGCACTCGGCATGGATCCGGTAGAGCTACGTGCGAAGAACGCGCTGCGTGACGGCGACGAGATCATCACCAGCCAGCCGGTCGAGGGGAGCGAGCCGGTCGCGAACCTGATCCGCCGCTGCGCGGCAATGCGCTCGCCGGGCGAGCCCGACACGAGCGACCCGGCGGCGATGCCGGGCGGCGTCGGCAACATCACGCGCGGCGAGGGAGTGCGGCGAGGGACCGCGCTGGCGGCGGGCTTCAAGAACGTCTGCTACTCGCACGGGTTCGATGACTACTCGACCGCGCGCGTGCGTCTCGTCCGGGAACGCGGCGAGCCCGTCGCGTACGTCCTCACCGCGGCGGCCGAGGTGGGGCAGGGGATCGTGCTCGTGTGCGAGCAAATCGCTCGCAGCGTCCTCGAGGTCCAGCGCGTCGTCGTGGAGACGCCGAACACGAGCATCGACTCGGCGGGATCGTCGTCCGCATCGCGCCAGACGTGGATGACCGGCGGTGCCGTCCTCGCCGCGTGCCGCGAGGTGCGTACCGAGCTCGAACGACGGGCGAAGGCGCGCGGCCGCGCGCTCGAGGACTTCGAGGTCGCGGATCTTCTCGATGAGCCCATCGAGCGCACCGTCAAGCACCGCCATCGTCCCACGGAGGCGCGCAACGAGACGACGCAGAACCACGGACATGTCGCGTTCCTCTTCGCGGCTCATCGCGCGACCGTCGACGTCGATGTCGAGACCGGCCTCGTGAAGGTCGTGCAGGTCGCGACCTCGCAGGACGTGGGGAAGGCGATCAACCCTGTCGCCGTCGTCGGCCAGCTCGAGGGCGGCATCGCGCAGGGGCTCGGCCTCGCGGTCATGGAGGAGCTGCAGCTGCGCGACGGTCAGATCCGCAATGCGTCGTTCACCGACTACCTGCTGCCGACGATGCTCGACATGCCGCCGGTCGTGTGCGACATCGTCGAGCACCCGCACCGCGACGCACCGTTCGGCGCAAAGGGCGTCGGCGAGCCGCCAACGATCTCGAGCACGCCCGCGATCGTCGCCGCGATCCGCGCCGCGACCGGTCGCGAGCTCAACCGCGTGCCGGTCCGTCCCGACGACATCGTGTTCGGCACCGTCGCGCGCTCGGGCTGGCGCGTCACGCCGGGCGACGATCCGCGAAAGGCCGCACGCACCGAATGAGCGGCCCCGAAAGGCCGCTCATTCGCCGATCAGATCCGTCTTCGCGTTACTGCTGAAGGTCGCCGTCGCCGGTCGAGACGTTCTCGGGACCCGCGTTGTCATCGCCGCTGTAGGTGTGCGCCGGCATGGTGCCGTCGTTGTCACCGATCCACGTCGGGGCCACGTCTCGCGGCTCGCTGCCGCTGGCTGTGAGCGAGTTGAACGATTCCTCGGCCGAGCCATCGATCGGCGCGGCGTGCGTCGCTGCGGCGGTGTCGCCGATCCAGACAGGCTCGCTGTCGCGCGGCTCTGAACCGCCCGTCGTGTAGGCGAGGTTCCGGTCGACCGCGTCGGGCGATTGCACGCCACTCCCGGTCGCCAGCGGGTCGCTGATGATCGCGGCATTGCGCTCCGCCGCATCCGGCGTCTGGATGACCTTCGTGCCACCATCGCCGATCCACATCGGCGCGACATCGCGCGGCTCGCCGGTCACCACGTACGAGTCGCGGAGCGCGCCACCCTCCGAGGTGATCGTCGGGGTGCCGAGCGCTCCCTGTTCGATCGTGAACATCTTGCTCATCCGCGTGTCGACCCCGAACGCCGTGAGCTTGCCCGCGTCGCGGCTGCGCAGCGCGCCGATCTCATCCGGCGTCAGCGTGTAGCCGCGGAGCGCACTGTCGGCATCCGTGGTCAGCTGGCGGCGGAAGGCCGCGTCATTGATGGACCGCTGGACCACTTTGACCAGCTCTTGCTTCGACATTTCTTTGCCCTCCCTGTTGCCTTGGGCGTCAGTCTTCACCCAGACGGGTGAGCCTTCGTCCACGCGGGTATCCCCGCCAATGTCATCGTCGTTACCCAGCGCTGGCTTAACGCCCTCCAACGGCGCTCCTATGGAACGAGCGGCCCCCGAGGGCCGCTCGTTCGCTGATCAGATCGCTGTCGGGTTACTGCTGCAGGTTGCCGTCGCCCGTGGACAGGTCGCCGGTGCTGTCCGCCTCCGGCGAGCCGTCGATCGGCGCGGCGTGCGCGTCGAGCGGAGCGGCGGTGTCGCCGATCCACACTGGGTCGCTGTCGCGCGGCTCGGTACCGCTGCCGGTGAAGGCCGCGTTGCGGTCCATGGCGTCGGGCGACTGCACGGCGCCGGTCGCCGCGTTGCCGAGGTCGCCGATCCAGACCGGGTCGCTGTCGCGCGGCTCCGCACCACCCGTGAAGGCCGCGTTGCGCTCCATGGCGTCGGGCGACTGCACGGCGCCGGTCGCCGCGTTGCCGAGGTCGCCGACCCAGACCGGCTCGCTGTCGCGGGGCTCGGATCCGGTCGAAGAGACCGCGAGGTTGCGGTCGACTGCGTCAGGCGACTGCACGCTCGTGGCCGAGAGCTGCGGGTCCCCGATGATCGACGCGTTGCGCTCGGCCGCATCCGGTGTCTGGATGGCGCCGTGCGCGGCACCGTCGCCGACCCACACGGGGGCAGCGTCGCGCGGCCCGCCGCCGGTGACGGCCGCGTTGCCGATGGCGCCGCTCTCGGACGTGATCGTCGCGCTACCGAGAGCTCCCTGGTCGATCGCGAAGACCTTGCTCATTCGCGTGTCGACCCCGAACGCAGTGAGCTTGCCGGAGTCGCGGCTGCGCAGCGCGCCGACCTCGTCCGGCGTGAGCGAGTAGCCGCGGATCGCGTTGGCGGTGTCCGTCGTCAGCTGGCGGCGGAAGGCCGCATCGTTGATGGAACGCTGGACCACCTTGATCAGATCCTGCTTCGACATTCGTTGCCCTCCCTAAAGCGTTGCGGTGCAGTGTTCACCCAGTCGGGTGGGTCTTCGGCCATCGCCGTGGCAGCCGGTGAGTGATCCTGATTACGCACCTTCCCCACATTTGCGCCGGCGTACCCCTCATGGATTCCGAGGCGCGCAAGCCTACTCCTTGCGAGGCTCCGCGCATAGCCTTCCGGCGGTCGTCCTTGACCGCGGTGCCAGCATTCCCGCGATGGATGTCACGGCCATCGCGGATTACCTTGCGTTCTCGCCTGTCTTCGCCCCGCTGTCGCTGAAGGAGCGGGCCGACCTCGCGAGCCGAATGCGGCCTCGGCACTTCGCCCGCAACGAGGTCATCTTCCACAAAGACGACCCGGCGACGCACGTCTACCTCATCGCCTCGGGCACGGTGAAGATCACCGTCGAAGAAGAGGACGGGCAGGAAGTCGTCATCGCGCTCATGCGCGGCGGCGACGTCTTCGGCGATCTCGCGCTTTTTGACGAGGGGCCGCGCTCTGCGACGGTCACCGCCATGTTCGAGACGATGACGTTCACCCTCGCGAACCGCGATTTCATGGACGTGCTCCAGCACAACCCCGCCGCGATGCGCCAGCTCCTCGCGCTCCTTGCGCGGCGCATCCGCCGCAGCACCGGCCACATCGAGGACCTCGTCTTCCTCGACCTTCCGGGACGCGTCGCAAAGTGCCTGGTCGACCAGAACGAGCTCGCGGGCGGCAACGGCCGCGTGGAACTCACGCAGGAGGAGATCGCCTCGTTCGTCGGCGCGACACGTGTCGCTGTCAACCGCGTGCTCGTCGATCTCGAGCGGCGGGGCGCGCTGAAGCTCGGTCGCGGTCACGTGAACATCACGGACCCCGAGCTGCTGCGCAAGGAGATCCGCCACTAGGTGACGGTCGAATAGACGCGACGAGCGGCCCCGAAGGGCCGCTCGTGCGATCGCCAGAGACGCCTGTCTTATGGCGTGATGTTGGGTCCCTCGCCGGCCTCGGCGGGCGTCGTCGCGCCGCCCTCGCCGGTGCCCATGTTGAGCGCGTTCGTCAGCTGACCCTCGTCGGTGGCGAAGCCGGCGGACGAATCCTGTGCGCCGCCCTCGCTCGTCGAGGCGTAGTTCACGCTCGGCAGGTAACCCTCGTCGCCTGCGGTGAGCGCGCTGTCGCCGAACGCGCCGCCCTCCGGCGTCTGCGCGCCGAAGGCGTGCGCCGGCTCGCCCGGGATGACCGTGCTGAGCGGAGCGTCGTCGTTGCCGTCCCACTGCACGACCTGGTGTCCGGCGTTCTCGCCGCCGCTCAGGTCGGCCGATCCGCCGGCGCCTCCGTCGATCGTCTCGACGCCGTTCGCGGATGAGTTCACTCCGCCCGTGAGCGCTGAGTTGGTGCCCGAGTTCACGCCGGCGGTCAGCCCCGCGTCGCTGCCCGAGGTGAGCGATGAGTTCGTACCGGAGTTCACGCCGGCGGTGAGCCCGGCGTCGGTGCCCATCGTGAGCGATGAGTTCGTACCGGAGTTCACGCCCGAGGCGAGCGAGGAGTCCGCGCCTGTCGTGAGCACGCTCTCGGCGCGTCCGTCGGTCGCCGCCAGGCCGAACGCCTTGCTCATGCGGAGATCGACGCCGAGCGATGAGATGCGACCCGAGTCACCGCTCTTGATCGCGGCGATCTCGGTCGGGGTCAGATCGAAACCACGAAGGGCCGTCGTGGTGTCCCGCGTGAGCTGGTTGCGGAACGATCCATCACTGATGGCCCGCTGGATGACCTTCGCGACTGCGTCTCTTGTCACGTTGTCTCCTCCCTATTGCCTCTCTGGCTTAGCCGAGAGACTCGTCCCCACTGATTCGACATTCGTCCATCTGAATGGCTTGCCGTGTGTGATCCTGGTAACAGTTCTCGGCCAAGCCTACCTTCTCATTCCAGCTCGGGGAGCTCTACGGGCTCTCCGCGCGGTCGGCAGACACCACAGTGCAGCGCGTCCTCGACGACGAGGGCGCGCAGGGTCTCATGGGTGCGCCCGCGGAACACATCGACGAGGAAGGGATAGGTCTTCGCATGGTCCCTGCAGGTGCCGCGTCCACAGAAGCGACAGGCACCGACCGCGGTCCGCTCGCAGGTCCAGCAGTCCACCCGTTCACCCTCCCCTTACCGCCTCTCCGAGTCCGGCGCCGACATAATGCGCCGTTCTGGCCCGGAATTGACCCATCGTCTCGCCCGACTCCTTGACGAGCCAGATGAACTCCCGCCGTCCGAGCGCTGCGAGGATGAGGTCGGTCACCGCCCGGACGGTCGCCGTCCGCGGCCGGCCGGTGAGGAGGGCGATCTCGCCGAAACCCGCGCCTTTCCCGAGCCGGCCCGTCGCCTGGCCGCGGATGGACACCTCCGCCTCGCCCTCGCGGATGAGGTAGTAGCGGTCGCCGGGGTCTCCCTCGTTCACCACCGCGTCGCCGGCAGGCACGCGGACGGTGTGGAGGCGCGGCAGGATCCGATCGAGCTCGACCGGGTCCAGACCCTTGAAGAACGGGAGCGCCGCGAGCGCCGCCCGCTCTTCCGTCGACGCGCGGATGCGCGCCGAGATCTCGTAGCGGTCCTTGATCCACCGCTCGAAGTGGCCGCGGTCGAGCGACCAGAGCTCCGCGTCGTCGATCGCGCGGACCGTCGCGCCCCGCGGTCGGTGGTCGAGGAGCGCGAGCTCGCCGAAGCCCTCGCCCGGGCCGATCGTGGCGCGAACGGAGTCGTCGGCGTTCAGCACCTGCAGCTGGCCAGACCGAACGAGGTAGAAGCGATCGCCGGGCTCGCCGATCGTCACGACCGCCGTCCCCGCCGTCGTGCGCTCCTCCTGGAGGTGCGACGCGATCGCCATGAGCGACGGCGGGTTCAGCCCGGCGAGGAACGGCACACGGGCGAGCACCCTCGCCCGTTCTTGAAGCGCGGCCATCCGCGCTCGTCGCGCGCGTTCCGCCGACGCGCGCGCGAACGCGCGCAACCAGCCGATGACGCGGGCGACGAGCGCGAGGAGCAGCGGCCCGATGAACACGAGCACGAGCAGCGCGATCGCGACGAGGCCCGCGGGCCCCGATCGCAGGAGCTCAGCGGCCGCCGCTGCGACGCGCGACTGCCACAGCCCGAGCGAGAACACGATCATGACGAGCGACGTGACGATCGCGAGCGCGCCGTACGTCGCAAGGCCCATCTCGCTCGCGGTCCAGCGCTCCCGGCGTCGGAGTTTGCGCACCGCGATGCCTCGCGCGAAGGCGATCGCGCGCGCACGCAGGAACGGCGCGTCGAGGAGGTCGCAGAGCACGAAGTAGCCGTCGAGCTCGAGGATCGGCAACATGTTGAACGCGAACTGGAAGATGAAGAGGCTCGCCGCCTTGAACGCGAGACCGCCGACGAACCCGCCCTCGGCGGCCGCGACGAGCGCGCAGATCGCGCCGATGGTGAGGCCACCGATGGGACCCGCGAGCGATACGACGATGCGTGCCCGGCGCGTCGACATCGTCATGTCGGTGCTGTCGACGTAGACGCACGGGAAGAAGTAGTACATCGCAAACCCGAGGCGACGCACGCGCCGACCGAAGTGCGTGATGGCGAGCGCGTGACCCGCCTCGTGCACCGACACCGAGAGCACCTGGAGCACGAGCAGCGCGATGAGCCCGAGGACGACCGAATTGTCGATCGTCACGAGCGCGTGTCGTCCGGCGCGGATCTCGGTGATCCACGCGACGATCCCCGCGAGGCACAGGGCGATGATGACCGTCGCGCCGACTTTTGTGAACGCGAGACGGCCGCCGGCGCGATAGACCGTGCGCACGAAGCCGTCGGCGTTTGGCCAGCGCGCGATGTCCCAGATGATCAGCCGGCGGATCAACATCATCATGCGCGTCAGCGGATCGCGCATCGCACGCCGGAGGCGGAGCCGCTCGTACACGCGCGGCCGTTCCTCGCCGAAGAACCCGTTGGCGGACAGGGCCGCGCTGAGCCGCGCGAGGCGGTCAAGCGCGAACACCCCGGTTCGCTGCAGATGCTCGACGAGGATGTCTTGGATCGCGCGCTGGCCGTCCATGAGCTCGAAGAGTGCGACGTCCTCGGGCTCGAGCCGCATGTACAGCCCGGCGCCGCGATCGCCGCGCGGGTTCTTCAGCGCGGTATACGGCGTTCCGTCGCGGCGGCGCAGGTCAGCGCGCTCGATGTCCGGGATCGGACGCGGCACGAACGTTGCGTACTCGAGCTTTTGCCGGATCGTCTCCCAGATGCCTTCCATCACCGGCGCCACCGCTTGGCTCATGAGGTCGCCGCTGCCGCGACGGCGCGCGTCACACTGAAGGCCGCGACGGGCCGGGTCATGCCCTTGAGCTCGAGCTCGCCGACCGGCTCCGTTTCGATCTTCCCCTCGAGGGCCGCGTTGAGCCGCTGGCTCACCAGGATCTGGCCAGCCGCCGCGCGCGCCGACAGCCGCGACGCGAGGATCGTCACGTTCCCGATCGCCGCGTAGTCGTAGCGGCCCTCGTAGCCGATCCGCCCGAGCGTCGCGTACCCGACCGCGGCGCCGAACCCGAGACCGAGGTCGTAGCCCTTCTTCTTCCATCCGCTCTCGATCTCCGTGAAGCGGTCGCGCATCGCGATGGCCATACGCACCGCGCTCACCTCGTGATCGGGCAGCTCGATCGGGTCGTTGAAGAACACCATCATGCCGTCGCCCTCGAAGTGCTCGAGCGTGCCGCCGTACTGTGCGATGAGCTCACCCATCGCCTTGTGATACGTGCGCAGAACGGTGAGGACCTCTTCCGGCTCGACGGTCTCCGAGAACGGCGTGAAGCCCCGGAAATCGCAGAACACCACGGTGACCTGGCGGCGGTGCCCATCGAGGAGGCGTTTGCCTTCCTCGCTCGTGATGAGCTCGGCGATCGCCGGCGAGAGGAAGCGGGTGAGCTCTTCGCGCTGCCGCTGGACGGTGTCGTAATAGCTCTTCACGCGGATGAGCGACTTCACGCGGGCGAGCAGCTCGTTCTTGTCGAACGGCTTCGGCACGAAGTCGTCAGCGCCCGCCTCGAGCGAGCGCACGAGGTCCGCGCCGCCGGTCGCGGTGACGACGATGATCGGTAGGTGGCGCCACGCTTCGTCGGCGCGGATGGCCTTCGTGACGTCGAGGCCGTTCATGTCCGGCATCACTAGGTCGACGAGTAGGAGATCCGGCCGCTCTGCCGCCAGCCGCGCGAGCGCCTCGCGCCCTGACGGTGCGGTGACGACGTCGTACCCCGCGGGTACGAGGAGCGCCTCGACGAGGCGGAGGTTCTCCGGCGTGTCGTCGATCGCGAGGACCTTGCGGCGGTCGGTCACGCACGCCCCTTGGCGATCGCGTCGCGGACCTGCTGGGGGAAGGCGCGCACGTCGATCGGCTTCGTGATGAAGCCGTCGAAGCCCGCCTTATCGAAGCGCTCGCGATCTTCCTTCATGACCGACGCGGTCATCGCGACGATCGGGATGCGCGACGTGTTCGGATCCCCGCGCAGGTGCTCGAGCGCGGCGACGCCGTCCATCCCCGGGAGCTGGATGTCCATGAGCACGAGCTTCGGCGAGCGCTCCTTCGCGAGGACGATGCCATCTTCGGCGTTGGTCGCCTCGACTGTCGTGAAGCCGTGGTACTGCAGGAGGTCGCGCGCGAGCTTCATGTTCTTCTCGTTGTCCTCGACGAGCAGGATGAGATCGCTCACCTCTTCACCTCCGCCGGCCTGCGGATGGGGAGTGTGAACGAGAAAGTGCTGCCCTTGCCCGGCGTGCTCTCGACCCAGATCCGCCCGCCGTGCAGTTCGATGAACCGCTTCGTGAGCGTGAGCCCGAGGCCGGTGCCCTCGCGCGAGCGCTCGCGGCCGACCTGGCGGAACTCCTCGAAGATGCGCGTCTGGTCATCGGGCGCGATGCCGATGCCGGTGTCCTCCACGTCGACCTGCACGTGCTCGTTCTCCTGACGGACGCGCACCTCGACGCGGCCGCCATCCGGCGTGAACTTCGCGGCGTTGGAGAGGAGGTTGTAGAGGATCTGCTTCACCTTCCGTTCGTCGGCCTCGATCCGCGGAAGGTCCTTGGGCAGGACCGCCTGGAGCGCGATGCCGTGGCGCGCCGCGCGCTCGCGCACGATCGTGAGACCGTTCTCGACCGCTGCGGCGAGCGAGAAGGTCGAGACTTCGAGCTCCATGCGTCCGGCCTCGATCTTCGAGAGGTCGAGGATGTCGTTGATGAGTGTGAGCAGATGCTGACCGGACGCGAGGACGTCGTTCGAATACTCACGTTGCTTCTCGTTCAGCTCGCCGAAGATGCCCTCGAGCATCACCTCGGAGAAGCCGATGATCGCGTTGAGCGGCGTGCGCAGCTCATGGCTCATGTTCGCGAGGAACTCGCTCTTGTGGCGATTCGCGACCTCGAGCTCGCGGCTCTTCTGCTGGATCTCGTTGAAGAGACGCACGTTCTGCATCGCGATGCTCGCCTGATCGGCGAACGTCTCCGCGAGCTGGACCTCGCGGTCGGTGAACGGTCGCGCCGTGACCCGACCAACAGCGAGAGCGCCGATCACCTGCTCGTCGATGC
>Ga0209157_1000416_pt1 | contig 36867 bp, 28 predicted proteins | sample GraSoiAngelo_135_FD_185892 | JGI IMG/M metagenome (GOLD analysis project Ga0209157, IMG submission 185892) | Grasslands soil microbial communities from the Angelo Coastal Reserve, California, USA - 14_0929_05_40cm (SPAdes) (version 2) | ecosystem: Environmental > Terrestrial > Soil > Grasslands ...
CGCCTCTGTTCTACTACGGGCAAACCTGGAACGAAGATCGCCCCAACGCTCCCTATCCGCGTCTCTCGCACGGCGACATCAGATTCTGGAATTACCAGCCGTCGACGTTGCAGGCGATCAATGCGGCTTACCTGCGGTTGAAGAATCTGCAGATCGGGTTCTCCCTCCCGGAGCGTCTCATCGCCCTGGCGAGGATGACGCACGCCAGAGTGTATTTCAGCGGGTTCGATCTCTGGGAGAAGCACAGCGTCAAGGGCGGATGGGACCCCGAGTCGATCGCGAACGGCTTCAACTATCCGTTCCAGCGGCTGTACTCCTTCGGTCTGGATATCACCTTCTAATGGGGCGCCCATTCATGAACCGGCTCATCGAGATTTGCGTCAGCGGCGCCTTGATGCTCACCCTGGGGTGCAAAGGCCTCGACCTCGGTCCCAAGGATCAGGTTTCGGACGCGTCATTCTGGAAGACACCCGACCAGTTTAGGCTGGCCGCCAACGATTTCTATTGGAGACTGCTGGGCGCGCATAACTACACCGAGCTCAATTCGGATATTGCCACGGGAAGCGGCAATAGTGTGATGTCCTCCGTGAGTGACGGCTCGCAATTGCCCCAGGCAAACGATACAGTCTGGGACAATTCCTACGCCGGCATCCGAGCCACGAACTATTTGCTTCAGAAGGCAGAAGAATCTGGTCTCGGATCGGAGATCGACCGGTGGGTTGGCGAGGCGTTGTTCTTCCGCGCGTATAACTACTGGACGCTGGTGAAGAAGTACGGCGGTGTGCCGCTGATCACCAAAGTGCTCGACGTGACCTCGCCAGAGGTGTACGCGGCGCGATCCACCCAGCAAGAAGTCATCGATTTCATCATCGCCGACCTCGACAAAGCCGTGCCGAAACTCCTCAAGCAGAGTCAGCTGAGCGCCGCGGAGATGGGTCGGGTGACGCAAGGCGCGGCGCTCGCGCTGAAAGCGCGGGCGGCGCTGTACCAGGGCACGTGGCTCAAGTACCACGCCGAAGGCAGTCCCACGGCGATGATCGCGGACGCAATCACTGCCGCGGAGCAACTCATCGTGTCAAATGAATACGACCTGTATACCGATCACGGCACCGACAGCAGTTACAAGTTCCTGTTCATCCTGCAGGGCGATGACAGTAAGGAAGTGATCCTGGCCAGACGGTATTACGCGGGCCGCGCCACCCACAATTGGACCAGAGAACTGTGGTTCAATTACATGATTCCCACGAAGAAGCTGGCGGACATGTACCTGTGCAAGGATGGCCTGCCGATCACGATCTCGCCGCAGTTCCTGGGTTATGATTCGCTGGAGACAACTGAATTTCAAAACCGGGATCCGAGAATGGCGATGACATTTATCGTTCCCGGCAGCGCTGTCCACCAGGAGAATGGGTTCAACCCGGTCATTCCAGGCTTCTCGGGCACTAACGCCACTCGCACCGGCTACATGCTGCGCAAATTCTTGGACGAAACTGACGATGCGGCGCACTTCGTCGGTCAGTACGATTTCAAGGAGTTTCGCTACGGGGAAGTTTTGCTCAACCTCGCCGAGGCGCTGTTTGAGCGGGACGGGGTCATCTCCGATGGCGACTTGGACCGGACGATCGGCAAGCTGCGCCGCCGGGTTGGCATGCCGACTCTGACCAATGGTGTGGTAAGCGCCAACGGGTTGGACATGCTGACGGAGATCCGGCGCGAGCGGACCGTGGAATTGGCGTTCGAAGGCTTCCGGCGAGACGACTTGCGGCGCTGGAAGACGGCCGAAACCGAGATGCCTCAGGCGTTGCGCGGCGTAAAATTTGTCGGCACGGAATACCGGCAGCGGGATTCCAGCCTGGTGATCGGTGCGGATATCCAGGTCGACGCCGGCGGTTTCGTCGTCGCGGAGGCGGCGGCCTCACGCCAATTCGTCGTCCCGAAGCACTACCTCGAACCGATCCCGTTGCAGCAGATTCAATTGTCAAAGGGCACGCTCAAACAAAATCCGGGGTGGTAATGCGCAGGATTCTGGCAGTCTCTTGTCTCTCGTGTCTGATCGCCGCTGTCCTGCACGGCCAGGACGGCACGCAGCGCGCCCGACTTGATCCTGCCAAGGTCCGCGTCCCGCCGTTCCATTTTCAGCCGGAATACACGTTCGACTCGCCGAGCGATCCACAGAAATGGTTGGTGCAGCCGAAGGGGCTGAACGTCTCGTTCGCGACCACCGACCAGGCGTACTTCAGGAGTGAGGTCCCGGACCTGCCGCAGCAATCCCAGTCATGGGAAGCCAGCGGCTGGAAAGGCGAACGGTTGAATGCGGAGGTGGTGGTCTGGTCACCGGACACGGTGCACCAGATTCGCGTCGCCGTCAGCGATCTCGTGAACGCGTACGGCGCCGCGCTCCCGAGCGGGAATGTGCACGTCTATCTCGTTCGCTATGTCGTCTCGAACTACCCCTACGGCGCCAACGAGGTCAGCTGCGGCGCGACCGACTCGAACCCGCCCTACCTCATGCCGGACCGGCTGGAGCCCTTCGAGCGGTTCGATCTGCCCGCGAACAGCGTCAGGCCGATCTGGCTGTCGCTGGACATTCCCGCGGGCACGACACCCGGTGTGTACCGGGGAACGGTTGACGTCAGTTCCGAGAAAGGTCGCGCGACACTGCGAGTAGCGATAACCGTCAAGGACCAAACGCTGCCGCCACCTGGTGATTGGACGTTCAGATTGGACTTATGGCAAAATCCCTGGGTGGTGGCCTGGTACTACCACGTCGAGCCCTGGTCGGAAGAGCACAAAGCACTCCTGCGGCGGCATCTCAAGTTGTACGCGGATGCCGGCGGAAAATACATCACCACCTACGCCGTCCATTCCCCCTGGTCCGACAATTCCTACATGATCGAAGGGGCAATGATCGATTGGACCAAGCGAGCTGATGGGACTTGGAAATTCGACTACAACATCTTCGATCAGTATGTGGAGCTGGCAACCGCAGTGGGCGTGACGAAGGCGATCACGATCTATACGCCGCTGCCGTGGGGGAACCGCTTCCGCTACCTCGACGAACGCTCCGGAAATTACGTCTACGAACAGTGGGCACCCGACTCGGCGCAATTCGCCTCGGCGTGGCGGGCGTTTCTCGACGATCTCAAAGGCCACCTGGAACAGCGCGGCTGGTTCGATCGGACCTATCTTGGGATCAACGAAAACGAAATGCCGCTTACCCTGGCCGCGATCCGGGTGATCAAGGCGCATTCTCCAAAATGGAAGATCACCTACGCCGGAAACTGGCATGCGGAGTTGGACTCGCTGCTCGACGATTACTCCCCGATCATCACCAGCGAGCCGAGCCAGCCGGAGCTCAAGGCGCGCTCCGCACGGGGGTCCACGACCACGTACTACGTGTGCTGCACGCCCCAGAAGCCCAACACGTTTGTCTTTTCGCCGCCGATCGAAGGCCGGTATATCGGTTGGTACTCGGCAGCGTACGGGTATGATGGATTCCTGCGCTGGGCCTACGATGCCTGGCCGGCCGATCCGGTGCGGGACGCGCGCCATGCGTTGTGGCCCGCAGGCGATGAGTTTCTCGTTTATCCAGGCGCGAGCAGCAGTGTCCGATTTGAGAAGCTACGCGAGGGAATCGTCGATTATGAAAAGATTCGGATCTTGCGCGCGCTGGCATCCCAATCGACCAATGGCACGATCAGACGGCAGCTCCGGGAACTGGACAACCACTTGGCCACATTCGTGGGAGATCGCGATTACAGTAAGCGCAATTACGATCAGGCGAGAATCACGGAAGCCGTGCACAAGGGGATGCGGATGCTGGAGGCGTTAAGCGATCGCCTTGCGCGATAGCGGAGTGGTCTGTAGCGAGGTTCAGGATTACGTCCTCACCCACGAACTGACGCCCGCAGGTCCGGTTCCGACAGCGTTCGATCCGAATGGTGTCTATCCCTACATCAGCTATGTAGAGACCTCCCACCGACCGGTACTCAGAAACTACCGGTTCATCGTGTTGGAGAACGAGCGCGTCAGAGCCGTGATTTGCCCCGACCTCGGGGGCAAAGTCACATCCCTCATTCATAAGGGATCCGGCAAGGAAGTTCTCTACACGTCGGCTGTCATCAGGCCGGTGCGGATTCTCCCCCGATTCGCTTTTGTGGCCGGCGGGATTGCCGTCAGCTTTCCCATTTCGCACTCCCCTACGCAGAACGAACCGGTACTCTCCCGGACCGATCAGACAGACAAGCGGGTGTACGTCAGCTGTGGCGAACGGGAACTGCGGTTTGGCATGCAGTGGACAGTGGAATACTCGCTGGGGGAGGGCGATGAGTTCCTGACGCAGCGCGCCGTGTTTCATAATCCCGGAACCGCTGCCTATCCCTGGATGTCCTGGTCGAATGCCGCGTTGCCATCCGCTCCCGATACCGAATTCCATTTTCCCAGAGGTGAAGTGCTGCGACATGGTTCGAAGCTTGCGACCATCGATTGGCAGCAATCGGCGCCGAGACGGGAATCGGATATCACGGAGATGACGGGCTACTTCTGGAAGACAAAAGACGCGAATGCCTTTGGGGCCTTCACCGCGTCATTGGGGACAGGGCTCTATCACGTCGCTGATGAGGCGATCGCGCCTGGAATGAAATTATGGAGCTACGGTGTCGGCAAGGACCGCGCGTGGGCGACGCTGAGTAGCGCACGAGACGCCCCGTACGTGGAAATCCAGGGCGGACCCATGCGTGATCAGTCGATAAAGTTGGAATTACAACCCCAGGAAGCCCGATCGCACGTGGAGTTTTGGATTCCTTCCGACACCGCACGGGATATCTACGCTCTCCACGTTCCCGACGTACACCTGAGACCGGTCAGCGAGGTACCGCTCTTCGAGTGGGCACGCGAGCGAGAGGTACAGGTGTGGTTGGACCTGACGCGGGCACACAGGACGAAGCGGCGGTTGCCCAAACCTCCTGACGTGCACGAGTGTCGGTGGGCTCCATCGGGTATGGAAGACCTCGAGGCAGCGTTTTCCTGGGCCGTTGAGAAGACCCGGGACGAAACCGCCGACTGCTGGAGATTTCACTTTGGTACCTGGCTTGCTGGAAGGGGACAGCAGCATGCAGCCATGCGGCCGCTCTCCACGAGCACGCTCGGCGTCGCACGCGCGTTGCTCGCCAGGCTGCTGCAACTGGAAGGTGACATCGCGGGCGCGCGGCGGGCCGTAGACGCCATTTGTGAAAAGTGGTTGCAGCTGCATCCACAGATCATTGTGCTGCGCGATGAAGTACTGCGGAATGTGGGACCAGAGACTGTGCCCGAGCGGGAGCGATGGTTGAGTCGGGTCGACGCACTTGAGGATGAGTGGGTTGCAGAACGACGAGTCCAGCTCCTCATTGATAAAGGCGAATTGCGCCAGGCCAAAGCGCTCCTGTTATGCGTTCCGTTTCAGAAAGTTCATCAGCGGTATGCGCGAACGGCATTGTGGAAGCAGATATGCGAGAGACTGAACGAACCCTGCGTTCCCATCCCGGCGGAACTCGGCGAGGATCAGTTGGCGGCGTTTGGTGCGTATCGGGAGTTTGCAGATCCGAGAAATTCGCCATGCGCCCAGGAGGACTCGAACCCCCAGCCTCTTGATCCGTAGTCAAGCGCTCTATCCAGTTGAGCTATGGGCGCGGGATGGGCGGTACTAGACTCGAACTAGTGACCTCCACGATGTCAACGTGGCGCTCTAACCAACTGAGCTAACCGCCCTAACGAATTGCGGATTGTGGATTTCGGATTGCGGATTTTGACGCGCTCAATCCGCAATCCCCAATCCGCAATCCGCAATTGATAGTAGCGGGGGTGGGATTTGAACCCACGACCTCCGGGTTATGAGCCCGGCGAGCTACCAGACTGCTCCACCCCGCGTCGCTTGAAAATCCGTTGGAATGTTGGACGGTTGGAATGTGAAAAGTTGTTCTTTCCAACCTTCCAACCTTTAACCTTCCAACCTCCCAGAGCGGGAAACGGGACTCGAACCCGCGACCCCAACCTTGGCAAGGTTGTGCTCTACCAACTGAGCTATTCCCGCGCTTTCCGAACCGCCCCTAATGTAACCGATCCATAACGACTTAGACTAGGCGTCTCGGTCCGCTCAGCCCGCCTCGGCCTCTCAGCCTCTCGGCCGCTCAGCCTCTAGCAGTTATGGAGGCGAGGGGGATCGAACCCCTGACCTCGTGAATGCCATTCACGCGCTCTCCCAACTGAGCTACGCCCCCCTTATATTGCCGCCCCGCAACGTCGTACATAACGGTTTGGCAGGAACACGGCATCATATCGGCACGTTTAGGCAGTGTCAAGCGAACATTTTCGCAGCCTCTGCGTACTACAGAGCACCCGAATAGGGCGACCCAATGCCTCGGACGCGCAAGAAAAAGACGAAAGCAGCCGCTCCGGCTCCCAAGGCCAAGGCGAAGGCCGCGCCCGTCGCGAAGGAAGAGCGACGGGTTGTGAAGCGCCGCGGCCGGCGTCGGGGTCTGCTCACGGGCCTGGGTCATCACGAGCACGAGCGCGACATCCTCGATCAGTATCTGCACGAGGTCTCCAAGACTCCGCTGCTCACGCAGAAGGAGGAGATCGCGCTCGCGCGCAAGGTGCGCGCCGGCGATCAGGAGGCGATGCAGGAGCTCGTGAAGCGCAACCTGCGATTCGTGATCTCGGTCGCGAAGAAGTATCAGAATCGCGGACTGCCCCTCACCGACTTGATCGGCGAGGGCAACGTCGGCCTGCTCACTGCGGCGCGCAAGTTCGACCCCGATCAGGGCGTGAAGTTCATTTCGTACGCCGTGTGGTGGATCCGCCAGGCGATTCTCGCCGCGCTGGCCCGGCAAGGCCGCACCGTGCGCGTGCCGCTGAACCGGACCGCCGATCTGTCGCGCATCGTGCGGACGGCGGAGTACCTGCGGCAGACGCTGCGCCGCGAGCCGACGCCCGAGGAAATTGCCGACGCGACGAAGCTGTCGCTCGAAGTGGTGCAGTCGCTCGCTGCGCTGAACACGGGCGACGTGCGGCTCGACGCGCCGCTCGATCCCGACGGCGATCGCTCGCTGATCGAGCGCTTCATCGCCGAGGATCTGCCGGACACGGAAGATCAGGCGATGGATCGCTTCTTGTCGGATGAAATCGAGCAGGCGCTCAACACGCTGCAGCGGCGCGATGCAAAAGTGCTGCGGCTGTATTTCGGACTCGATGGTGGGCGCGAGCATACGCTCGAAGAAATCGGCGGCATGCTTGGCGTGACGCGCGAGCGGGTGCGCCAGCTGCGGGACCGCGCGCTGAAGCGGCTCCGTGATGGAGATGTCGGAAAGGCGCTCGCAAGCTTCGCAGCCTGATAAGCGGCTAAGAGCCTAAGAAAGCCAAGGGGCTAAGAGGCGACAGCTTCTTAGCCCCTTAGCCACTTACCCCTTAGCCACTTAGCCCCTTAGCCTCTAGTTTTTCCCCGTGATTCAAGCCATCGGCCGTCGCTCCATCGCCGCCATCGAAGCTGTCGGGCGGGTCGGCCACTTTGTGATGGACATGACGCGCGCCCTCTCCGACCTCGGCGTCTGGGCGCGCCTGCTGATCGGCCAGATGCGCCGCATCGGCGTCGATTCGCTCCCCGTCGCCCTGTTCATCGCGGCGTTCACCGGCGTCGTGCTCGCCCTCCAGGCCTCCTACACCTTCACCGGCGCCGTGCCGCTGTACTTCGTCGGCACGCTCGTCGGCAAGACGATGATGCTCGAGCTTGGCCCCGTGCTCACGGGGCTCGCGCTCGCCGGCCGCGTCGGCGCCAGCATGGCCGCCGAGCTCGGCACGATGAAAGTCACCGAGCAGGTGGATGCGCTCGAGACACTCGCCTACGATCCCCAGAGCTATCTCGTCGTCCCGCGCGTCCTCGCGGCGACCCTGATGTTTCCGGTCATCGTCGCATTCGCCATCGCGACCGGCATCGTTACCGGCTGGCTCACGAGCCTGGCGCTGCTCGATCTCTCCACGCCCGATTTTCTGAAGGGGCTGAAGCTGTTCTATCTGTTCAAGGACATCTGGTTCGGCTTGCTCAAGAGCGCGAGCTTCGGGTGCACGATCGCGCTCGTGGGTTGCATCGTGGGGCTGTCGACGCGCGGCGGCGCCGAGGGAGTCGGTCGCAGCACGACTCGCGCGGTCGTCTATTCGGCGATCTTCATCCTCGTGCTCGATGCGTTCTGGGCGGTGGTCCTGTTGTGATCGAATTCCAGGACTTGTACAAGGCGTTCGATGGCAAGCAGGTGTTGCGAGGGTTCGAGCTCAAGATTCGCGACGCGGAGACCGTGGTCATCATCGGCTACTCCGGCTCGGGCAAGAGTGTGGCGTTGAAGCACATCGTCGGACTGTTGCACCCCGATGCCGGCGACGTCATCGTTGACGGTCAGGCGGTCAGTACACTCGATCGAGGCGGATTGACCCAGCTGCGACAGGGCATTGGATACGTGTTCCAGTTCGCGGCGCTCTTCGACTCAATGTCGGTGGCGGAAAACCTGGAGTTGGGGTTGCGTCGGCGCGGGCTCGGGGACGAGGAGATCGAGGAGCGCGTGCGCGAAGCGCTGGCGCTCGTGGACCTGTCGGGCACGGGTGATCGGATGCCGGCAGAGCTGTCGGGCGGCATGCGCAAGCGGGTCGGCATCGCGCGCGCGATCGCACTGCGACCTCGCTACATCCTGTACGACGAGCCGACCACCGGTCTCGATCCGGTGACGTCCGCCGTGATCGATCGGCTCATGGTCCGCACGCGCGAGCACCTCCGGGTGACGGGAGTGATGGTAACGCACGACATGCGCAGCGCCTACACGGTCGGGGACCGGATCGCGATGCTGTACGAGGGCCGCGTGCGGCAGGTTGGTACGCCCGAGGAGATTCAGCAGACGGAGGATCCGGTGGTGCGGCAGTTCATCGAGGGACGCCCCGAGTGAAGCGCGAGAACGAGTTCGCGGTCGGAGTGGTCGTCATCGCCGCGCTGGCGTTGATCGTGGGCGGCGCCCTGTGGCTCTCCGGCGCGCACCTGGGCAAGACCGAGGCCGTGTACACGGCGCGCTTCCGGACCGTCGGCGGCCTCGGCGCCGGCAGCCCGGTCGTATTGCGGGGCGTACGCGTCGGGCGGATCGAGGCGATCCGGCTCGCGCCAGGCAACTGGGTCGAAGCCGATCTGAAGATCTACTCGGGCGTGACGCCGCCGGCGAAACCCGCCGTGATTGCCGCCTCGGCTTCGTTGTTCGGTGAGTGGGCGGCGACCTTGATTTCGAGCGACCCGCCGCCCGCCGACCCCAATATTCGCCAGGCGCTCGAAGAGGCGCAGGCCGTGGGCGGGGGCAAGTGGCCCGGGGCCACCCTCCCCGATATCGGCCAGCTGACTGCCCAGGCGAGCCGCATTGCGACGGACATCGGGACCGTTGCGGCCCGCGTGCAGAGTGCGTTCGACTCGCAGGCGGTGATGGACTTGCGGCGTTCGATTCACGATTTCGGTCAGGTCGCCGATCGATTAGCGCGCGTGACGAACGAGCAAGCCGATGTGATCGGCGATGTCGGGTCCAACTTGCAGCACGGCTCGGACGCGCTGGCGCGCGCCGCCGCGGATCTCAAGACGACGCTGGGCCGTGTGGATACGGCGACCAATCAGGGCCAGCTCGCCACGATCCTCAATAACACTGCCGCGACGAGCACCGATCTGCGCAATGCGTCCCAGGATTTCCGCCAGCTCATGGCGGCCGCGAACCGCAACCAGGAGAGCCTTGTGCGGGTACTGCAGAACGCGGACACCATTCTGTCGCGCATCTCGAACCGCAGCGGAACACTGGGGCTGCTGGTGGCCGATTCGGCGCTGTATCGCGAGACGACACTGACGATGATCCAACTACGACAATTGCTGTCCGATATTCAGGCGAATCCGCGGAAATACTTCACGTTCTCTGTTTTCTAACCCGATGCCGAAAGACGCCGTAGGTCGCCGAAGGACGCCGAACGTCGCCGAATGGTTTTTCCTCCGGCGACCGGCGGCGACTTTCGGCGACTTCCGTCGACCTCTAGCATGACCCGCCGCCAGAAGAAGGGCCAGAGGTCACCAGGCCGCGCCACGCGCGAAACGAGCGCCGGCGGCGTCGTCTTTCGCCGCGCACCCGAAGGGCAGGTGCGATTTCTCCTCATCCGCGACTCCTACAAGAACTGGGGCTTTCCCAAGGGGCATCTCGAGCCTGCGGAACCGCCGGCCGACGCAGCGCGACGCGAAGTGACCGAAGAGACCGGACTCCAGGACCTCGTGCTCCATGGTCCCATCAAGGTGATCGATTGGTATTTCCGGTTCCGCGGCAAGACCATTCACAAGTACTGTCATTTTTTTCTGTTTGAATCGCGCCACGGCGATCCCGTTCCGGAGGAAGCGGAAGGCATTACGGCGTGTGTGTGGCAGCCGTTCGACGAAGCCCGGCAGACAATCAGCTACGACAATGCTCGGGACGTGCTTCGGCAAGCCGCCGAGATGCAGCACGCCTTGGTGCAGACGTGAGCGCCACGGCGAGCGCCTATCCGGTCGTGCCCGTCTTTCATCTCCGCCGGGATGCACGGCGGGCCCTCAAGCGCGGCTATCCACGGCGGGTTGGGAGCGTACGCTTGTGCCGCACCATTCAGGCGGTCAAGCAGCTGCTCGACGAGCGTCTGGTGGATGCGGTGGTGCTCGACGTCCGCAACTGCGATGGTGAGGGGCTGGAACTGCCGGCGCGTTTCCCCCGCATTCCGATGTATGCCCTTTCAGCGGTACGGCCGGATGATGGCGCCTTACTCGCGTCGTGCCGCGATGCCGGGTTCACGGGTGTTCTTGTCGAAGGCGTCGATAATGCCGTCGCGGGCGAATGGATTGCGGCCCGCACCGCACAAGTCGCGCGGCGGCGCGCGCTGGCCGATGCGCCCAGACTCCTGCGTCTCACCGATCGGCTCCAGCTCGCCGCGTGGGAAGAGGTGTTGCGCCGCGCGGGCACGCCCACCCAAACCGGACACGTCGCGGCGGCGCTGCGCGTGACGCGCGAGCATCTGTCGCGGGAATTCGGGGCCGGCGGGGCGCCGAACCTGAAGCGGGTCATCGACCTGGCTCGCGCCGCGTGCGCCGCGGACCTGCTCGGGAACCCGGGGTATACCGTGCGCTGTGTCGTTCGCATCCTGGGCTACGCGTCGCCGAGCCATTTGGCGGGGGCGGCACGCAGAGTAGCCGGTGCGACGCCGCAGGAGCTGCGGGAGCTTGGTCCGCGGGGTGTGTTGACGCGGTTTCTGAGAGGTAGGACGAGATCTCGAGTCTAGGACGCTGTAAGACGCCGGAAGTCGCCGACCTCCGGCGCCCTTCGGCGTCTTACGGCACCCTGTACTTAGTGATAATTTTCACAATCTCTCACGGCGATACCAATGGCGACTGATTCGATACTGCGTCCCGGCGAGCTGAAAGACCTCCTCCTGAAGGAAATCCAGGCGGCGGACTTGGCGGATATCGACGTCCGGGAAGTTGGCACCGTGCTGGAGGTGAAGGACGGCATCGCCCGCATCTACGGGCTCACATCCGCGATGGCGGGGGAGATGCTCGAATTCACGGTCTCGGCGACCGGAGAGAAGATCACCGGCCTCGCCTTGAACCTCGAGGAAGACAACATCGGCGCGGTGATTTTCGGCGACTATCTCCAGCTGCGCGAGGGCGACGAGGTGCGCCGCACCGCCCGCGTGCTCGAGGTGCCCGTCGGCCCGGCGATGGTCGGAAGGGTGGTAGACGCACTGGGCCGGCCGGTGGACGGGCTGGGCCCGATTCATACCACCAAGAGCCGCAAGGTCGAGATCGTCGCGCCCGGCATCATCAAGCGGCAGCCGGTCAAGGAGCCGCTGCAGACCGGCATCAAGGCGATCGACTCGATGATCCCGATCGGCCGCGGCCAGCGCGAGCTGATCATCGGCGATCGGGGCACGGGCAAAACCGCGATCGCGATCGACACGATCATCAATCAGAAGGGCCAGGGCGTCATCTGCGTCTACGTCGCGATCGGCCAGAAGAACTCGACCGTGGCGGCGGTGGTGGAGCGTCTGAAGGAGCACGACGCGATGGAGTACACGATCGTCGTCGTCGCGTCGGCATCCGAGCCGGCGCCGATGCAGTACATCGCGCCGTACGCGGGCTGCTCGATGGCCGAGTACTTCATGTACGATGAGAAGCAGGCGACGCTGTGCGTGTACGACGACCTGTCAAAGCAAGCCGCGGCGTACCGGCAGCTGTCGCTGGTGCTCAGGCGCCCACCCGGCCGCGAGGCGTATCCGGGCGACGTGTTCTATCTCCACAGCCGCCTGCTCGAGCGCGCCGCGAAGCTGTCTGATGAAATGGGCGGCGGCTCACTGACCGCGCTGCCGATCATCGAAACGCAGGCGGGCGACGTCTCGGCGTACATCCCGACGAACGTCATCTCGATCACCGACGGCCAGATCTTCCTGGAGACCGACCTCTTCTACTCGAACGTGCGACCGGCTGTGAACGCCGGTATCTCCGTGAGCCGCGTGGGTGGCAACGCGCAGATCAAGGCGATGAAGCAGGTCGCCGGCCGGCTGCGCCTCGACCTCGCGCAGTACCGCGAGCTCGAGGCATTCGCCCAGTTCGGCTCCGAGCTCGATCCGGCGACCCAAAAGCAGCTGGCGCGCGGCGCGCGCGTCGTCGAGGTGCTCAAGCAGCCGCAGTACCAGCCCATGCCGGTCGAGCAGCAGGTCGTGGTCATCTTTGCGGTGACCAACGGATTGATTGATGACGTGAAGGTGACCGAGATCAAGAAGTGGGAAGAAGGCCTGCTCGAGTTCATGGCGGCGCAGCACCCGGAGATCATGGACGACATCCGGACCAAGCGCGCGCTGTCGGACGATCTCAGCGGCCGCCTGAAAAAAGCGATCGAGGAGTACAAGGCGCTGTAATGGCGAAGCCACGCGAGCTGAAGCGGCGCATCCGCTCGGTGCAGAACACGAAGAAGATCACCAAGACGATGGAGCTCGTCTCCACGTCGAAGCTCAAGCGCGCGCAGGATCGCGTGGTGGGGGCGCGTCCCTACGCTCAGGCGCTGGCCGAAGTGATTGGCCAGCTCTACTCACCCGAGCTGGCCGAACGCTTTCCGCTCTTGCGCCAACCCGGTCAATCCCTGCGTGGGAAAGGTGTGCGGCGTGCGGCGTTGCTGCTGATAACGTCGAACCGCGGGCTGTGCGGGGCGTTCAACGCCAACCTGATTCGGGAAGCGCGGCGCCGGCTCGATGAGCTGGAAGCTCAGGACACACACACCGAGCTGCATCTGGTCGGCAAGAAGGGCGTCAGCTACTTCAAGTTTACCAAGCGCGAGCCAGCGTCGCAGCGCGTGGACATCGGCGACCGGCCCACGCTCGACCACGCCGCCGAGCTGGCGAAGCCGTTGATGGCGCGGTTCGAAAAGGGAGAGCTGGACGAGGTCGACGTGGTGTTTGCGAAGTTTAATTCGGCGGTGTCGACACCTCCGACCACCTTGAGGATTCTGCCGGTGACACCGCCGGAAGGTGGGAAGGTTGGAAAGTTGGAACGTTCCAACATTCCAACCGTCCAACATTCCACCAATTATATCCTCAAGCCGTCGGCCGAAGAAATCCTCCGGCAGCTGCTTCCTTTATATGTGCAGAACCAGTTCTACCGCGCGCTCGTCGAGACCGCGGCGGCGGAGCACGGCGCGCGGCGCACGGCCATGAAGAATGCGACGGACGCGGGCAGCGATATGCTGAACATTCTGCAGCGCACGTTCAATCGAGCTCGCCAAGCTCAGATTACGCAGGAACTGGCGGAGATCGTGGGCGGGGCGGAGGCACTGAGAGGCTAGCTGTCTGCCATCAGCCGTCTGCCGTCAGCAGTCCTGCTGATGGCTGATGGCAGACGGCTGACGGCAGGAGACCAAATGGCAACGAAGCCCAGTGAACAAAAGCAAAAAGTGGGAAAGGTCGTCCAAGTTATCGGACCAGTTCTCGACGTCGAGTTCGAACCCGAGCAGCTGCCCGAGCTGTACAACGCGGTCACGGTGAAAGTGGACGGTGGCCAGCTCGTCGCCGAAGTCGAGCAGCACATCGGCCGCAACCAGGTCCGCGCCGTCGCGATGAGCTCGACGGACGGCGTCGTGCGCGGCATGGAGGTCGTGGACACGGGCAAGCCGATCACCGTCCCGGTCGGCAAGCCGGCGCTCGGCCGGATCCTCAACGTCATCGGGGAGCCCGTGGACGAAGGCGCGCCGATTCCGAAGGACGCGGAGCGTTGGCCGATCCACCGCGGCACGCCGAAGTTCGTGGACCTCGAGCCGAAAACCGAAGTCTTCGAAACCGGCATCAAGGTCATCGATCTCATCGCGCCGTTCGTGAAGGGCGGCAAGATCGGGTTGTTCGGGGGCGCGGGCGTGGGCAAGACCGTCGTGATCATGGAGCTGATCCACAACGTCGCGATGGGACACGGTGGGCGGTCTGTGTTCTGCGGCGTCGGGGAGCGCACGCGCGAGGGCAACGACCTCTATCTGGAGATGAAAGAAAGCGGCGTGCTCGGCTCGGCCGCGCTGATCTACGGGCAGATGAACGAGCCGCCGGGCGCGCGGTTGCGCGTCGGGCTGTCGGGGCTCACGGTCGCCGAGTACTTCCGCGACGTGGAAGGCCAGGACGTGCTCGTGTTCATCGATAACATCTTTCGCTTTACGCAAGCGGGCTCGGAAGTATCCGCGCTCCTGGGCAGGATGCCATCAGCCGTCGGCTATCAGCCAACCCTGGCGACAGAAATGGGTGAACTCCAGGAGCGCATTACATCGACGAAGAAGGGGTCGATCACGTCGGTGCAGGCGATCTACGTGCCCGCCGACGATCTCACCGATCCGGCGCCGGCGACGGCGTTCTCGCACCTCGACGCGACCGTCGTGCTCGATCGCGCGATCGTGGAGCTCGGCATCTATCCCGCCGTCAACCCGCTCGCCTCGTCAAGCCGCATTCTTGACGCGCAGTACCTCGGCGAGCGGCACTACAAAGTTGCCGTGGAGGTGCAGCGGATTCTGCAGCGCTACAAGGATCTGCAGGACATCATCGCCATCCTCGGGATGGACGAGCTGTCGGAGGAGGACAAGCTCCTGGTCGCGCGCGCGCGCCGCGTGCAGCGGTTCTTGTCGCAGCCCTTCTTCGTCGCGGCCCAGTTCACCGGGTTGGAAGGCAAGTACGTCAAGCTCGAGGACACGATCGCCTCGTTTGAGCGTGTGGTCGCGGGCGAGTTCGACCAGCTGCCCGAGCAGGCGTTCTACATGCAGGGGGGCATCGACGACGTCATCGCGCAGGCCAAGAAGATGGCGGTGGCGTGATGCACGTCTCGGTCATTTCGGCGGAGCGATCGGTCTTCCAGGGGGAGGCGGAAACCGTCGTCGCGCCGGCGTACGACGGTCTCGTAGGGATTCTCCCACACCATGCCCCCTTCATGACCCTCCTGGGGGCGGGAGTCGTGAAGATCACCCAGTCGGGGACGGAAAAAGTGACCACGCGGCTGCAGGTGGCGGGGGGCTTTCTTCAAGTGGCATCGAATGTTGTGCGCATTGTGGCACGGAGCGCAGCCCCAGTCGCCTCTTGACTTTAGCGTTGCTTTTTCCAACAGTGGTGCCGGTTTCGCAGTCCCTAAAACACCTAAAATCCCTTTTTCCCCCGGAGGGAAGGTATGAAACGGCTCGGACTGACAATGCTGGCGGTGGCGCTGTGTATGATCGCCGCCCGCCCAGCGATGGCGCAGGGTCATCTGCGGTATGGTGTGCAGGCAGGTTTGCTGATGCCGATCGGTGACTACGGCGACTTGGATAAGATGGGCTTCGTCGGCGGCGTAGGCGCAACGTACTGGCTCCCGGGCACCGGCAATATCGGCGTCAGGGGAGACCTCTCGTATTCGCAGACTTCGCATGATGTCATTGACGGCAACACCAAGATCATCGGCGGCATGGCGTCCTTCGTGTACGCCCTGATGCCGGCCAGCGCGCCCGCTCGCGTCCTGCTCACTGCGGGCGTCGGCTACTACAATCTGAAGGAAAGCTCTACCTCCAGCTCTGATTCGAAGGTCGGGTTTGGTGGTGGCTTGGCCGTGGCGTTCAAGATGGGAACCGGCAGCACGCGGCTAGTGGTGGGCACGCGCTATACGAGCGTGTCAACGGACCCGAAGATGAACTTCCTGCCGATCACGGTAGGGCTGAGCTTCGGTAAGTAAGCGACCTCTTGCAGCGTGAGTCGCGTCACTCGGTAGGCTGTAAATGACGGCCCGCCAGCATCCTAGCTGACGGGCCGTCGGCTTTTTAGGGGACACCTAGTTGACAGAAACCCATGTGGTTCTTAACGATGTGGCGGTTTTCCCCACCCCCAACTGGAGGTCTGGTATGCGTAGGCTCACGAGTACTCTGGTGGCGGCTGCGGCCCTGGTGGCGCTCCCCCACCTCGCACTTGCTCAGCGGACGCGTGCTGCTGCCGCCGGCGGCGGTCCCAAGAACGAAATAGGCGTTGATCTGGGTGCCGCCTACAGCCATCTCGGCAGCAATTGCCCCGCGGATTGCAGTGGTTTTGGCGTCGGAACGCCAATCGATATCCGCTGGGGCTTCTTGTCGAATGGACAGCTTTCATTTGAGCCGCGGTTCTCGCTGAGCTGGACGTCGGGGTTCGGCGGTCACGACCTGTCGTTCAATCCCGATCTCAACGTGCTGTATCGCATGCGCAGATCCACCGCGCGGAGGGGCATGTACCTCACGGGCGGTCTCGGCCTCGCGATTAGCAACAGCGCCTCCGGCGGTCCGAGCACGTCGGCGACGCAGCTGTCGCTCAACGGTGGTGTTGGCAAGCGGATTCCGATGGAATCCAATGCCTGGCGCGTCGAAGGGTTCCTCCGCTACAACTTCGAAAACAGCGGCAAGGGCATCCCGAGCCGTCTCGATATCGGCGCACGCTTAGGCATGTCGTTCTGGCGTTAGACTCGCAGCAGTGATCGATGGCCCGTCAGGCGTCTAGCCGGCGGGCCATCGGTCTTACCACCCCCACCCCCCAACTGGAGGTCTTGCGTATGCGGAAGGTCTTTGGCGGGATGATTGCGGCGGCGGTTGCGATGTCGCTGACGACGGCCGCGCACGCGCAGCGGAGGGCGGCAAGCGCCCCGATGGGCGGTGCGAAGCATGAACTCGGCGTCGATCTCGGCGCCGCTTACACGAAGCCGAGTGGGGTCGATGGTGGGATTCAAATCCTTTCGCCCCTCGACATTCGTTTCGGGATCGTCTCGAGGAGCGAGTTAATGTGGGAGCCCCACGTGAGTCTGAGCCTCAGCAGCGTCGGGGGCACTACGATTTACAGCTTCACGCCCGGGGTCAACGTGTTGTACTCGTCAAAACCCGGTGGACACCGGAGAGGGATGTTCTTCACCGGCGGCGCGGGCCTCGTCCTGGCGGACGTGGGTGCTGCAAGCGGCACTTCAATCCAGCTTAACGGTGGAGTAGGCTGGCGGAAGCCGTATGGAAGCGGCGCATGGCGCTATGGTGTGGGGTTCCGGTGGATTTCTGATAGCGACGTGACCCCGAGCACAATCCAGATCGGCGGAACCGTCGGTATTTCACTCTGGCACTAAGCCTTCACTCTGAGCGCGGCGTTCCGAGCCTCCGGAACGCCGCGCTGTTCGTCGGGTAACCCGTCGCAGCTCAATTCGAGGAGCATGCCATGCGTTGGTCTCGCGTGTTGTGCCTGCTGGTGATGGCCGGAGGTTTGACCTCCGAGGCCGCGGCACAGGCGACCGGGTTGCCCAGTTTCAACGCGCCGTATCGCGCGTTCCGTCGCTCGGAAATCGGACTGGTGCTCAGTTTCCCCGACGGCGGTGGTACGGCGTTCGAAGGGGCGTATCGCGTGTCGAGCGGGAAGTTCGACCTCGGATTTCGCGGGGGGATCTTTACGCCCGGTGGGAATGGCGACGCGCAACTGCTCGTCGGCACCGAGGCGCGCGAGCGCGTCGTCACACACACCGAGGACTTTCCACTGGACGGCGCTCTCATTGTGGGCATCGGCGGCCACTTTGCCAGCGGCAATTCGGTGCTGTTCGTTCCGGTCGGATTGTCGCTGGGACGGCGCGTCGATCCGAAGAACTCGACGATTAGCATCGTGCCCTACGTGCAGCCCACGGGATTGCTCGCGGCGGGCAGCGGCAACTCCGACTTCTTTTTCACGCTGGGCCTCGGCGCCGATTTCCGGTTGTCGCCGCGTTTCGATGCACGGATCAGCGCCGGACTCGGCGACGTCGAGGGTGTGTCAATTAGCGCCGTGTGGGTGCATTAGCACGACACAGATTGACTTGGTAGGAGCGACTTCCTACCGTAGGCCGTCTCAGGGGAGATCACTGTCACGATGTGGAGGAATCGATGAAGCGTATGCTCATGGTAATCACGGCCGCCGTAGCCATCCCGTTCGCGGGTGCGCCACTCGCGGCTCAGTGGCAGGGCATGCCGGCATGGAATAGCCCCAAGGGCGGCACGGGCGTCACGATCAACGGCGACCTGGGGCTGCCGAACTCGGACGCCGGCAAAGGCACGGCATTCGGCGCACGCGCCTCACTGGGTCTGGCCAACATCAGTCTCACGGCCGGCATCGCGAGCTGGAAGCCGAAAGGCGCCACCGAGAGCACCACGTCCGTCGGTGGCGTCGCAGGCTTTCGGGCGATTGGCGGCAGCTTGATTCCGGTTTCGCTGAACATTCAGCTCGGCGCGAGCACCGCGAGCTCGTACGGCGCCGTCCCGAAGATGACCAACATCCTCGCCGGCGCGGGTCTCAGCGTGAACGTGCCGACGCCAGGTCTTAGTATTGAACCCTACCTCTCCATTTCGAATCGTTGGCACAAGCCCTCGGGCGGTTCCACCGAATCGAACATCGGCTGGGTGATCGGGGCGAATGTGGGATTTGGGATGGTGGGTCTGCATCTCGCGTACGACGCCGAGAAGCTGGACAACGGCTCCACTGCTGGAGTGCTTGGCATCGGGGCGCACGTGGCGTTGAAGGCTCCCATCGGCATGTAACAGGCAGTAGTTTTGGGGCGCGCCGCACTCAGGCGGCGCGCCCCTTTGTTTCCCGGGAGATTCGTGATTCGCTCTTCAACACGCGTGGGCCTGCTCGTACTGGCGGCCCTCACGATGAGTGGCTGCGCCCTGACATTCGATGCGACCGAGCTCGGCGTCCCGACCTCGCTCGCCGAGCCCGCACAAACTCCGCCGCAGGGCACGCCGTTCCGCATCACGAAACATCCGGTCTTCCTGCTGTGGGGATTGACTGGTGCCGCTCGCCCCAACGCGGAGGATGTGCTGGCTGGGCAGACGGGCACGGGGGCGCGCGTCGCCAACCTGCGCATCAAGGTGCGCAGCCGCTGGAGCGATCTGTTGGTGACGGTGTTGACGGCGGGGTTGATTGCGCCGCGCTCGGTAACGTTCGAAGGGGTCGTAGTTCCTTCATCTGTACGGCCGTGACTTCGTCCACATCACGATGACGCCGCAGCCGGCGTTGGAGCCACCGAATTCCGCTGGAATCTCTCCGGTGCCTCGATAGACCTCGATTCCATAGACATCGCGGATCGGCGTGCTCTCCTGAAACGAGTGCACCTCCACGCCGTCGATGTACCAGGTTGGGTGGCAGTTCGGCGTCCGAGACATCACCGCGTTGCATTCAAACCGCGACTGGTCGCACTGGATGCGCACACCGCGGATCGTCCTCAGGGCGTCTCCCACGGAGTGGTAGCCCTGCTTCTTGAGCTCGTCCCAGCGCAGGAATGCGCCAAGCTTGCGCGTTCTGCGCCGCTCGAAGTCGATATACCGTGACTGGAGTGCCTCGGCTCGCGCCTGTACCACCACCTGCGGCAGCATGAACCCGTTGAAGTCCAGGGCAAACTGGCGATACAGCTGGCCAGAGTCTGGTATGAAGATCTTGAAGATGCCTTCCTCAAAACCGAGAGCTTGAATTCTGATATCGTTCATACCGGGACGAAGCCCGGACGCTTGGAAGAATCCTTGGGAGTCGGTCGTGGCCACCAGGGTCGTGTCCCCGACCCGGACCATGGCGCGGGAAAGCGGCTGCCCCACCTCGCTGTCGATGACCCGGCCCCGCAGGATCGCTTGGGCCTCGGCGAGGGGCGGGGCCGTTAGACCGAGCAGGGAGACAAGCAGCAGCAGTTTGCGGACGGGGGGGTGTTCACTCGTTCTCATCTCACTGACCTCTAGCGGGGCTCTTAATAGAAGGTAGAATGAACCACAGGCGCCAGCCCTGGCGCCATGCTGAACCCTCGAAGTCTGGAGTGCCGTCACGTCCGGCATGGGCGTGGACCAAGGGGGTCGGTTACGTTGCTTCGGTCTGCTGTGAAGTGCCGTTCCTCCCGCGTTCCCTCTCCACCAAAGAGGCAGCTTATGCGCGTTCCCAGGTTTGGTGCGCTACTGGTCGCGGCTGTGACCGTGGTGCTCGGATGCTTCATCACTGCTCCCCTGGCGGCCCAGGACGCCGTCATCAAGGGACGCGTTACCGCCCGCACCGGTGAGCCGCTGGGCGGCGCCAACGTGCTCGTGGCGAACACGAACGTCGGTGCGGTAACCGACGCCAACGGGCGCTACACCCTGACCGTCGGTGCGGCGGCCGTTCACGGCCAGCAGGTCGCGATCACCGCACGCTACATCGGGCACAAGCCTCAGAATCGGACGATCACGCTCTCGGCCGGCGAACAGAGCCAGGACTTTTCGCTCGAGGCTGATCCGCTGCGGCTCGAGGAAGTTGTCGTGACGGGTGTGGCGGAAGCGACGGACCGCCGCAAGCTCGGCTTCACGGTCGGCTCCGTCAGTAACGAGCAGTTGAAAGCCGTTCCCGGCGCCAACGCGCTGGAAGGGATTCAGGGAAAGATCGCCGGGGTCCGGTTCGTACCGCAGTCCGCGCAGCCCGGCAGCGAGCCGGCCATCAAACTGCGCGGCGCGACCAGCATCTCGGGACGGCAGGATCCCCTCTACATCGTTGACGGTGTGATTGCCCGCTTCGGAATTGCGGATATCGCGCCGGAGGACGTGGAGCGCATCGAAGTCGTCAAGGGAGCGGCCGCGTCCTCCCTGTACGGTTCGAACGGCGCGAATGGTGTAGTGCAGGTCTTCACGAAGCGAGGGACGGCGCTGCCCGAAGGCTCGATGCAGGTAACCTTCCGCACCGAAGCGGGTGTCAACACGATGCCGCGCCGGATGCAGTTCTCCCGTTCCCACGCCTGGGAGGTCGAGTCAACGCCCGGCCATTGCGCAGCCCTTGACCCGACGTTCACGGTGGATCCGGGCGGCAACTACTGCCTCGACGAAGATGGCGCGCGGGTCACCAAGACCGACGGGATCGCGGACAACCCGTTTACGGTCTATCACGACCACTGGAGCGCCATGGTCAAGGAAGGCCCCTTCGCGACCGAGTACGTCTCGCTGGGCCAGCGGCGCGGCCCGACCAACTTCAACGTGTCGTTTGAAAACACCCGCAACAAGGGCGTGATCTTTGGGTTGGGTGGCTACACGCGCCGCAATGCGCGGTTCAACCTGGACTATCAGCTCCGCCCGAATTTCGACGCCTCGTTCAGCGCGTTTTACGGGGCCTCGTCCAACGGACGCGCCGCCGAGGGCACGGGCTCGCCGTTCTATCAGCTGATGTTCGTGCAACCTGACGTGGACATCACGGCGTGCTGTAACCCGGACAGCTCACCGTACATCGCGCAGGTCCCGCTGAGCGGCGATGTCGCCAACGACGCCAACCCGATGTACGAGCTGGCGAATCGGAAGATCACGGATGACCGCAACCGGTTTACCGGGTCAGGCAAGCTACGCTGGCGGATTTACGATTGGCTCGCGGCCGAGGGCAGCTTCGGGTACGATCAGGAAGGGGCATTCTACAAGGACGTTACGCCCCGGCCCTATTACACCTCCTCGGGCGGTCCGCCGGATCCAGGCTCGCTCACCGAACGGACGCTGAACGGGTTTCAGTACAACACCGGCGCAACACTGACCAGCATCCGGCGGTTGACAGCGACGATCACCAATACGACCAAGGTGGGGACACTGTATGAGAATCAGCGGAACCGCGGCTTGATCACGACCGCGAGCTCGTTCCGGATCGGCAAGGTGCCCGAATTCCCGGGCGTGGACCAGACGAGCGTGCTGCCAGGTTCCGCGGATACGATCATCCGCAACTTCAATTACTTCGGCGTCACGACGTTTGACATCAAAGATCGCTACGTGATCGACGCGCTGGTGCGCCGCGACGGCTCGTCGCTGTTTGGGCCCGAGAACCGCTGGGCAACCTATTATCGCGTGTCCGGAGCCTGGCGCGTGACCGAGGATCTCCGGATCCCGGGCATTGATGAGTGGCGGCTGCGCGCCTCGTACGGAACCGCCGGCCTCCGCCCTGGCTACGGGGATCAATACGAGATTCTCAGTGTTACCTCCACGGGCTTTGACAAACTGATTCGAGGCAATCCGGACCTCAAGCCGGCCCGCGCGTCCGAGCTGGAAGCCGGCACGAATATCGATTTTGGCGGCGGCCGCTTCTCGCTGGAGTACACGTACGCCCGTAAGGACAGCAAAGACCAGATCCTGCTGGTCGATCTGCCCGCCATCACGGGGTACAGAGAAGGCCAATGGGAGAATGCGGGTGGCTTGCGGTCGAACACGCACGAACTGACGTTCGCTGCTCGACTGATCAACACGGCCCGGACCGGCCTGACCCTGAACATTGTTGGGGACCGGACGCGTCAGAAAATCACCGATTGGCGGCTGCCAACCGGCTCACCGCTGCCGGAACGGCTCTACTCGTTCCAGCAGATGCCGGCGGCCTTCTTCCTCGGTCCCAACCGGGATCTTGGCGTGCTCTACGGGAACCATTGGATTCGCAATGTCGACGAGCTGTACGACGACCCCGCCAAGGCGGCGCTTTCCGGGCCCGGGCAAGCGTGGAGCCGGGATAGCGTGATGATCAACGAGGACGGCTACGTCGTGCGCAGAAGCGCGTACGGCACGTCCCGGGAGCGCGCGATCAAGTACGTGTATTGCAAGCGGAGAGACGGTGCGGGCAACTGTCTGCAGACCGACAACGTCGTCGAGATCGGCAACGCCAACCCGGACTTCAACTTGAGCTTCGGGCTCAACTTCAATTACCACCGCCTGGCCGTGAATGCCTTACTCGATTGGTCGTATGGCGGTGATTTGTACAATGGCACGCGCCAGTGGGCATTCCAGGCAACGCGTGACCGGGTGCAGGATCAGGCCGGGAAACCCGCGAACGCCGCGACCTGTGGCGTGGTGTCGGATCCCATGCCGTCGTGCCCGCGCAAGGCGCTGGGCTACTACGGGGTGGGATTCTATAACGGTCTCGATGCCGACGATTATTTCATCGAGAGCGGCTCTTACGCCAAGCTGAAGGAACTGTCGGTCAGCTACACGCTCGGTGCCGAGCAGCTGCGGCGTATCGGGCTGCTCCACAGCATTCGCGAAATGCGGCTCTCGTTCATCGCCCGCAACCTGTTCACGATCACCAACTACAGCGGCCTCGATCCTGAGGTCTCCGGGCTCAACGGCGATCCGTTCCAGGTGAGGATGGATTGGTTCCAGTATCCGCAATTCCGGACGTTCACCGGCAGTATCGAGCTCGGATTCTGAGGAGACCGCCATGAACCTACATCGGAAGATTTCCATGCCGCGGCTGTCAGCCCTCGCCGCCGCGCTCGTTGCCTTGGTCGTGACCGGTGGCTGTGATCTGTCGGTCGGGAACCCGAACGCCCCAGACGTGCCGCGCGTCATTGAAGACCCCGCGGGTCTCGAACAGCTCTTGACGGGCGCCATGCGGACCTGGGTCGAGACGCGCGAGAATTACTTCATTATGCCGTTGAACGCCCAGGCCGATAACTACACCGCGTCCTGGAATAACGCAGCGATCAGGTTTTACAGCTCGGTTGGCTCCGATTGTCCGGTGCGGTGCGGCTGGACGAATAGCGCCACCGCACCCGAGGCCGCCGGCGGTCCGACCGTCGAGGCATCCTGGTACGGCTATCACACCGTGCTTTCCTCGGCGACCGACGTGCTCCGCGCCATCGCGGCCGGGAAGTGCTTCGACGATGATTGCAGCGTCGATAGCACCCTGACGTCCCGCAATCGCGCGGTTGGCAAGATGTTGCAGGGGATGGCGCTGGCCGGCATCGCGCTGGTCTACGACTCCGGCTTCGCAGTGGACGAGACCACGGATCTCAGTAATCCGGTGTCCCTGCCCTTCAAGAGCCGCGCGCAGCTCCGGGATTTCGCCCTGCAGAAGTTCGAGGAAGCCTGGACCGAGGCGGGTGTCATTCCTTCGTGGAGATTCGGGAGCAACTGGATGGGCCTCGGGTCCGGCGTGCGATACACCAATACCCAGATCCGCCAGGTGATCCGGACCATGCAGGCGGAGCTGTTGGCGCTGTGGCCGCGCAACGCGGTCGAGACCGCGGCGGTGGATTGGGACAAGGTGGTCACCTACGCCTCACAAGGTGTCAGCTCCGGAACGCCGTTCGATTTCCAGTACTACATCGACATCAACGCGGCCGAATGTGGTTTGGCCTGCATCAAAACGTGGGGGAATTCGATCGGGACGATGCGGGTCGATACGCGCGTCGCGGCACTGATCACGACGAACCACAAAAACCCGTGGCCGGACCCCACGGGCAATCCTTGCCCAACGATCTCCCCCGACAAGCGCGTTGGAGACGGCTCTTGGGGGCCGTCGGATAACTTCAATGGCTATTCGACGAAGGCGGCGACAGCCAATGCCGGAACCGACTTCGCGTGCTCGGCCGTAGCCATCTTCCCCCCCGCGCGGGGCCAGTATCACCAGAGCAATCTCCAGCACGTCCGGTACAACTACCTGGCGTACACGGGTGAGCGCCTGCCAGGCTTTGATGGATCGGGACAAGATGTGCTGTACACGCGGCAAATGAATGACCTGCTCTGGGCTGAAGGCCTGTTCCGGGGCACTGGCGGCAAGGTCGCGGCAGTGGCGAAGATCAACAACAGCCGCGTCGGCCGTGGTGGTCTGCCGGCGCTCACCGGTGCGGAGACCGACAGCGTGGTGAACGCCGCACTGCAGTACGAGCAGGAAATCGAATTCATGGGCCAGGGCACGGATCCATTCTTCAACCGGCGTCGCTCAGGTTACAACGCGCCGGCAGGGGGCGGCCTGCCGGCCTATGTGGACGGCCTCATCCCAGGCACGCCGCGGCACATGCCCGTGCCCGCGAAGGAAATGGACGTGCTTGCGCGCGAGATCTACACGTTCGGCGGGCCCGGCAAGCCCGATATGTCGGCGTCGAGCGGAGGGAGGTCCGGCGTGCGATCCGTGCGTGAGATCTGGAACGACTACCGCACGCTGGCGCACTTGTTGAGCGCGCGCAGGAAGAGCTGAGCTCGCAGGCTGTTGCTGAGAAGGAGGGCGGGAGCGATCCCGCCCTCTTTTTTTTACTGTCGAACGGTCACTTCTCGTTGAGCCGAAGCGAGCGGCACGATCCGCTCACGCCCGCCCGGCCAGCGAATCCAGAGACCCGTGGGATTCCCGGCACGTCCCAGGACCTGCACGGCACCATTCTGCGACCAATAACCGGAGCCTGCCTGGATCTCCCGCACCGGTCCCGCCCGATCGCCATACCGCAACCGCACCTGCGTCCCGATGCCAGTGGGATTGCCGGGCGGGCCGACGAGGCGGACGCGGAGGCCCGGCGTCGCCCCCACGTTGTGGAACAGCCTGGTGGGGGCGGCGTTCTCGCTCACCGCGAGATCGAGTCGTCCGTCGCTATCGAAATCGGCGTAGGCCGCGCCGCGCTGCTCGCCGTAGATCATCAAGCCAGAGCGCTGTCCCGGCATGGCCCCGAGTCCGCCTCGGCCGTCGCCCAGCAAGAGCAGGCTGCGTCCGGCATCGTAGCGCGGCGTGGCGACATCGGTGGCAAAAAAGTTTTGACTGAGGAAGACGTCTTCGTTGCCGTCGCCGTTGAAATCCGCGATGCCGGCATAAAAGCCTGGAGCGAGCTGCGCCTCCAGCGGTAACGATCGTGCTTCGAAACGGCCGCCGCGATTCAAGAACAGCATCTGATCCAGCGTGGTCGCGCCGAGGCGGACCGCGCCCCCCCCCGCAGCCGCGGGTCCCAGGACCTGGTCGATGTTCGCGTCCGCATACGCGCTGAACGTCCGCAGGCGTTGCGCGATATCCGGCAGCGCGAGCGACAGTCGATCGAAGCTCACCAGCGGCGCCACGGCGTGAAGACGCGGATCTGCTTGAGCCAGGAGGAAGTCTGGTCGGCCCCGTCCTGCGAAGAACCCCGTGTAGAGGAGCAACGGCTGGGAGTCGCTCGCCGGATGATCGACGTTGCGGCCCCAGCTCGTGGCGATGATGTCGAGTCGGCCGTCGCCGTCGAGGTCCCCCGTCGCGAGTCCGTTCCAGCGGCTGTGCCAGCTGGACAGCCCGGGGAATTCGGTTGCCGTGAATCGTCCGTGGTCGTTGAGGAAGATGCGGATCGATCCCCACTCGATCGCGACGATCAGATCTTCGTCGCCATCTCCATCGATGTCGCAGAAGAGGGCCGCCGACACCATGCCCATCGCGTGAAACAGCGGGTCGTCGGTCGAGTCGAGCGCGAGACGCCCGCCCTGGTTGTGGTACAAATGCGACGACGGCGACAACGGGTAGCCAGCCGGATAGATGCGTCCGCCGACGAACAGATCGAGCGTGCCGTCGCCATCGACGTCCGCCGCCGCGAGAGGACCCATGCTCGCCGTGTCGCCCGCAATGACCTGTGTGACTGTGCCGGTGCGCGTGGCGTAGGCCAGAACGCTCGGCATCCGGCGTGCCTCGCTCGTCGACGCCGCTTCGTAAGCGGCGACGCCGGCAAGAACGAGTGAGCCGCCGCGGCCATCCGGCCAACCCAGGATCGTGCTGAAATCTCCGGCGGCTGGGGGGGTGGGCGCGCGCGCCGGCCGCAGTCTCGTGCCGGTATTATGGAAGAAGGCGATCGTCCCCGTGCGCCCAGTGCCAACGATGAGATCCTCCTTGCCATCGCCGTCGACATCGTCCCACGCAACGCCGGGCCCGAGCTGCGCGAAGGAGTTCGGCAGCAGTGGCTGGCGCCGGTAGTCATCGAAATACGGGTCGACGTGGCGGTGGCCGCCTAGTTGGGCGGTTGCGTCTTCGAATAGCGGTTTGGACAACTCGTGCGTGGTGCGTCGTGCGTCGTGCGTGGTCTGAGGTTCGGCGATCTCATACTCGTGGTTCGGTACCGCACTATCGATCACGCTGCGCCGGCCATCGCGCCACTCCACTTCGATCCGCACGTGCGCGGTGGCTCCCGTTGCAAACGTGAGGCTGGCATCCGAGCTCGAGAGGTACAGACCGCCCGACACGATTTCGCGCTCCTGCACCGACACCGGACCCCCCAGGACGCGCACGCGACTGCCGATCCCGGCAGTGTTGGGAGCGGCGCCGCGCAGCCGCACGGCGACGCGGGCCGCGGTGGCATCATTGCGCAGCACCGCTGCCGGACTGTTCAGCCGGTTGATCACGACATCTTGATCGCCGTCGCCGTCCAGATCCGCCACGGCCATCCCCTGTGAGATGTCATCGCCGAGATCGAACCGCCAGCGCTCGCTCACATCCTGGAACGTGAGGTCGCCGCGATTGCGGAACGCCACGTTCGGCAGCTTGAGTGGCGGGTAATCGAACAGCATGCGGCGCCAGTCGTACCCACCGACCGTAGAGCCGAAGTACCCGCTCAACAAGTCGCGCAGCCGGTACTGCGTGTCACCGTCCATCACATCCGTCACGTGTCCAGTGCCGATGAGGATATCCTCCCACCCGTCCAGGTCGACATCGAGCAACATCGTGGACCACGACCATCCCGAGCCGCTCACGCCTGCGAACCGCGCCACTTCGGCGAACGTGCCGTCGCCGCGGTTCAGTTGCAGCGTATTGCGCTGCATCTGCGGCCGGTCGTCGCCGATGCCGGGGCGCTTGGCGACGGCGGTGTTCGTCGGAATCTGGGTCTTGAGCCGCCGCGTGTCCTTGCTCAGCATGTCCACTTCGAACAGATCGGGGTAGCCATCGCCATTCACGTCGCCCACCGCGACGGCCATGCCCGAGTTGCTTGTGCTGCGGAGCGCGTACCAGGGAATGAGGCGGAAGTCCCCGTGCCCATCATTCATCCAGCACTGGTCGGGATCCTCGAAATCGTTAGCGACGTACAGGTCGGGCGCGCCGTCGCCGTTCAGGTCCGCGAACATGCCAGCGAGCCCGAAATCCTCCGGCTCCTCCTGTAGCTGCTTGCCGTTCTCATTGAGGAAATGGGGATTGCGCGCCAGTGGCTCCCGGATGAAATGGCCGGTCCCGTCGTTGAGGTAGAAGAAGTCCGGATCGGCGCGCTGGACGAGGCTGAATCCTCCTAGATCCGCTCGATTGACCACCTTATAGTCCCGGCGATACTGCTCACGCACCTCATATCGGTTCGGCCCGAGCTTGCCCGTGATCCGATCAAAGCCGCGCTCGAGTGGAGGAATGCGGTCGATCATCGTATAGGGCTTGTTGTTGACGATGTACAGATCGAGGTCCCCATCACCGTCTACGTCGGCGACGGCGATCGTCATACTGCCGGCAGTATCTGTCAGTCCCGCGCGCTGCGCGGTGAAGTGCCCTTTGCCATCATTCACGAAGACCGCATTCGCGCCCCCGAGCGAGACGAGCAGGAGATCCTGATCGCCGTCGCCGTCCACGTCGGCGAAGGCGCATCCGGTCGAGACACGATCCGCGGCGGCCACGCCTGCCTGTTGCGTGATATCCTCAAACCGCCAGTCACCCAGATTGCGATAGAGCGCGTTCGGGCCCTCGGTGCGCGCGAGAAAAACGTCCGGGCGGCCATCATCATCCACGTCCGCCAGGCACACGCCGGCGCCCTGGGCCAGCTGGCGATTGTGCACGAGGTTCGAGTCGCCGACCGAATTGTTGAACGTGATCCCCGTACGCGAGGGGTCGAGGAGTGTGAAACCAGGCGTGAGTCGTCCGCGCGGTGCGTCGAGCGCGCGCCAGCGATACCCCGCTTCGTCATGCCAGTCTGCGCGGGAGGGAGTCGATGGCGTAGAACGGCAGCACGCCGCGAGCAGAGCAAAAAACAGTGGCCACTTCGAGAAGGATCGTGATGCCATACGAGCGACTGCGAATGTAGCGTGCTCTGGTTGTCGTTGCACTCTGCGACTTCGCAAAACTCTAACGCACTTGCTCTGGCGGTACCGTTTTCGCGAAGCTATAGAGCCTCGCATGTTCGTGATTCGTAGGTGTTAACCGTCCACCTGGGAGGGCTCATGCGTCTCTCCGTATTGTCGTTTCTCTTCCTTTCTACTGGTGGGATGGTTGCGCTTCCAGCTCGAGCGGCGGCCCAGGAGCCAGTGACGATCAGCGGTCGCATCACCGCTGGCGGGACGCCGATCAGCTACGCGGAGGTCATCGTGCCTTCGCTGGGGCTGGGTGCAACCACGCGGGACGACGGTCGCTATGCGATCGTGATTCCCGGTGCCCGCGCAACCGCGGGGCAAACACTCGCCGTCATCGCGCGCCGGCTCGGGTACAAGCCGACCACGATGCAAGTCACCCTTCACGCGGGGGTCGTCGAGCAGGACTTCGCCCTCCTCCCCAATCCGCTGCAGCTCGGCGAAGTCGTGATCACCGGCGCCGGCACCGTGACGGAAGCGCAGAAGCTGGGCAGCGTGCGCAACGCGGTCGACTCTGCGCTGGTCGCGAAGAGCAATGAGTCGAACGTGGTGCAGGCGCTGGCGGGCAAGGCGCCGAACGTCGAGGTCACACAGCAGTCCGGCGATCCCGGCGCATCCTCGTACATCCGCATCCGCGGAACGCGGACACTGTCGGGGAACGGGCAGCCGCTGTTCGTCGTGGACGGCGTGCCGCTCGACAACTCGAGCTTCTCGACCTCGAACTTCAATCTCAACGACGATCTCGGTGTCGGTCAGACCGATGGGACAGTGACCGAGAACCGCGCCAGCGATTTGAATCCCAACGACATCGAGTCGGTGGAAATCCTCAAGGGCGCGGCGGCGGGCGCGATCTACGGCGCGCGCGCTGGGCAGGGCGTCATCCTCATCACCACCAAGTCCGGGCACGCCGGGCCGACCCGGTTCTCGCTCAAGTCGTCGGTTTCGTTCGACGACATCAATCACCGGTATCCCTTGCAGACGAGCTTCGGCGAGGGCCGCAGCGGCGCCGCGCCGGATACGACGCTCGGTGGCGACTGCGACGACCCCGCCTCCGGCAGCATTTGCTCGCGTTCCTGGGGTCCCGCGCTGGCGGCGGGCTCGCCGGTGTTCGCGCACGACAACGAGTTGTACACGACCGGCCACGTCGTCGAGAACGATCTCACGATTTCGGGCGGCAACGATCGGACGACGTTCTATCTGTCGGGTGAGCAGTACTACAACAACGGCATCATCATTGGGAGCAACGACCAGTATACGCGCAATACGGTGCGGTTCCGCGGGTCGCACCGGCTCGCCGACAATTTGAAAGTCGGCGCGAACCTGTCGTATGCGGATACGCGGGGCAGCTTCATTCAGCGCGGCAACAACGTGAACGGCATCCAGCTCAGCGTGCTGCGTACGCCGCCCAACATTGACAACCTGCCCTATCTCGATCCGGTCTATGGCCTGCACCGGAGTTACCGCTTCCGGCACCCGGGCGCCGGCGATCTCGTCGGAGACCGCGGATTCGACAACCCGTACTTCATCATCAACGAGCAGCAGAACCGCTCAAAGGTGGGCCGGGTCTTCGGCAACATCAACGCCGAATACACCGCCGCCGACTGGCTCCGGGTGAACTACACGCTGGGCGCCGACTACTCCAACGACGAGCGGCTCGAAGGCTGCCCCATTTCTTCATCGGACGTCTGCTTCGCGGGACGGGTGATCGAGGGCAAGCTGGTGAATTACCAGATCGATCACAACCTGACGGCGACGGCGAATTATCACCTGAACCAGAACATGTCCGGCACGGTCACGCTCGGACAGAACCTCAACAGCCGGAATTTCCGCCAGCTCGGTAACGTCGGGCGTACGCTGATCACCGCGAAGCCGTTCAAGGTGTCGAACACGGTGTTGCGCGACATTCCGGCCGACAACCAGACGATCATTCACAACGAGGGCTATTTCGGGCAGGGGACGCTCGACCTGTACGACCAGCTTTACCTTACCGCCGCGCTGCGCAATGACGGCTCGTCGACGTTCGGCGTGCAGAATCGCCGCAGCTGGTTCCCGAAGGGCTCGGTCGCGTGGACGTTCACCAAGGTGATCGGGGAGCGGCCGTGGCTGACCTTCGGCAAAGTGCGGGTCGCTTACGGCGAGGCCGGCCAGGAGCCGCAGCCGTACCTGACGTCCACGACGTTCCTCTCGAATACGATCGTGTCCGGGATTTCGCAGGGCACGGGTGAGACGCCGACCCAGGCGGGGTTGGGCGGGCTGGTGCAGGGGGCAGTGAAGGGCGCCGACTCGCTGCGGCCCGAACGGACGAAGGAATTCGAGACGGGATTCGACGTTGGTCTGTTCCGGGATAAGTCCGATCTCAGCGTCACGTACTACAACGCCAAGACGAACGACGTGATCCTGTTGACGCCGGTCTCGGCCGCGGGGACGGGGTTCACGCTGCAGGCGAAAAACGCCGCGACGTTCCGCAATCGCGGACTCGAGGTCACGCTCAACATCCGGCCGGTGCAACGGACTGACTATGGGTGGGATGTCGGCGTCCAGTGGGCGAAGAACCGCAGCCGAGTGCTCTCGCTCGGCGGCGCGCAGTTTGTGGCGATCGGAGACTTTGTTCAGAACGTTGCCCAGGTCGGTCAGGAGCTAGGCGTGCTGCGCGGCATCGGCTTCATGCGGTGCGGCATCAGCGCGACCGGCGTGCTGGCGGCGTTCGACGCAGCCTGTGCCAGTGCACCACGCGGCGCGTTGTTCATCGACACCAACGGCTTCCCGGTGGTGGACAACGATCCGCGCATTCTTGCCAACCCGAACCCACGCTGGACCGGCAGCGTGCGCAGCGGCTTCCGCTACAAGAAGCTGCAGCTCTCGGGATTCATCGACATCCGCCACGGCGGCCAGATGTGGAACGGCACCAAGGGCGCGCTGTGGAGCTATGGCACGCACAAGGACACCGAGTCGCGTGGCACGATGCGTACGTTCGGTCAGGGCGGCTGGTGGGACGGCCCGGTCGCCGGGCCGGGTGCCGGCACCGCGGTGGCGATCGGCGAGAGCTGGTACCGCACGGGTGACGCGCCCTGTCCCTTCACGGGCATCGATGAGCCGTGCATCGAGGACGCGGGTTTCGTGAAACTGCGCGAAATCTCGCTGACGTACACGCTCGATGCGCCGTGGGTGATGCGCACCATCGGCGTCAGCAGCGTCGACATTCGCGTCGCGGGTCGCAACGTGCACACGTGGACGAAGTACACCGGGTACGATCCCGAGACGAGCCTGGGTGGCGCGGTCGCGCCGGTGACGGGTGTTGATTACTTCAACAACCCGCAGACGCGCTCGTTCGTGTTCACCTTCACCTTCAACCGCTAACCGGGAGCGATCATGAAACAGTCCTTGAAAATCGCGCTCGCGGCGGCGGGTTTCGCGATGGTACTGGCCGCGTGTAATCCCTTCCTCACCGGGGAAGGACTCACGAACGACCCCAACAACCCCACGACGGCCACGCGCGAGGCGCTGTTCATGGGCGTTCAGGCGACGACCTGGGGTCAGCAGGAAAGCAGTCCGGCGCTCACCGTCTGCATGTGGCTGCAGCAGTGCACCGGCGGCGGTGGCCGATTCGTCGAGCAGTTCGGTCATTACGTGATCGACGAGGGCAGCTTCTCGTTCGATTTCAACTCCGTCTACACGGGCGGAGGGCTGACGGACATTCGCAAGATCGAAACGTCGGCCGCGGACGCCGGCGACCTGCAGTTCCTCGGTATTACCCAGATCTATGAGGCACTGGTCGTCGGGACTGCCGCCGATATCTGGGGAGACATCCCGTACACGCAAGCGCTCACGACAGCGACACCGACCCTCGACAATCAGTTCGCGGTCTACGACAGCGTGCAGGCGCTGCTGAGCCGCGCGATTACGAACCTCGGCGGTGCGGGCCCCGGTCCGGGAGACCGTGACCTCGTGTTCGGTGGTGATGCGGCCAGCTGGATCAAGGTCGCGCACACTCTCAAAGCGCGGTACTTCCTGCACACGGTCGAAGCAGCGGGTGCAGGGCTCCTGGGTGCGCGCACACCGGCTCTGGTCTATGCCGACGTCATTGCTCAGGCGACGGCCGGTATCAGCGATGCCACCGGGGCTGGAGATTTCCGGGCGTTCCACGGCCAGAACACGTCGGAGCGCAACGTCTGGTATCAGTTCTCCCAGACGACATTCGGCATCGATCTCGTGGCCGGGAAGCGTCTGGTCGACATCATGAATGCCCGCACTGACCCGCGGCGGCCGCAGTACTTCGGGAAGAACACCTTGGGCACGTATGGCGGTGACGATGTCAATGCGGCCCAGAACCCCAACACGGTGTCGTCGGTGGATGGCACGCGCAATAGCCCCACGTTCCGGCAGCCGTTCGTCACCTATGCCGAGAACGAGCTGATCCTGGCGGAGGCGTACAACAAGACCGCGAACGATCCGGTGGCATTGACGCATCTCAACAACGAGCGTGCGGCGGCGGGGTTGGCCGCAACCGCGGGCGCTGGTGCAGCCCTGCTCGATTCGATCATGACCGAGAAGTACGTCGCGTTGTTCCAGAACATCGAGGTCTGGAACGACTACAGGCGCAACTGCATCCCAGTGCTGACGCCGTACGCAGGCGCGGATGTCGTCTTCGCCGGCAAGATTCCGGGCCGGTTCTACTACGGCTCGAACGAGCGGAACACGAATACGAATATCCCGGCGCCGAGTGCGCAGCTCACGACGAACGGGTTCCGCAACCGGAATGATCCAGCCGCGTGCCCGTGAGGTAGGTTGAGGGAGGTTTGTCGGGGGAAGGCGGGGCGGACCGCCAGAGTAACGGCGGTCCGCCTCTTCAATAGGAGGCAAGCTGCGCATGCCACTGGCTCGATACTTGGCCCTGGGAATGCTGATACTTGCAGCGGGGTGCTATTACTACGCGCCGCTAGAGCGACCCGAGCCCCAGTCCGGCACATACCTCCAGGTCATGCTCACCGATTCCGGGACGTCGCATTTCTGGCCCTACCTCGGCCCGGATGTCGGTGATCTCCGCGGACGTCTGGTCAACGCCGACCAGCAGACGATTGCACTCTCCGTCGAGGCCGTGGACTTACGTCACGGCCAGGTGCTGTCCTGGAAAGGCGAAACGGTGAATCTCGGCCGGGAGTATGTCGCGAGACTGGATGAGCGCCATCTCTCGAAATCGCGCACGGTCCTGCTGACGGCAGGATCGATACTGGCCCTGATCGCCACCTTGACGGCGTTCGACAACTTCGGAATCGGCGCTGGGAGCGGGGGCGGAGGTGGCGGCCGCCGCTGAGATCGCTCAGTAGACGCCCACGCTCGAGCGGCGGAGATCTGTCTCGAGCGTCCACTCGATCCGCTGGCCAGGACGCACCGTCAGGATCTCGGTGCGAACGCGTTCCCCACTCCCGATCGCCTGGCCGAACAGCACGATTTCGTGTGACTGCGCGATCAGGCGACCCGGAATCGTAAAGACCTGCGTCGACGAACCGGTCGCGAGTCCCATGCGGATGCGCTGGCCGTCGCGCAGCACGAACACGGTGACATCCAGAAAGTTGTGATTCGTGACCTGCAGCGCGACGTTGGGAGGCGGCTCCGACATGCTCCCCGAGCGTCGGCGATGCGAGCACGCGCTGGCAGCGAGGAGTATGGCAATCAGCAGGATTTGAAGATTTGATCGCTTCACATGACCAGTCCTCGCACTAGGGCCGTCGTGCGCTCCGACGCGCCGCGGCCGTCCTCCACCATCTGCTGCGCGGCCGTGCCCGCGCTCTTGCGAGCCGCGGGATCGTGATGCCACACGAGCCACTGCGAATGTAGCGGATGCCGGGCATCCCCGGGCAGCGCGACCGCGCCTCCCCGCTCGAGCAACAGCGTCGCGTCGCGACTCATCCGCCAGTGCGGGCCAAACACGCTCGGGACGCCGAAGACCGCGGGCTCGAGTACCGAGTGCAGGCCGGCGCGATGAAAGCCGCCGCCCACAAACGCAACGTCCCCCAGGGCGTAAAGGTCGGCGAGGATCCCGACGCGATCGACCACGATCACCGGACCCGCTTTTGCGTGCTCGAGCTGCGACAACCGGACCGGGCGGGGCAGCTTGAGGTGCCGCAAGCGCTCCGAGATCCCGGCAAGGTGATCGGGATTGGGCTCGTGCGGCGCGAGCAGCAGGCGAGCGGTCGGAAGCTGGTGCAGCAGATCCGCGAAGGCCGGCAAGAGCACCGCTTCGTCCGACGGCCAGGTCGAGCCCGCGACGATCGTGAACGTGTCGGCCGACGTCGCAGCGAGCCGCGCGAGCGGCTCACGCGTGTTATCCAGGCGCGCCGCGCGCTCCGCGACGCTGTCGTACCGCGTATCGCCCGTGACCGCGATGGTCTCGGGCCGGGCGCCGAGCAGCTCCAGGCGCTCGCCATCCTCCTCGCTGATCGTGCCGACGCGATCGAGCGCGCGATAGGCCGGCGCCGACCAGTGGCGTGTCGGCCAGCGCAGGCGCGAGCTGTTGGGCGAGACGGTCGCGGAGATCAAACCGAGCTTCACGCCGCGGCGTGCCGCGGCCAGCGTGAGCTCCGGCCACACGTCGAGCTTGCTGAACACGAGCGCGGTCGGCTGCAGCGCGTCGAGCACCGCGGCCACTTCGGAGGGCCGGTCGAGAGGCAAGTAGTCCGCGACGTCGACGGGCAGATTCCTGGCCAGCCGCTCGGCGGACGGCGAAAAGAACGTGAAGGCGAGCTGCCAGTCGGGATGCTCGGCGCGCAGGTTCTCGAGGACCGGCTTCGCCTGCAGGCCTTCGCCGACCGATGGCGCGTGCATCCAGATCAAAGGCCGTCTCGTATCGCGCTGCGCCGCCGCCCATCCGGCAAGACGGGCGGCCAATCCGCGCCGCCCATCCAGCCCTCGCGCCACCTTCTTATCGAACCGCGCCACCAGCGGCGCCGCGCGGGTGACGACGTGCACGCTCAGCCGGTACAGCAGGGAGGGCTTGCTCACCTTGGGGGGGCTGGGGGGGCTGGGGGGGCTGGGGGGGCTGGGGGGGGCGCGTGCGTGCGGGCGGCGTAGATCGAGTCGAGCAACCGCCGCATGGGGTCGGGCGTGTACGGGGCTCCCTCCAGGAGCCCGCCTTCTATATAGAAGGAAGGCGTGGCGCGGGCGCCGGAGCGCGCGGCGCGCTGGGCGTCGAGCTCGACCTCCTGCCGCGCATCTCCGGACTTGAGACAGGCGAGCAGCTTGGCGCGATTGACACCCGCGCGCACGGCCAGGGCGACGAGCGTATCGCGGGGCTGCGCGAGCGCGGCCCACTGGTCCTGCTGGCGGTAGAGCAGGTCATGCGTGGGCCAGAACCGCCTCTGGCGCGCGGCGCACATGGCTACCTCGGCGGCCGCCACCGCATTCGGGATCGCCGTCGGCGCCGCTCTTGAGGGCATGCGGCCCGTGGTGGAGCTCCAGTACTCCGACTTCATCACGTGCGGCTTCGACGAGCTGGTCGCCGTCGCCGGCAAGTACCACTACCGCACCG
>Ga0209157_1000417_pt1 | contig 36859 bp, 25 predicted proteins | sample GraSoiAngelo_135_FD_185892 | JGI IMG/M metagenome (GOLD analysis project Ga0209157, IMG submission 185892) | Grasslands soil microbial communities from the Angelo Coastal Reserve, California, USA - 14_0929_05_40cm (SPAdes) (version 2) | ecosystem: Environmental > Terrestrial > Soil > Grasslands ...
CTTGCGGTATGAGCCGGCGTACGTGTTCCGGCTCCTCGCCAAGCCACTCCGGTGTCGTGGCCGTTCCGTCGAATAGCGATGTGGTCTTGAACGGTTCGAACTTTCCGGTTGCGGCTGCTGCTGCGGTCTTCGCCAGGAGCGGCTGCAGTTCGGCATCGCTCATTGGATGGAAGGTTCGGACCGCCTCGAAAGCCTGATCAAGAATTTCCATACTGTCGATGCCGGTGATTACGACGGATGTCGGCAGATTCAAGGCGTAGTGAAGGCACTCGATGGGCGTCACTGCTTTGGATTTCAGCAGAACTCCGGCAGCCATACTCTTCATCCCGAGTACGCCGATGCGTCGTTTTACCAGCTGCGGCAGGACTAATTTGGCAAAACTTCGGTAATGCGCATCGAACAGATTCAGTGGCATCTGCACTGTATCGAACACGAATCCGTTCTGATCGGCGACTTCGAGCATGTAAAGGTGAATGTGCGGATCCTTGTGCCCCGTGAAGCCGATGTAACGAATCTTGCCCGCTGCTCTGGCTCGTACAAGAGCGGCGTTGGCTCCGTCGGGATCGAAAATGCGGTGAGGATCTTCGTATCTGAGAATTTCGTGATGCTGAACCAGATCGATGTGATCGACACCGAATCGCTTTAGCGATTCTTCCAACTGGCGTGTGGCTGATTCTTTCGAGCGGCCGTCAATTTTGGTCATCAGAAAAGCTTGCGCTCGGTATCCATCGCGCAATGCTTTTCCCATGCGGATTTCGCTGGCGCCCTCGTGGTAGTCCCAGCAGTTATCGAGAAAATTGATTCCTGCGTCGATAGCGGTCCGGACAATACGGATAGCCACCGCCTCATCAACCGCTTTCAGCCCCAGATGCCATCCGCCAACTCCAATCGCGGAAACTTTCTCTCCAGTTTTGCCAAGCTGTCTGTAGATCATGCTTCTATCATAAGCGAGTCTGCAGTGGTCGCGTCCTGAGGGCATTGGAATGGAAGGAATGCGCATGTTCTTGACAGGACACTGGACTCGGACTAAATTTCCACATCGAACCGGCCCACCTCCTGGTTTCTTAAGGCCAGAGCTACTAAAAGGGGATGTGAAATGAGCAAACGATCGTTCGAGGTCATCGGTGCACTGACAGTGATCGTAGGCGTGTTCGTTCTTCTGTGGCTGGCGCCCGTCCCAGTAAAAGGCCAGGCACCGGCAGCAAAGGCGAACGCGGCTGCGCTCAAGACGCCCTGGGGCGAGGCGGATCTCCAAGGCATTTGGAGCGTGGAATTGGTGGTGCCGTTGGAAAGACCGCCTGGAGTCACCAGTGAGTTTTACACAGAGAAGGAAATTGCCGAACTGGATCGCGAACGAGCGAAGGGGACCGTCTTCGGCAATCAGGTTCGCGCGGCGCCGGGCAGCGAGGCGGATGTCGCCGGCGCCTATAACTCGGTTTTCACTTCACAAAGGCCTACCGGTCGCCGCACGGCGATGATCATTGATCCCCCCGACGGGAAGATTCCTCCGCTGACGCCGGAAGCGAAAAAGAGGCAGGCAACGCTACGCGAATACGAGCGGGCCCTGACGCAAAACACCGTGGTTTGCAGGGACAAGTTGCCGGGTTGCGAAAATGGGACGTATGGACCGCCGTCGCCCAGACGCGAGGAGACGCCCCCGTACTATCTGACCAACAGTGTGAATCGCGCCGACGGTCCAGAGGACCGAAGCCTGGGCGAACGGTGTATGGGCGGCGCTCTGCCCCAGTTTCGTGGTGGTTTTACCGGCATCTATATCCGCGTGATCCAATCCCCAGCAACCGTCAACGTCGTGTACGATGTGGGCCAGGGCCAGGGCTGGAACCGCATCATTCCGGTCAGGGAAGCACCCCATCTGCCTTCGTCCATGCGGCAGACGTCGGGAGATTCGCGCGCCCGTTGGGAGGGTAATACGCTCGTTGTCGACGTGACAAATTTCTCTCCCAAGAGGGACCTTCAAGGGTCGCGCGAGAACCTGCATCTGATCGAACGCTGGACTCGCACCGGCCCTGACACACTCGAGATCGTTTACACGATCGAGGATCCGACCGTGTGGACGAGACCCTGGACCGTAATCCAGGAGTTCAAGTGGCAGAGTAACGAGGCAAATCGGATCTATCTGGAGCCACGCTGTCACGAGGGAAACTTCGGCTTGCCCGGCTTGCTCTTGGGAAACCGCGCCGATGACAAAGCATTCGCCCAGGGCAAGGGCCCCAATCCGGCCCCAGGAGTTCAAGAGGCAGAGTAACGAGGCAAATCGGATCTATCTGGAGCCACGCTGTCACGAGGGAAACTTCGGCTTGCCCGGCTTGCTCCTGGGAAACCGCGCCGATGACAAGGCGTTCGCCCAAGGCAAAGGCCCCAATCCGGCCAGCAGGTGCATCGCGGGATGCGCCTCCCCTGAAGGCCGTGATTCACTGTCTTTGAGATAAGCGGCCTTGGTGGGCCGCTGAAAAAGTAGAATTGCGCAACCGCAGGGGCGGTCTGCGAAGTCGTGAATGAATCGAACTCGCGCAGATTATTCCCCTCCTCTGCGAGGAGGGAATAATCCACATTCAAACATTTCTTCAACTCATTCACACCTCCTATGACCGCCCACAATGTTGAATCCGAGACATCGCGGGCGGTCCGCGAAGCGCAAGCGCGGCATCGCGCAGCCTCAAGAAATAGACCGCCCCTACAGCGTCTTCATCTTTCGAATAGTTTTTCACTAGCCTGTTAGCGTGCTCCGTCGCTTGTGACTTGAACAAACGCGCCCGGCCCAAGTGTTCCCGAAATTGGAACAGCAACTGCACAGAATTTGTAGCGGTAGCTGTAATGCGCACGGGATGCGCCGATTAAGGAGAATAACCAGTGATTGAAGTGGGCACTTCCAGAATCATCGAGGGCCATCCCCACCCACGAGGTGCCACATGGGATGGTCAAGGTACGAACTTCGCATTGTTCTCAGCCAATGCGACGAAGGTTGAGGTTTGTATTTTTGATAGCAGCGGCGAACGTGAGCTGGAACGAGTCGAGCTTCCGGAATACACAAACCAAATCTGGCATGGATACTTGCCCGACGTGCATCCGGGCACGCCGTACGGTTTCCGGGTACACGGGCCTTACGATCCCAATGCCGGTCATCGCTTTAATCCGAACAAATTGTTGCTGGACCCTTATGCATACGCTCACATAGGCGAATTGAAGTGGAATCCCGCGCTGTTCGGTTACCAGTTGGAGTCCGGCGACGACCTCACTTTCGACGAACGTGACAGCGCGCCCTTCATGCCCAAGTGCACGGTAGTGGATACCGGATTCGATTGGTCCGGACCGCGCGGCCATAAATTCTTTCCCTTTCACGATACGATCATCTACGAGATGCATGTGCGCGGATATACGAAGATGCATCCTGAGGTTCCCGAGCATCTCCGCGGTACTTATGCCGGATTGGCGACACCAGCAGTGATCGAGTACATCAAGTCACTGGGCATTACATCGGTGGAACTGCTTCCCATCCACACGTTCATCAACGACAAGCACCTCATCGATAAGGGGCTCACCAATTACTGGGGATATAACAGCATTGGTTTCTTTGCGCCCGATCCACGGTACGCCGCAGTTCCAGCCGAGAGCCTTCGCGAATTCAAGGAAATGGTCGCCCGCCTTCACGAGGGCGGGCTCGAGGTGATCCTCGACGTCGTTTATAACCATACGGCAGAAGGAAACGAGCACGGACCGACCCTCTCTTTCAGGGGTATCGATAATGCCAGTTACTACCGGCTGCTGCCGGACCAGAAGCGATACTACATCAACGACACGGGTACGGGAAACACACTAAACGTGACGCACCCTCGGGTTCTCCAGATCGTCATCGATAGCCTACGTTATTGGGTGGAACAGATGAACGTCGACGGTTTCCGTTTCGATCTCGGTACGATTTTGGCGCGGGAACCTAACGGCTTCGATAACCAAAGCGGCTTTCTCAAAGCGTGCAGCCAGGATCCCGTCCTGGGCAAAGTGAAACTGATCGCCGAGCCGTGGGATTGCGGGCCGGGGGGCTATCAGGTCGGAGCATTTCCTCCTGGTTGGGCCGAGTGGAACGATAAATTTCGCGACACGGTTCGCGACTTTTGGAGGGGAGAGGCTCCGGCGCAGGCTCTGACAGCGAGGCTTTCCGGGTCGGGAGACATCTTCAATCATCAGGGACGAAGGGCTTGGGCGTCTGTGAACTTTATAACCGCGCATGACGGTTTCACTCTTCGCGATCTGGTCAGCTATAACGAAAAGCACAATGAAGCGAATGGCGAGAATAACAGTGACGGCAATTCCAACAATCGCTCCTGGAATTGCGGCGCTGAAGGGTCCACCGATGATCCGCAGATTATTGAGCTGCGTGGGCGGCAAATTCGAAATATGTTGGCCACCCTGCTGCTGTCGCAAGGAACGCCCATGCTTGTTGCGGGCGATGAGTTCGGCCGTAGTCAACGAGGAAACAACAACGCGTATTGCCAGGATAATGAGATCAGTTGGCTGAATTGGAATCATGATGGGAACGCCAAAGCTCTAATCCGCTTCACGCAGAAACTGACGCGCCTGCGTCACAAATATCCGATTCTTCGGCGCAATCGGTTTTTGACCGGGGAGTACAACCAGGAATTAGAGGTCAAAGACCTCACGTGGGTTAATGTCAATGTCGCTGAAATGGACGACTCCCAGTGGAGCGACTCCAGCATGCGCTGCTTTGGTATGTTGATCGATGGGCGCGCGCAAACCACGGGCGTTCGGCAGCGCGGCAAGGAAGCAACGATCTTGCTGGTCGTCAATGGCCATCATGAGCCGGTACAATTCACACTGCCACCATGCCCCGGTGGCTCGTCTTGGTCGTTATTGATCGACACCAACCTCACCGAGGATCTGGATCCGAAGCGGTTTGATGTCGGCGATCAATACACTGTAACAGCGCGATCTCTGCTGCTGCTCGTCTTGGAGGCCTGAGTATAACCCGACGAATGCGCTGTAGCTATGACCGCCCACAATGTCGAAACCGAGACATCGCGGGCGGTCCGGGGAGCGCAAGCGCGGCAGCGCGCAGCCTCAAGGAATAGACCGCCCCTACAGTAGACTGCCTAGGCCGGGCCGGCTAATACTGCCGCAAGCTCTCGCACAGAACGCAACTGCTCGAGGTGATTCACGTAGTCTATGACAGCCTCCGTTCGCCGGGAGCCGATCACCGGCAGCATGAGCTCGCGCGCTTTTCGAACGACCCCCGGAGTATCGAGCGGGTTTTCTTTTGTTCCTGGAGGATGAGGCGTAAAGTGATCAAACCTGCGGCCATCGCTTAGCGTTACCTCCACACGGCCGCTGCGGGGCGCAGCGGGATCCATGAGGCTGCGATCCGCGACCAATTGTATACGCTGTTTTATTGCTTGAACTTGCCGGTCGCGCATTCGTTCGTAGGAATGGCTCGCATCGAACGACAGCGTACCGTCGATCAGCGCGACAGCGATCGCGTACTGAAGATTCACATCCGGCATTGCGCGGTTGTCGACGATGCGAGCCCCATCCTCCGGAAGCCGGACGACGATTCGCTCGACATTGTCCACAGTGAGACTGTGTTGGCGGCGGAGCGTCAGGAAAGCGTCCAAGGGTGCCTGGACCGGATAGCCCACAGAGAAAATCTTGATAGCCGTTTCGGTTATGAAAAAGCGGCTGCCGAGACCGGCTACCATTTCTTCCGGCCGCGGCTCGCGTGAGAGCGCCTCGAGTGCGTTGTGTTCGCCATCGAGGACATCCGGTACGCCCGTAAATCCCGCTTTCGCCATCATCGCGGCCGTAACTCCATTGCGCGCGCCCATCCCGGAGAAGTCGAACGCCTTTTCAACATGCTCGGTATCGCGTTCCCAGCTCCAGATCCCGGACACCTGTTGCGCTGCGTAGGACAGCGCGTACCGCATTCCTTTTTCATCGAGCCTGGCCAGCGACGCTGCTGATCCCACAGCGCCAAATGTCGAGCTGACGCCTTCTGCGCTACGGTGGGTAGAGCGGACGTGGTCCGGCCCAAGCGCCATCAGAAGCCGGCAGCACAGGTCGTAACCGAGAGTCACCGCGCGCAGGAAGTCCTCTCCCGATCGATCCTCCCGTTCACCCACACTCAGGGCCGCGGGCACAGCGGCGCAGCCTGGGTGTGCTTTGGTGACCGGTTCGAAGTCATCGGTCTCGTCGGCATGCGCAAACATACCGGCTGCAAGCGCCGCATTCACGACCGCCGTCCGTATGTCGGTAGCAGGCACTGAGGCTTCGGGAGTGCCGCCTAATCGGCGCACATAGGTGATAGCCATCTCCCCCGGTTTCAGCTGCGCTCCGGACACAATGGCGCCGAGGGTGTCGAGGATGCGGTGCTTGGCGGCCAACACCACGGCAGGAGGGAGCTCGCGATCACGCGCAGCGGCCATGTATCGAGCGAGCCGGCCGGTAATATCACTTCCGGCAGCGCGGGTTTCTTGCGCCGACGGACCCGCCAGAGCCGCAGGCCGAAACGCCGCAGCCGCCATGAGACCACCCATACTCTGCATTAACTGCCGTCGCTTCATCAGATATTCCTCCCGTAAGATTCCCCTCCTCTGTTAGGAGGGGAATGCGCCCCACTCATACGTTACTGCGGCGCACGAAAAAGCTCATCGGCAGACTGCAGGATAATGCGGCGGAGGCGAATAGGATAATCTTTTTGCGCATTCAGAAATGCCTGAACCGTATCGGCCGCAGTTCGTGTGTTGTGGCCCCCGAGCGTCGCATCCATCCAATTTTTCGGAAAAAAAATATCGCCGGTCCGCTGAATTTCCCGGAGCAGGTCCAGCGAAGCACGCAAGTACCTTTCGGAAGGAGCGGCGCGCAACGGATGATGCAGATACCTTAATCCTTCGATTACCCATGGTTCGCGCCGCCGGTTCTGCACATCGGATAATTTTGCGAACCATTCGTCGCGCGTCTCCTGCCGTTGGGAGAGGGCCGGTGTGACGAATTCAAATCGAGCTTTGCGGTCCGGATTCGTGAAGCGGTTATGTTGCTCTTCCAGAATTGCCGCGGCTGATGGAACGGAGCGGACAGCGAGATCGAGCGCCATCGCCGCTTCGTCCGGTTCCGCGAGCACAAGACCCGGGATCTTCTGCTCGCGCCGCCACAGGCGTTCAAGGAAGACGATGCCTGAGGCTGTGGTGACCGTAGAGCGAAAAGCCGAGAAGTATGTCGACTTCATCGTCGACGAGGCGGCGCGATCGATGCCGGTTCGCAAAACGCTTTCCAGTTTAGGCGCGATCTCACGGCGCGCGTCAGCGGACAGGAATCGCCAGAAGACATTATCGACGTAGCCCAGTACGAGCTGCACATTCTGCTCGGTGTTCTCCAGTTCCAGTGCGCCGAGCGCGAGGGAAATAAAATCCGACGGCTGCACGCGCCGGCCAAGCATCTCTTCCCACAGTGTGACCCACACAGCGCCACGTACGATCGGATCCGTCAATTCGGGTAGATGTTGGAGAAGAAAGGCGCGGCTGTTGTCGTCCAGTATGAAGTCTCCGTAAGCAAGGCCGCCGCCTGTAGGAAGTACGAATTGCGGCGGTGCCGATCCGGCCGGTAGGGCAATTTCCGCTCGTTCGTTTTGAAGTTCCACCGGAATCGAGGTGATCCCCTTCGAGGTTCCAATGAGGACTTCCATCCGCTCCGTCCATCGAAGCGACCTTCCTCGTTGGGGATCGGATTGGATGAAGACGACATGCGCCCCGTCGATTACAGTTCGTACCGAAGGTCTTCCTGCTTCTTCGACCCACGCCCGGCTCCAGGTGGTCATATCAAAGTCGGAATATTCGTTAAGGATCCGCACCAGGTCGAGCCAGGTTGCATTTCCGAACTCGAAGGTCTTCCTGCTTCTTCGACCCACGCCCGGCTCCAGGTGGTCATATCAAAGTCGGAATATTCGTTAAGGATCCGCACCAGGTCGAGCCAGGTTGCATTTCCGAACTGGAACTGCTTCAGGTATGAACGCAGAGCGGCCTGCAGCCCATCGGCTCCGACGAGGCGCTCGAGTTGCCGCATGACAATGGGTGCCTTTTGATAGATGATGGCGCCGTAGAGGCTGCCCGCCTCGTCAAGATTCTCCAACTCCTGGCGGACCGGATGAGTTCCGGCGGTTCGATCCACCGCGTACGCCGCAGGGTAATTGGCGACAAGAAATCGGAGGTCGTGGTTCACCTTCGGAAACGAGGGGTTCACAATTTTTGCCGCCATGAAGTTGGCAAAAACTTCCTTCATCCAGACATCATTGAACCACTGCATTGTGACGAGGTCGCCAAACCACATGTGCGAGGTCTCGTGCGCGATCACGCTCGCGCGATTGAGCATCTGATTTTCTGTCGCAGATTCGTCCAGCAGGATGGAAGAAGAGTTGTAGTAGATAGCCCCGGGGTGTTCCATTCCGCTGAACTGAAAGGAAGGAATCAGGACAAAATCAAACTTTCCGAAGCGGTAGGGAATCCCGGTGTATTTTTCAAGCCATTCCAGAGATGACCCGTGAAGATCGAAAACTGCCTTCTTGTTTCGTTCGACCTTTTTCACGTCCGTTTCCCGATGCAGCATCCGGTACCAGCGTCCGCTGCGTTCCGCGGTCTCGAGCTGGAATCTGCCGGCAGCAAAGGCGAACAAGTAAGTCGGAATAGGCTGGGTTTCCGCGTAGCGAGTCCGCAGAAGGTCGCCGGACTGCTCGTGGAAAGTTTCTTCGGCATTCGATACGGCCTCCCAGTTTTCCGGAATAGTCAACTCAAGGGCAAAACGGGCCTTCAGATTCGGCTGATCGAAGCACGGAAATGCAAGGTGCGCTCTGGCCGGAACGAAAAGGGTGTACATGAAATCAGGACTGCGATTGAGCGAAGCGTCACCGGCGCGAAAGCTGATCTCGACGGCATTCTCTTCCGATGTAAGCTCGGAGCTTGGGATGATAATGTGATCTTTGACCAACCGGAAATGTGAGGGCCTTCCAGCCACCGAAATAGAGCTGATGTGGTCCGCACCCGGGCTGAAGTCCAACACGAGCGGGCGTGTGACATCTTTCGCATTGAACCGGATGACGGCTTTGCCGGTGATCGGCGCGGTTGGCGCAACCGGAATAGTAAAGGCCAGGTCGTAACTGAGCGCTTCTATCGACTGCGCGCGCTGGGTCGCTAAGGCCAGAGATACGCCGGGTTCGGGATCCGCAGTTTCCGTGGTCTTATCCTTTCCGTGGCAGCCGGAGAACAAGGTCATCAAGCCGAGAAGAACGACGCACAGAAGCGTGAGGGTTTCAAGATTGCGACCCTCACCCGTCGGCGCGCCTTTGGCGCGCCGACCTCTCCCAGGGGGAGAGGAATCTGCATCATGGAGCGACATTTTGCCGGTGCAAGATTATCATAGTCGAGACTAAGATGACGGCAGCACGCTTTGATTCCCCACATACAATCCTGACCGGAGGCGGATGCCGCAAAGAAGCCGCCGCATTGTTATCGGCACTGCACGCGCGCCATTCGTTAGTCGTAGTCGATCCTTATTTCTTGACGGCCGATTTTGTGACGGAGATCCGGTCGAGCCTTGATCGAAATGGCATCGCGCACGATTTGTTCAGCGATCTGCAGCCGGATCCGACCGATGAGAATGTGCGAGCAGGCACGAACCGTTTTCGGGAGGTTGGCGCAGATTCTATACTTGCCATTGGTGGTGGCAGTGCCCTCGATGTCGCCAAGATGATCGGCGTGGCTTCAACTAACGCCGAACCGCTCATCCGGTTTCAGGGCTATCACCGCATTCCGGAGCCTGGGCCGCCGCTCGTCGCGATGCCGACGACGGCGGGCACGGGCAGTGAAGCGACGAAAGTCGCTGTCATTACCGATACCGATCGGAATGTGAAAATGATGATCCTCGATGCCAAGCTCATGCCGGCGGTGGCGATTGTGGATTACGAACTTACGATGAGCATGCCGAAACCGTTGACGGCACACGTCGGGGTTGATGCTCTCACGCATGGAATCGAAGCGTATGTATCGCGCAAGGCGAACGCGCTGACGGATCCTGTCGCCCTTTCGTGTATCAGGACGATTCACGCCAATCTGCGCACGGCCTGGGCCGATCCGGGTCATGCACCGGCCCGTGAGGCAATGTCGGTCGCGGCGCTGCAGGGAGGACTGGCATTTACGAATTCGAGCGTGTGTCTGGTGCATGGTATGAGCCGCCCGCTGGGTTTGGTGTTTCGGCTGCCGCATGGATTATCGAATTCAGTACTACTGCCGACCGTGACGCGCTTCTCGTGGCCCGGTTCAAAGTCGCGGTACGCGGAAGTTGCGAGAGCCATCGATATTGCCTCGGCAAAAGACTCCGATGAATCGGCGTGCGAAGCCTTATCGGATTGGCTCGACCAGCTCAACGCCGATCTTCGAGTGCCCCGGCTGCGTGAGTGCTGCGGCGGAGACGTGGAACAATTTCGTGCGGCTTTGCCGAAGATGGCCGCCGATGCCCTGGAATCCGGCAGTCCCCAAAATAATCCAATCGTGCCGGCGGCAAGTCAGATCATGGAACTGTTTGAAGTGGCGTGGTAGCTCTACTGCAGGCCCAATACGCGAGCCGGAAAGTGCGTCGAAAAAGGCGGCAAGGCCGTCCGGGTGCGACGGATTTCCGGGCTGTCCGAGATCGCTCGAAAGAATGCACCATGCGGGCCCAATCTGGCGAATTGCCTTCGCGTAGTCCTCGATTCGAAACTCCGGCCGCGATCCCAGTAAGCCGCTGTAATCGATTTCGATGAACGCGCCCTCGCGTACCGCCTCTTGAATTTGGGGAATTGTCATTTTCACGGGCGACTTCATTGCGTGCGTGACGACGATGTGCTGAACACCCTGGCGGTGCGCTTCGCGAACGATCATGAGACCTTCTTCTGCCGAAGAGTGGCCCGTCTCCAGAAGCAAACCATGCTGCGCCGCGAGCGCAATCACCCGTAGTACTTCGGGTAGTAAACGGCCGTTCTTTGCAACGGAAACAAAAGGCCGATTCTCTTTTGAGAGGCGTACGGCGTTTTCGGAATCAAACGTAGGCATCCAGATAACCCGGCCCAGACCATTTTTCATCTGAACCATATGTTCGACGGCTGCCGGATTGATTCCTCCAACTGTCAGGTTCAGATCGATGCCGCCGAAAACCTCGAGGCCCGGGACATCTTTTCGTACGAGGTAGGCCTGAGCCGCCGTCGACTCGAAATGATTCTTCAACACGAGCCCGCGCATGCCTCTGGCCTTCGCCATCTTCGCCAGATCGAGCGCATCAATAGATCGCGGGCGGCTGTCGGGATCAGTGTGGGCATGAATATCGATCACACCGCTCAACGCGGACGGCGCTTGCGCAATCGTAGACAGGAAACCCAGAGAGACGAGCGCAGCGGTTGCCAGTAGAACGCGTTTCATGTTTAGGCCAGCATCGTTCCGCAGAAGCAAGACGACATACCTCCGAGGGAAGTTGCTCCGATTATAAACGCAACATGCGCATCGAAGAAGACAGCGCCGGGCTGGAGAGTACATTTCAAGAGAAAAATGTTTTTGGTGGATTCCTTGAGGAGGTCGCGTTTTCCACAGCGCAGACCTGGTCCAAGAATCAGGGCGGATGCGGAGGCGCACGTACGAGCTGATCTGACAAGAACTTTTGGTTACCGTGGAAAAATTTGGTTGTAATCGATGAAAAATAACGTTGACGAGGCGATGGTGTTCTGGCAAAGTACGTTTCGGTCGTTGCGGTTCATGTGAGTTTGAACACCGGGAGATGACCGACGGATGGGGTTAACAGCCTTGTTCGTCGGACTAGGGGGCCGGAGCTGATCGGAGGAAACCAATCGCCGATCAGTGCTCTCGAGAGAAATACTCAAGAGCTGGTCGCTCCTTCTGGCTGCTGCCAAGAATCGGGCATCGATTCGCGGCGTTCCGAAAGAATCGGGTCAAGCGAACGGGGCTGCAGCGACCAAATCTATTTAGATCGCTGTTACCCGTTTCCGGCCTTCGCTTTTAATTTGCCCACTTCAGTCCCATCTTAGTCCGCGCTATGCAGTGCAGGTCCTTTGCTTTTCAAGTTCAGCTCCCCGAGGTTGGGCTAGGCACGTGGAAATACGCAGGTGGAACCGGACCTCTGCGGCACGCTGTGGAACTGGGCGCCACGCTCATTGACACGGCTGAATCCTACGATACTGAAGAAATCGTCGGGCAGGCAATACAAGGTATCCGGCACAAAGCATTGCTAGCAACGAAAATCTCGCCATGTCATTTCCGGCGCCGCGATGTAAAGACGGCTGCGGAGGCGAGCCTGAGGCGCCTGAAAACGGACTATATCGACTTGTATCAGTTGCATTGGCCCAATTTGATTGTCCCGTTAGAAGAAACAATGAGTGCTATGGAAGAACTGGCAGATGAGGGAAAGATCCGGCTGATTGGGGTCAGCAATTTCCTGGTAGGAGAACTGCGTCGCGCACAGGCTGCTCTTTCCCGTCATAGAATATTCTCAAATCAGGTGCGTTACAGTTTGATTGACCGCACCATTGAAGGCAGGCTGTTGGATTATTGCCAGCAAAACCACATTGCCGTAATTGCGTTCACACCACTGGGTCATGGACTGGATCAAATTTCTCGCATGGACCCCACCGGTCTGCTCGAGCGGATTGCTAACCAATGCGGAAAGACCCGGGCTCAAGTGGCCCTGAATTGGTGTCTGGCTAAAAAGGGCGTAGTGACGATTCCAAAGGCGAGCACAATCGAACACGTCGCTGAGAACTGCGGTGCCTCAGGCTGGACGCTGACTGCGGAACAACTGCAAGAACTTTCTCACGGTATTCGCTACCAACGGCGCGGAATCCTGGAGATCGCGTTGCGCAGGATTGCGCGATACGCTTTTCAGCGGATCGGCCGCGAGCCTGCCTGACGTCTGCTGAAACTAACTCAAGTTAATCACAATCTAAAGATTTAACCGTGTCCCGCCGATAAGTGGAATAGCGCAGAATCAGGGACTTTCTGCGACGGCGACTTCAGGAACGCCGGCAAGGAGGCCAAAGTGCGTGCATTGAAGCTGATGTTTGCGCTGGCAGGATTGCTGGCCCTGATTCGCTACTTTGTCGTCTACTACCACACCTCAGAATTCAACCACTTTGTCACGCTGGAGGCGCAGCGGACTCGACAGAAAGATCAGCTCAAGTGGGCGCTGCTCAACAGAGCCAGGGACTATTCGCTTCCCGTTAAAGAAGCCGACATCAACATCACCACACGAAATGGGGTCTTTAGTGTCGTGGTGAATTACAGAGTCCCCCTTGATCTTTTAATCTACCGTCCCGAGCTGAAGTTCCGGGCGAGCGGTGCAGGACTAGTTCAATGAACTCAGCTACTGTGCCCGGCTCGGCAGAGACACCCAACGTGGCGCAGTTAACAAGCCGGCCGCAACCTGACCCGTTCGTGGAGGCGGCTCTCATTGCTTGCTTCCGAGTTAAGCGGCATTGCGGTTCGGATTCAAAAACTTGAACGGTCACATTTGGGCGGATTGAAAAACTTCGCGAACAGATCGCGGCAGACTTGAAGAAGCTGCCGGACGGACTAGCGTGGTGTCCCACGTAATTTTTTGCCATCGATACGGGGCAGGCGCATTCTCCTCCTTGCAAAGGAGGGCGCGAAGCGCCAGCCCGATAGGGCGAAGCCTCAAGAGAAGCCGCGCCACTAACAAATGGATCCGTTCCGAAAACGGCGCGGACGGGGTGGTAGCTCACAAGCGAAGTTTCGTCTCCGCATTCACGCGGCCATCGTGGGACATAGCCTCGATTGCTTACAAGATTCCCCGGCTCCGCAGTTCCCGGAGTTGCAGCATCAATTCGAGCAGATACTCTGCGGTCACCGGTACCGTCTCCGTCGTCCCCAGACGCAGGCGCCATTGCTCGCCCGCCCGCGTCACGAGTTCCGCCACGGTTCCCTCTTCAGTCTCGATCACATCCACTGTCTGGTTCGTCACTACGTTGCTTCCTTCCGCATGGCCGGTACACTCCCGCGCATCACCATGCACCGCGACCCAACACCTATTGTTATCGGCAGAAGCGGCAAGGGCTTTAATCCTTGGGCGGACTGCATTAGATCGAGAACGGGTGGGGTACGCGCAGGGGATAAGGCATTGCTTTGTCCGACACCATGCTATAAAAGCGTCGTGCGAAAAAATGCCCAAAATACGAACAAATTAAGGCTGATCACGTTTGCCGCTGCCTTCGCTACATTTGCCGCTGTGTTGTTTGCCCAAACACCGCAGGCGCGAATCGTGCAGCTTTCCCCCGCAGCGATCCCTGGTCTTCCTGCCAATCTAGTGAAGGAACTGGAACGGAGGGGGTGCACAATCCCGCAAGAGGCACCCACGAAAAAATCCAGCAACGTCATCAAAGGTGCATTTGCGAAGCCTGGACAGACAGATTGGGCCGCGCTCTGCTCGGTGAATGGCGTCTCAACTATTCTCGTTTTTTGGAAGGGTTCCGAGAAGAATCCCGCCGCCATTGCCCCAATGGAAGACCGCATCTATATTCAGGGCTTCAAGAAGGATGGATTCTCGTCTTCAAGAGGCATAAGGACCGTAGCCAAAGACTTCATCCGGCGCCACCATGACACTTATGGTGGACCCAGGCTTCCGCGCATCGACCACCAAGGCATTGACGACATGTTCGTCGGGAAAGCGTCTGTGGTTTGGTATTACTACAATGGGCAATGGTCAAAGTTGGCGGGCAAAGATTGAGAGAATATCCAATTTCTGCAATCACTGTCTGGCTTGATGGGTTTGGACGATCAAGGGGCAATCGCAATAAGCAACGGAACGCGTCAGAATAGCATCGACCTTTGTACAATTTTTGTGAGGAGTTCCGTTGTGAATCAGACGCTGAGCGATGTTGAAATCCGAGTCCTCGGGTCGTTGGTTGAAAAAGAAATCACGACACCCGATTACTATCCACTTTCCCTGAACGCTTTGGTGGCGGCCTGTAACCAGTCATCCAATCGCAATCCGGTGACACACTTCGATGAAGACACCGTGGCTCGCGCAGCCGATGCATTGCGCGAAAGGAAGCTGGTTCACCTGGTCGATCGAGCCGAATCACGCGTCAGCAAGTATCGGCACGTGCTGTATGAAACGATGAATCTCGGCAGGCCGGCTATCGCGGTAATGTGCGTCCTGATGCTTCGCGGCCTGCAGACCATCGGCGAAATTCGCACCAGAAGCGTGCGCCTCTACGACTTTGGAAGTCTAGAACAGGTGGAAACAACTCTGAATTCCCTGATCTCGAGCGAGCCTCCACTCGTCGTCCGGCTGGCCCGGCAGGTCGGCCAGAAAGAAGTCCGCTACGCCCACCTGCTTTCAGGTGAAGTCAAATTCACCGAACTCGAACCTGAGCTGGATCGGCTCGGTCAACTCGAAAAAGAAGTCGAAGATCTCAAGCGGCAATTTGAAGAATTCAGGAAACAATTCGAATGAGAATGCCGCACGGTTTGGCATGGACGCCAAATTGCGTCCACGTTACCACTTCGCAAAACTCCTCCAGCGTATAGAATCCGCCTGGCAATGCGATAAAGGAATCCGACGAGTCGGCCATAAGCGGCTTGCGCTCGTGAATGGAGTGGACGCGGATGACCCTCCCGTGTCGGTGTCGATTGCCGGCGACACAGTTCGCCTCGCCGACGAATAAAGCGAGTCCCCCAGGTTATCGTGCCCGGACAGGTCTTCTTTCCGGGCCAGATTGTAGCTCCGGGGCAGGTCATCGTCCGTGGACGGACTGTCTTTCCTGGCTTCTTTCCAGGCTTCGTTCCGGGCCAGATTCTCGTTCCCCGACAGACGGTTTTTGTGGCCTGCCCCCGATTGGGACACCCCGTGAGCAAGTCGTGAGGCAGTTCGGTTCGCCCACGGTTTCCATCGTCACTAGCACGGGCGAGACGCTGCACTTCAGTGGTGGCGTTGCCATCTTTATTCAGAATGGACAAGTCGCCAGCCCAAGGTGACTGTTTTGAATGTGGGCATTGTCGGGTAACTTCGGCGCTTCTTATGCACAGTTAAGCCCAAGGTGTCCCGAAGACGCAGTTGGGCGCGAAGCGGATCACCCGCCGATGGGAAGATAAACCCAGATATCAATGTAGCACTTGTCACGCTTTGGTGGCTGCCAGCGTGCTTAGCAAATTTCAGCGAACGGACGTAGTAGACATTGAAGTCGTGGGAGCCCAGAGATCGGCGCTGAAGAGCTTTCTTTTCGGCTGAAGGTTGAAGCTAAGTTGGAAGGCGATCGCAACAGAATGAAACTGCGGACTGTTTACATACGACAGGTTACCTTGCAGCGTCCAGTGTGAGCTCACTAAATTAGCTGCTTGTAATGCGATCTGACCGTTTGTGCCCGTCGCCGACGCGATGTTTTCCCTTGCCGTCTGAAGACCGAAGAACGCTGTGCCCTTCAGGATCGACCGGCGGGATTCGGGTGTATGGAAATTCATCGCCATCCCGGCCTTGTGAAACCATTTCGGGCTATAGTACCCGCCGTTGCCGATCGTGAAGCTGCTTAAGTTTCGCTCGAAGGTTTCATATTGATAGGCGGGCCCAATCGTGAGGTATTTGAACTGGCTTGCGTTGATGGAATAGTTCAAAGCCACGGATCCGGAGAAATGCTCGTTATTGGCAACATGCTGCCCCGTGCGCTCGCCGATCGCGCTTCCGAGGTCCGCTTCCCAATGCGGGCTGAGCTGACGATAGAGATCGATCTTAGCTCCGGTTTCCACCACTCGTCCAAAGCTCACGCCCGTTGTGGAATCGCGAATGCCGGTGAATGAGAGCAAAGATTGCGTGACCGGCTGCCGATACAGACTCGTGGTCAACTTGCTTCGCCGATACGCGACGGTGGTCCCAATTTCACCCGTAACCGTCGGAGAGACCTCGCCGTTTAGAGGGGTGAGACCGAGCCGGAGGAACGGTGAAACATCGGCTTCCTTGGACCAACCAATCGCAGGTTGAAGGCCATGAAAGAGCATGGCCGCGCCACCCGCATCGAGCCGCAGCACATCGACGCCGAATGTGAAGCGTTGAGGTCCGAGGATCACCTGGGCCTGGTTGGTCTCGGAGATGCCCGTAAGCCTGCTTGTGCCCAAACTGCCGCTTGTAGACCACGTTGTGAAACCCGATACTAAAACTGGAGAAGTTATTCCATTCAAATCCGGAAACTGCTTCGGCGCTACGCGGAGAGCACGCAGGAAGTAACCCCGGTTGTAGTAATCTTCGCCGACGATTTTATCGGCAAGTAGCTTTAGCGTCCCGGGGTTGGATTGCGCGATCTGCTGCAACCTGGGTAAGTCTCCCAATCTTTGCAAGGCGTATGCAAGGCCGGAGGCACTCTGTTCGTCTGGTTGAGCACGATAAAGAGCTTCAAAGCCGGATTCGGCCTGGCGCAACTCGCCGAGTTGATAGTAGTTCCAGCTTTCGAGCATCTGGAGATCACGTTCCGGACCTAGCGATTGGCCCGCCAGACGGACAACCTCCAGGCTGCGCTTATAGTCGCCGGAATCGTAAGCTCTTTGCGCCTGCCCCGTCAGTACGTCTCCGTACAACCGGCGGAGGCGGGCAGACCGTTCAACCCAGGCCCGTGCCGTCGCGGCGGCCCCATTCGTGTCGCCAGCCTTCATTTGTGCCAATGCCAGCCCATATGAGGCGTCTTCGGCTCCCGGCCAGTTCGCCGGCGCGTCAGCGACGGCGGTCATGAACCAGGAGGTAGCGTCGCCATAATTATCAATGTCGAATTCCACCCATCCGATCTCTGCGTCGAGCGAGGCTGAATGTTTTTTGGGAATATCCTCCTGGATCTGGCGCATCACCCAATCGGCCATTTTGAAATCCTGTGCCTGCATTGCATCGTAGAGCCATGATGAAAAGAAGACGTAACGCATATCGCGCGGGTCTGTCACTGATGCCAAAGCTACGATAGGTTTTTCCTGTACATCGAGACTGGCGTTTTGCTCAGGCTGCAGGATAGCCGTCAAGGCGCCAGGAAGGGTCGTTGAAAGGTCCAGAACGTACCTATACCGCTGCAGGCGCATTAGAGCAAAGATTAAGCCCACCGCGGAGGAAGCGTCGCGAGTTTCTCGGTATAACCCCTCGAAAATCGACGCTGCAGCCTTTTCATCACCTTTCTGGTAGGAAGCCCATGCATGAAGCGACAACACGCTGGGGCGCAGGGGACCAAGCCGGGCGTCTTCCTCTACCAGATTTATTACATCCCCAAACCTGCCCGCATCGTAGGCGGAGCGTATGCGCTCATCCAGAATGTCGCGGCGAAGAGAAATGAGCTGGGCGTCCTCTTGGAATCGGCTTGCAATTCTATACGCCGAATCAGTATCTCCCGTCCCGCGCAGTGAAAGCGCTAGGCCCAAAGCCGTATCCGCTTTTGGACTCCAGCCGAGACTTGCCCGGAACCACGGGATGGCTGCGCCAGCATTGTTTTGTTTGAAGCTCAGCCAGCCGATGGTGGCTACGGCACCGGCGTCTTTCCGGGCAAGCGCCTCCTGGCCTATTGCATCGGCGGCATGGTTGGCGGTCTCCCACACTTCTCCGCTCAGAGAGTCATAAAGCCATTTGGTGTAAAAACGGTAATGGAGGTCTTGATGGACTTTTGATGGCTTGGATCTGGAAATCCTCGAGGCCTCTGCCGATACAAGGCTCTCGACCTGGTCCGGCAGACCCTCCTCAACGGCGCGCGAAAGCGTAGCAAGGCGGTCATCCTCGTTCGAGCACGACGAAAGAATTCGCCGGTATATCGCAAAACGTTCATCGGCATTACCCATTCTTGCCTCGGCATCGGCCAACGCCCACAGGTTTCCGATCCGCTTGCAGGAAAAGAACGGCGGCCATTTCCGGTATGCAGCAAGTATCTCCTCAGGATTCCTGGTTTGTACGGCTTTACGGATTGTCACGAAGGCAAGGAGCTCTGTTGGAGCCTGCCAGGCTGGATAGTATTTCTTCAATACTTCAATACGCTGTGCCAACTCATCGTACCGTCGCGCATTGAAAAGATTCCAGAGTGGCCGGGTATCCACTGCAGGGTTTTTTGCTTCTGCTGCAGTGTCTGTTGCGGGTGTTTCCGGGAGACCCGGAAAGGTAACGGTTTGCTGCGGCTTCGCGACGTGCCGCGTTTCGTCCGAAGCGTTTCCCTGGGTAGAACGTCTCTCAATGACGGTCTGGTCGGCGGTTCTTTTAACCCCTGACACGTTGGATTGCTGTGTGGTTGGCGCAGTGCTTTGTGCCACAGAGACAGGGATAAGCGTGAGCAGGGTGCCGAAAGTCGCCAGCCTATTTATCGCCAGCCGCTTCATCGTTTCGGAAGTCCGTCTGCGGCAAGATTGGCGAGCATCACAAGGGCCGATGAATAGTAGTCGTCTTGGGATGCGAACTCCAGTGCAGTGTAAGGCACTTTGGCCACCGAAGTTGTCACCAGACCACGGATAGCCCTGAATCCCTTTGGCGGGCCGTACGCTGCGATCGAATCGTCGCTCAGGTTGGTCCACGCGCCCACGAAAGGGACCTTGTCAAACTCGTCCCAAAATGCTAGAAAACGTCGAAGCCGAGACGGAGTACCGAGACCTGCCCACACAAGATGAAGCGGAATGCGCACTGCATCATAGCTGAATCGTTGTGGCCGATCCGTCGGAAGGAGGAGTTTTCCCTGGGGCGTAATAGTGACCCAGTCGGGCGGTAATTTCCATCTTCCGAATTGAGCTTCATCAATCAGTGCGAGACCACTCTTTTCAAGGTCCGCCCAGTCACTGGAAGGGTCCAGGGAATTCAAGGCACGAAACGCCTGGAAAACCCAATACGAGAAGTTGATCAGTGTCCCTTTATCGCTGGTGAAGCCGTCCGATCCAGGTAGAAGAATGGTGCGTGCACCGTTTCTGCTCACCAGTTCACGTCTTATGTCGCGGGCAATTCGGCTGGCATCCGCATTCCAGGCGGGGTTGTGAAAGGTCTCGCCAGCAAGAGCGAGAGCCCAGGCAGTGAAGATATCGCCGTCGGCTGCATTATTGCGATCCGGAAGATGTTCGGCGGCTCGTGGTACCCACTTCCATGCCAGCAAAGCGTCTTTGCGGATCTGGAGGTTCTTCTGAGTCCATTGCCAAATGCGTTGAAACGCCTCCCGATCTTGGAACAACGCAGCGAATAAAAGTCCGAAGCCCTGTCCCTCTGAATGGCTGATATCGCCATTCTGCTTGTCGACGACACGTCCTTCCGGTGAAACAAAGCGTGATTTGAAGATCTGCCACTGACGGACATCGTGGGCGGCCAACAACGGGTCAACAGAGAAGGTCATCATGAGACAGGCTATAAGAGCCGCGTTAAACTTCGGCATCCGAGCCTCTCGGAAACAGGCGCTGGCGCCTGCGTACCGACCAAATGCGCACGGTAATCGTCAATGCCAGCCCCAGACACAGGAGGCTACCGATCCAGAAGTATGGATAAGCCGACAGGTAGTAACGCGCCAGATTGATCTGGCTCAAATGACCGATATGGAAGATCCGCCCGGCACGTTCGGTAAAGATGGTGTTTTGTCCTTCGGATAACATACTGACGTCTCCGGCAAGCTGGGTCCATTCGGCTGGATCCACAAGTTCACGAACCCTGTGTAGGAGCACTTCCGGAGCGGAAGCGGTAAACACCGTCATTGTCCGTTTGGAAGCCCATGGGGACTCAAACGCCTGCACAACCCCGGCATCTCCAAAGCGGGCCTGTCCGACCACCCAGTTTGCCGGTCGCTCATTGTCTGGCGGACCTTGATCGCGCCGATAGAGACTTTCGAGCCTACTCAGAAACGTCTGGGCAGCCGGCCCGTCGTCCGAGGCCGTGCTCTGCGTCGGATAGGGGAGCGATAACCGGTGACTGAAATCGAGCGGGGCATTCTTTAGGAGGTCCGAGCCGATATTCGAAACCGCACCAATCAAGATCACGTGGCGCTTAGCCTCCGACCCGGCAAAAGCGACATCAGCGGCTGGAAAAGCACGGTCGGCGATCTGAGCGAGTTTCGCCATAAGCGTGTAGGCAGCACTGATGGTTTCAGCGTCGCCCCCGGCAACGCGCACCGCCGTATTCAAGCCCAGGCTCTCGTTGGTGTAGGGGAATCCAGCGCGGGCAAAGAGATCTAGATTAGGCTGCGCGGCATAGTTCTGAGCCGAAGGCAGAATCAACCGTGAGGTGTCGGACAATGTGAACAAGAGGTTGTTCGCCTCTGAAGGCTGGCAGTTGTCACGCCCGGAGGTGTTTACGGCTAATAGAGCACTCTCGAAAGTTAGATTGTTCGGCCCGTTTCGAAAATCACGCAACGGTATATATAGCTTGTAGTCGCGGAGCACTGCACCGTTCGGATTATCCAATCGAATCGCCTGATTGAACTCGCCGTTGAGATAAATGTTGACGACGGAATCGGATCTCAGGTTCGCGCCATAAGCGAAGTTGAACGCGAGGGTGACATTCGCCAGCTCAGTTGCATACAGATCGGATGGTAGCGTGAAATCGAGGCTCTGGCGCGTAGGCGTGCTTCCGGATGCCGTCTTCGTACGGAAACCAAGGTCGGAGAATTGGTATTGGTGATCCGGGCGCAAATAGTTGCTCCGGTGGAAAAAAGCATCCTGCCCTATGAAGGTTCGATTGACCCGCGCGATCGACGCTCCAAGGACCGGAGCGTTCATGATAGCCAGCGACCCGGCAGCACGGCTGACTTGATCAGCTGTCTCACCCGAAACGACCAGCAGAAAATGCGTAGGATCGGTATTCAGCTGGTAAACGGCGAGAAAGCTTTCCGTTATTTCGCTGAGAACTGCCGGCGGCAGAAGCGCACGGAGATGGTCGCGGGTACCCACGAGAATGGCGTCGTGTCCGGCGATCGTGCTCTCGTCTAGTTCCGGGGTAGCAGAGGTGGCTTTCATGTCATTCGCTGGCTTTGCGACCATCGCATCGAATTGTGCAGGCACGTAGTGGAGATGGAGACCGATGGCCTCGGCCAACAGGGTTCCCCAGCCTAGCTCCTCGTTATCGACTGGCAGCGAAGGCATGAGGATCAAGAAGTGCCTTGTATTGCCGATGGCCGGTCCAAGCAGTTCACCCAGATCCGATAGCTTCGGCTTGATCGGCAGCAGTCGACCCGAGATTTCCAGCGTTGATTGTGCGGCATTGATCTGTGTCCAGAGTTCAGGCGCTCGGGGGTCTTCGCATCCGTCCGTGTAGTGCTGAGCTGCATCGAAAGCCAGTGTGTTGTAGCCATATTTAAGCAGGGCGGGAGGAATGGAAATGTCAGCAGATACCACCGGCTGTCTCGAACTCAGCGAGAGCTGTGCGACCACTGCGCCATTTATAAGAATCCTCAGTTGAGAACGGCCGGCCACAAGCGCCGTAGAATTGGTCAATTCCAAATGAAGTTTCGCGGCCGCGACCTGCAACCGTGACGCCAGCGGTATGGAAACCTCGTACCGGTCGTAGGCACCATGCAGCGTGATCGGCGCCGGCTGTGTCATGAAATTCTGAAGCTGGAACTTTTGTTCTGTAGCCAGAGGCCTAACAGCGTCGGCGACAGTAGCCGCTGGCGGACGTACAGCTGCGAATGCTCCGGAGACGCAAAAGAGTACTGTCAGGATCGGCGCGAGGGCCAGGAGGATCCGGCTCGCCGTGGCCTTGCTTGGCGCACATCCTAATCGTAGACTCCAACGCGCGACGCGAGCAGCAAGAGAAGTTGACAGGAGCCTCATTCCGTTCACTGCTGTTTGGCGCAGATAGCGTCCGAGACTCAGCAGACCGCGCCACTCCAGAATGACAAGCGACCGTAACATACCCGCGGGTTTGAGACGCAAATCCCAAAACTCCTTCCACCGCTCGCTATCACCGTAGACAAGGGAAACCGCTTCGGCAAAGGATCTTTCGTCCTGGATATCGAAGGCGAAGGAAAGCAACCCATCCGCCTTGTTACAAAGCGTCACTTTGAAGCGGCTCACGGACCTCAAGGAGCGGTTTTCAATTGAAAGACTCATGTTAGTATTGAGCGGAATTGTTGGAGGCCAATGGAAAGGCGTGAAACAAGCTCCGCCTAGTGAGAGGTTCACTACCCGGCCGGCGATGACGGTTCCATCCTCCAGCATCAAGCTTCCCTCAAGATTGGCGGGCATCCGCGGCGTTTTACGCCGTTGCCGCCGCTCATATAAGGCTCCCATTGCTGCGAGGATCAACAAATAGTTCAAAAGATTCCAAAGCGTGACCGTGACGGCGACGTATGCCTCCTGTGGATGGCCGAAAAAGATGCGGTAGAATCCTGCCGCCATCGCTAAAGTCAGAATGAAAAAAACAACATAGAACGGCCACGCAAGGGGCGAGACGTAGTCATGGTCGGACCGCTCGCCCTTGGGAGTTACTTTAAATTTTGGCATTTTGGGGTTCCGAATCGTCTGCAATACAACGTTCAAGGAAAAGATGGACTGCATCACTTCGTAGATAAAGGAGACAAAAGGCCAGCGCACTCTGCCAAAGATGACCTCCGTTGCGCCCATCGAGGCGATGAAATGGGGCAAACTATAAGCCAGAACTTCCGCCGCATTGGCCCGGTAGATCTTCAAGCCGAAGAACAGATAGGCCGTTGGGGCAATCAGAAAGATCACCCTGGCAAAAGGGAAAAACCAGAACAGGCAGTTGCTCAAATAGCTTATCCGCTGCCACATGCTTAATCCAGGAAGCAGCATCGGATTGCGAAGCATGAAAATTTGCACCATTCCCTGCGCCCAACGCGTTCTCTGAGTAACGAAAGCGGAAAACGTCTCGGGCGAAAGGCCAGCCACCATCGGATGGCCGAGATACGCGCTCCGGTAACCACGCGAGTGAAGGACCATCGCGGTTTCTGCATCTTCGGTGATTGATTGATAACTGAAGCCGCCGATCGCGTCCAGAAAGCGGCGCCGCAACACTCCGGCGGAGCCGCAGAAGAATGCAGCGTTCCAGAAATCCTGCCCCTTCTGAATAACGCGGTAGAACATTTCGCCTTCGCCCGGCATATCCTCGAAGGTGTTGAGGTTCTTTTCAATCGGATCGGCATTCACAAAGAAGTGCGGAGTCTGAACAAGGAAAAGTTGCGGATCCCTCTGGAAGAAACCGACGGTCCTTTCAAGAAAATCAGCGGTTGGTATATGGTCGGCATCCAGGATCAGAATCAGATCGCCGTGAATCTTGGGCAAGGCATCGTTGATGTTGCCGGCCTTAGCGTGAAGGTTACGCTCACGAGTGATATATGTGATACCGAGCCTGAAGCAAAGCTGCTGCAGTTCGATGTGCCGCGCCATGGCAGCAGCTGCCTCTGTCGCGTCCGTATCGTTGCGTTTCTGGACCGTACCTCCGTCGTCGAGCAGGTAGACCGACAGTTTTTCCCGCGGATAGCGGATTTGACTCGCCGCGGTCAGCGTGACAGCCAGCATCTCGGGGTCTTCGTTGTAGCTTGGGACCAGCACATCGACGTGAGGCAGCCTGCTATCATCCCACGCGACCGGTGGACTCTTGCGGCTTACCGGCGACACATTGACAATCAAACCAAACAGAAAAATCCCGAAGCCATAGAGCTCAGCGCTGTAGAGCAACAGGACCCCTAAAAAGCTCCAAAAATCCTGATAGCCCAATGTCGCGAAAGTGCGCCAGAAGAAATAACGCAAGCCGATCAGCAAAATGATGACCAGTGAAAACGTGCGTGAGAAACGGCTCTCTGGCCGGAAACGAAGGGCCGTCAGAACAATAAGTGACGCTATGGCGAAGGCGCCCTGCGCACGGACGTCAACCGGGAGCGCCGTCAAGACAAGAATCGGGCAAAGTATCAGAATCCAAGGGCCGGCATTGAGGAAAGAATTGATGAATTGGGATTTTCCGCCTCCGGCTGTTCCCTCCTGCTGCCGGGAGGTATCCGTATCGATACGATTCGGCAGTAGAGAGGGCGATCCGGTGTATGCGTGTAAGTTGTCCAGACCAACTTTCATTGCTGTGCTGATACCTGCGCTTTATACGGGTCGAAGATTGGAGTAAGTGTCTGATTTTCTCCTGCTGTACCTGAGGATTTGGATGTGGGGTTCTGTAGCGCTATCGATTTGCCGACGAAATCGTAAATGTTGCTTGTCTGATATAGCGAAGCACTATTAATAAAGATGCCGGGTGAGCTTGCGAGAAGAAGAGCGATTAGTAGCCATGCGTTGTTGTAAGTAACCCTCATTTGCCCATCCTGGGACTACGTCATATTCCTGCTGCGTCAGGCACACAGAGTTCCAAACCTCCGAGTTATTGAGAGTCACATTTAAGTTACTGTGAGGATTGAACTAATTGAAAAGGCGGCGGGATCGACCCCCCGCCGACTCGCATCATTTTTTTGACACCGGGACGCTACAGAAGTCGGCGACAAAGCGGGCTTGTGTGACGAACTTGGGCTAGTTTTACATGCGAAACGGTGTCATTATCCGCGTCGTTCCAGACCAAGGGGGGCGTCGATTGGTTGACAGAATACGAAGTGAATTTCGGCAATGAGGTCATTGCAATGTTCCATGAAGCCAACTGCGCGGCCGCCAACCGGCTTAATGCGCATATCCCGCCGAAGTCCAGCGTAGCCGTCGAAGCCTGAGCGAAAGCTGCATTTTTGCCTTTGCGGTTGCCAAGAAAGTTGCCATGGTAGCTGCAAAGGAAAACGGCGCGCTCTTTCGCCGCGCCGTAAGTCTCGATGTCAAGCAATTCCTTTTTATGGGTTGCACCAGGTTTGGTGCAGTCCGAAATGAAGGAGGCGGTGGGGACGATGCCCCGCCGCCGTGAGTGTTAGGTTGCTACAAGGCAGGCGTGCACTGTAGCACCCTCTCACAGGTTCAAGCACTTACCTGGAGGGAGTAATACTGAAGCATCGCCCCAACGGGAGTAATCGTCGGTCGTGGAGCGGCGATGGCCAATTAGAGCACTGTGCATGTTCTGTGCTCGAATACCAGCCTAAAACAGCCTAAACCGTACAAAGCCGAAACGCTGAAACCTGCGCCGTTATTGGCTCTTGTTGTCTTGTGTTGGTTTCTGTGGACGTTTATTCTGCCCTTGAAAACCGCTGTATGGGGAACCGTACCGGGGGTTCGAATCCCTCTTCCTCCGTTCGTTGTCTTGATAACTCATTGATTGCAAATAGCGGGTTCGGTAGTGGGACGATTTGCCCCACATTTGTTATCCCAAAAAATTGTCGAAGCGCATCCATGCGCACGACAAGAGCATCAATCTCAGCCCGGATATTCTCGTAATACCCAGGAACTTCTTGTTGTTGGCGACGAATTTCTTCAACCGCATTAGAAAGTACATCCGTGTCCTTTCGGCAGGCGTGAGTAGGGTGCGCGCCAGGTCAGTTGCCCGCGGGAGCGGAGGCGAAGCTGGCCAGCGCTTGGTCGTAGTTCCAGGGCATCCATTGTGCGGGCTCACGGGCGAGCCGGTCGGCGTTGCGAAGCAAGGCGGTCAGATAGTCGAAGGGATTCACGTCCGACAGCTGACAACTATAGATCAGGCTCATGAACAGGTCGCCAACGCGAGCACCACGTTGGGTTTTGTAGAAGAGATTATTCCTCCGATCCTCGGCGCTAATGAAGTATGGACGGTTTGCGCTCGTTTAAATTAACGATGACGCCGAACTCGCCAAAAAGAACCTGCAGCTCTTCAAAGACCGGAACGGATTAACCTATACGATGCTCTTTTGCGGTTCGCTAGACGACGAGAACGTGAATAAGCGTCTCCGGAGCCAACTTAATAACTTTTTCGCCTACCCGACCAGACTTTTCATCGGACGCGACGGCAAGGTTCAGGCTATTAACAGCGGATTCAAGGGACCCGGAACCGGTGAGGAATACCAAGCCCAGATCCGGGAATTTCACGAACTGGCGGAAAAGCTGGTGAAGTAAAAACTCGTCAGTTCGGGTGGACGGACCGAAGCACGTCAATACGGCCGTAGCCAAGCTGGTTACTGTATCCGGGATTCCTGGTGTCGATGTTGAGGGCGCCTGCCGCTATCGAATCTGAGACTCCGCTGGGTCGCACAGACTCGACCAAGGCCGCTGTGCCCGAAACGGCGGGAGCGCTGAAGGAGGTACCGGAAACGATGCCGTATAGGCCCCCAGGATACGCCGAAATGATGGTTACTCCTGGCGCATCCACAAAAATATACGATCCGTAGTTCGAGAACGCGGCCTTCGTGTCCAGAAGATCAGTTGCTGCTGTTCCCATAACGCCACGGTAAGCGGCTGGATACTGAGGCGCCGACGTGTTGTCGTTGCCTGCGGAGGCCGCAAGTAACACATTGTTCTGCTGGGCGTACTGGATTGCGCTTCGGAGCGAATTCGATGGAGACCGGACACCGAAGCTCATGTTGATAACCTGAGCTCCGTTTTGCACGGCATACCAGATCGCTTTTGCAATCGTAAACAGATCCGACCGTCCTCGGTCATCGAAGGCTCTCAGGGGCATGATCCAGCTGTAGGGAGCAATCGCGGCCAAGACGCCGGCGCATAGCGTGCCATGGCTGTAGGCGGGATTCTTCAGCAGGCCGGTTGAATCCAGGAAACCCGCTTCGGATTGATCCAGGAATCCAGCCTCCGATTGGTCTAGAAAACCGGCTTCGGACTGATCGAGAAATCCGGCTTCTGATTGGTTCAACGCCGCCGATCCCGTGGGTCTGTTCGTTACGAAGTCGTAACCACTGCTCAGATGCCGACGGATAGCTGGATGGTTAGGGTCGACCCAAGAATTGATGTCCGCAATGACAATCCCGCTGCCTCTTGAATACATCTGCGCTTCTTGAGCTTCGATGCGTCGCCATGCCGGCTGGTTCTTGTACCAGTCTGCCGCTGTCGTAGGCGGGACCGCGACGATCCCGTTCACAGCAAAACTCGGCAGTGTTACCCCGATATTCCATTCCACCCAATCGATGCCCGGTACCCCCAGTGTCTGCAGAACGGGTGCGGTAAGGAACGGCACGACCGGTATATTAAGCAGATAAATATTGGTTCCAGGAATATTGTCGATGACAGCCGCGCCCAGCGCGGAGGCGATCGCCGTAAAGTTCGCGCTTGGCGAGATTTGAGCGATCACAGGCAGCGTTGGAGTGCGGATCACAGGCCCGAGACCGCCCGTAGTCAGTTGAGCGCCCGCGGTCACCGTCAACGCCAGAACCAGCGAGAGTATCAAGAAAGCTCGACGTCCTGCCGTAGCTAGCATATGGATTTCACCAACCTCATTACTATGATTCCGAGGATTTATTAATCGTTTACGAAAACGTGCAGAACGCTCTGGCACATGTTGCATTCACCAAGGTGCTGATGTTCCCAATCGTCCAATCTGAGCCGTCCATTAGCCATGTCCAGTAAACGGCGATTTTCAATGTGCGCTGCGATCATAATTACTCTGCCGGATGAGATTCCGATTTCTCGTCTTCTGACGGGTCCCCGATCTTCTCGTCCAGAAGCGGCTTCCAAATGGTCGTGAGTTTCGGATGATTCAGGCAGTCAGGAAATATTGCGCGTGGGTTGATGACGATCTCTGCACCACAGCAAAGGCTTTTATAAACTCCGAATCTCAAGCTGCCCTCACCGTTCTGAGGCACGTGTAATTCTCCGGCGATCAACTTTTCTGGGTTAGCACGCATATGACCGTTTAAAGCACGCCCGATTTTCAATGGCTTGTCGTGGGAAGATGATTACCACGCGGACAAATATGGCCTTCGACCCCGGTAAGAAATGACGTCCTTTGTCCTACAGACGAAACTATCCAAGCCCTATGGGTTTCCCACCAGGAAGAACGGAGCCCAGTAGAATGGGCTCGGATGTTCCTGACGAGTAGCCAGCAGGGCGGACCGGAACGCCGCTGATCGGGTGGCGCCCTTTTGCCATTCCTGGTAAAAGTGCAGCATCAAAGCCGCGGTCGCTTCATCATGCACATTCCACAAACTCAGCAGCAGGGACCGTGCGCCGGCATACAGAAAGCCGCGCATAAGACCCATCAGATCGTCACTGCGGGTGACAGCACCCATGCCGGATTGGCACCCGCTCAACGTGACGAGATTGGCCTGACACGTCATCGAAAAGAGATCTAACGCAGTGCACCACCCGTCCGCCAGTTTGAAACTCGAAAACATCGGGTTGTCTCGGCGGAAGATTGTGTGAGTTCCGATATGTATAAACGAACATGCCTTACAATTCTCCGCAAACGCGGCGCGGGTCGCTGTCGCATCGCGGAGGATTCGCGCTTCGGGAAAGAGGCGGGTAAGCCGGGATATCTCCTCCCGGATCAGCGGCGCGTTTTCATCGGCAATCCCGACAAGGAGAGGAGACTTCCCCTCGACGCTTGGTTTCTCGAAGCAATACTTTAGGACTGAGGCACTCGGTGCGTAGGAGATCTCGTACCTGTCTATCAAGTACGCCTCTCCATCGTGGAACGCATGAAAAGGTAGGAAATGCAAATTGGAGTGGGGAACGATGGCGATGTGTGGTGTTCGGATTGCGCCAATCAGGGGCGCGATCAATTTTCGATAGAGTTCGGTCAAGCGGCCGCGCGTCGACTCGAGAAATTGGCGCGAATGAACGGCAAAGCAATGGCGGTCCAGCATGACTTGCTCGAACTGAAAGCGAAGGTGGTCCTGCAAGTTAACGACAGAGCTTGCCTGACAAAGACGGCGAAATACTTTTGCATTGTCCCGAGAGACAACGAACGCCAGAACTTCGTCGCCGCTAGTGAAGTATTCGACAAGCGTAGTTTGGGCAGAAAGGATTTCCCGAACTGAGTCAATTGTGACCGTGGAGACCTGCTGCAAAGAACCGCATTCCGGGTTCACTCGCGAAACTTCGCGCAGGGTCCGCGCCAATTCCCGCTCCTTCGAGGCGATGGCTTGATAATTCGGCAGTGAAGAAATCTGGCGCACTTCGGGCTGTGAACGCGCATACTCCACATTCAGTTCTTCACGCAGCTTTCGGACTTTCTCGAGAAGCGAGTGCTCCGCTTGTTTCACAGCAGAAGGTGCATGGTAGGATAGAAGTTCCACGAGCCCACGAGATCTCGCCCGTTCACACCATTCATAGGCAGCTGAGAGTCCTTCGTCAGGTCCCTTTCTATCCAGAGAAAGACGGACCAGAGCCTCGTGCGCATTCTGTCGGCCTTCGAAAAACGTCACCCGGAGATCGTCATGATGGAGATGCGTCTCATGACGCTCCAGTTCTTGGGCAGCCAGTTCATAATGGAGCTGTGCCTCGTCCCACTTCCGCAGCCTCTCGGCGAGTTCTGCACGTAGGAGGTAATAAGGAAAAAGCACGAGCGGCAATGTTGTCGTTCGGATGAGCTCGTGGATCTCCTTAGTTGAGACCTCGGCACCTGCCAAGTCGTTCAACACATACGCAATACGGCCTAAAAGAACCAGACTTGCAATTCGCTTTGATGGGATCGCCAATTGTTCAAACGTCTGTTTGGCCTGCCGCGCCAGAGCCTGAGCATCCAAGTACCGTTCGACAGAAAAATACAATTCAGCGCGATATAGATCGAGCAGGCCAACCCAATAGAGGTTACCTTCCTTCTCAAACAGTTCGAGTGCAGAGCTGAAAGCATCGAGCGCCTCGTCAAAGCGACGCAGTTGCATGAAGGCCACACCGTAGAACGTTGTCGCTTTTGCGCGCTCATAAGGCAGATTGAGGATCCTAAAATGGGCGATTGCCCGCCTAGCCAGTATCAATGCGTCTTCGGCAAGATTAAGTTGCAAGTAGATTTCTGCTTGGTCCAGGTCGCACAAGGCGCGGTGCCGCTGGCTGCCCGAAATTTCGAACTTGTGGCGAAGGCGGCTGAAGGCCTGCAGCGCATCACTGTAACGCCCCCGCAGGAAGCTGAGATAGGCGCGATTATAACTGGCCTGCGCAAACAAATCTGTCAGTCCTAGCTCGTCACTCAGCTTTCCAGAACGTTCATACAGTTTGTCGGATTCTTCGAATCGATCGATGTTCGAAAAACAGTTGGCGAGATTTAAACAGGTCTGCGCGAGAGCCTGTTTATCATTCATCGCTTCGAAGATGGTCGCAGCCTTCCTGTAATATTTTGCGGCATTCGTGTAATCGTCGAGACGGCGGTAAAGAATGCCTACATTCGTGAAAAGACGAGCGCGGGCGTGTTCGTCACCTGTTTTCGTGAACCACTTATCGGCCGCCTCGGCCACATCCAGCGCGTCCAAGTGCCGACCCGCCTGCGTGAGGGCTGCCACGTACCCGATACGCTGGCGCGCAGCCTGCTCTTGCTCACCCCGGCATTCCAGTTTTTCTATGGCGTTCTTGTAGTAAGGAAGGGCTTCTTCGTACTGCTCGTTGGCAGTCAAACTGTAAGCGAGCATTCCCCATGCCTGAAGCAAGAGTCGATCGCTTTGCGATTCTGCCGCCAGGTGCAAAGCCCGTCTCGCTAGAGATACACTCTGCGCCGATGCCTCACTGCGAGGCTGGCCGGCATAGAGTTTCGCTTCGCGAATCTCGTTCCATATTCGATCGAATGTCTGCTCTAGCAGTTTCTGCGGAGTCATTTCTCCAGATCAATATTCAGCCGAGTTCAAGCCGCTGCATGGCGACGAGCTTCGATTCGCCAACTCTTGAGCTTATTCAAGAGCCCCCAAATTCTTTTTGGGTTCATCCTTAGACCAAATTGCTGTAGTCAGATTCCTGCGACGTCGACGGAGCGGTGAGCAAACGCGCTTCCAAGCGGTCTGATCTCCTAAGTCACACAGGATCTGCAACTCCTCGCGCGTGTGTTGTTGCGATTCAGAGCGATAGCGCGTAGCCCGGGGTAATTTTTCCGGTGAGGTAAAACCGACTGCTGAATTCCTCATGGTCCTTGATTACCACTCACGTGCGACGTTGGCTCACGCGATGTTGCCTGGAGGAGGGCCAACAGCGATCATTCCACAGTCACACCCTTGGCAAGGTTTCGCGGGCTGTCGGCGTCAATGCCCCCAAACACCGCCGCATAAAAGGCAAACAGTTGAAGAGGGACCACTGTTATAAATGGATTCGAGAACGGATCCGCCTCGGGTATTTGTACGGCGTAGTCGGTCCTTGCTACGATGTCCCGGTCTCCCTCAGCGGCTATCGCGAATACGAAACCATCGCGGGCTTTAACCGCTTCGAGGTCCGCCAAAGTTTTTGCGTAGACGCTGTCGAGCGGAGCCAGACAGAACGAAGTCATACCCCCTGTGTTGGACCTCGCTCAGTCCGCGGAGGAGCACGTCGCAGGGATGTCTGGTCGCGATATAGCCGAAGATACCGCTCACAACTCATTTTCCTTTTCCACGACTGCTGCTGGAAGCAACAACCCTTCGATATGTTTTTTGAAATCCTGGCATCCTCCCAAAGCGATCCTCGAGAAGTAGCGGCACAGGAGCTCGTTTCTGGATGTGTGAATTGGGATTCACAGCTCTCTGTGTCATGTCCATTCATATTCGGAATAAGTGTTCGCAATTCAAATCGCGCTGGGATGATCCACAAAGACTCATTCCATCAGTGAATTCCTCGGGATACGGTTGCTGGCGCGTTGCGTGCACTGGCTGCTCGACGTGAGGTACGAAATCACAAACGTAAGGGCAAGCGAAGATGAAAATTTCGATTTGGATCGCGCCGGCTATTTTCACACTTCTGGTATTCAACACAGCGCAAGGCCGACAACAAAGTGGCACGAGCGTATCGATCGAGCCTGAGACACAGCGCACCGAAACTGGATCGGCACCATCGTTTCAGCAGCGGTTTCCCCGTTACCGCGTGCGTGCCGGTGATGTTCTGGATTTGAACTTCCCCTTCACACCCGAGTTCAATCAGACCATTACAGTGCAACCCGACGGTTACATCAATCTTCGTGGGATCGGAGATCTGCATATTTCAGACAAGACGGTGCCTGAAGTGGTCGAAGCGGTACGCATTGCATACGGCAAAATTCTCCGCGCGCCCGCGGTCACGGTCGAGCTAAAGGATTTTGAAAAGCCGTACTTCATCGTTGGAGGGGAAGTCACTCGTCCCGGCAAATACGATCTGCGCGGTGACACTACCATTCTCCAGGCGGTTGCAATGGCCGGAGACTTTAAGCCCCAGTCCAAGAGTTCTCAAGTCTTGCTGCTCCGCCGGGTCTCTGACGATTGGGTGGAAGTCAAAGAACTCGATCTCAAGCACATGCTACGGAGCCGGAATCTGAACGAGGACCCCCATTTGCGTCCGGGGGACATGGTTTTCGTACCCAAGAGCAGATGGTCGAAACTCGACCGCTTCATTCCCGTTCCCAGTTTGGGGATGTTCTTTAACCCTCTCACTTACTAATGGGGATTCGGAGAAGAATGCAAGAACAAAGCCTTGAACTGATCAATGCGGCACGACTGCCTTCGCCCAGCCTCCGGGACTGGGTGGCGCCATGCTTCCGGCATGCGCGCTTGATGATCGTTTCCTTCCTGGTGGTCTTAGCCGGTGTTGTCCTGGTGACCTGGCTGATACCCGCCCGATATCAAGCTCAAGTGAAGATCCTGGTGAAGCGCGAGCGGGCGGACCCCGTCGTAAACCCGGATCCGAACACCCAATTAGCCACGTCGTCTCTGACCGAAGAAGACCTGAACTCCGAAGTGGAGTTGCTCAAGAGCCGCGATCTGCTGGAGAAAGTGGTGGCTGAGTCTGGACTTGATACGCAGGTGAAGGAATCGTTTCTCAGCTCCCTGGTGACTTTAATAGATGGGCGGCCGGGAGAGCTTCCGCCAAGTCAGTTACGAACATTGCGGGCTCTCCGAATCCTCGCGAAGAGTCTCAATGTGGAGCCCCTGAAGAAGACGAAACTGATTCTTGTCACTTACGAATCGCCCGATCCACAACTGTCGGCAAAAGTACTGCAAACGCTGTCGCGGCTCTATCTCGAAAAACATGTCGCCGTTCATCGTGTTCCCGGCGCCTTGGACTTCTTTCAGAATCAGACTGAGCAATCTCGGCAAAGCCTCCTGCGGGCCCAGCGACAGTTGGACGGATTCGGCCGCCAGAACGGGGTGGTGGCTGCATCAATGGAAAAGGAAATCACCATTCGGAAACTGGCCGATTTTGAAGGTGACCTGCAGAAAACTCGCGCAAGGAGAGCAGAAACAGAGCAGCGGATCCGCACATTGGAACAGCTGGAAGCCGTAACGCCGGAGCGGCTCACGACACAGGTGCGAAATTTGGACAATCCGGTCTTGATGCAGAATCTCAAGTCCACTGTTTTGGACTTGGAGATGAAACGCTCCGAGTTATTGAATAAGTTCACCCCGGATTACCGGCTCGTGAAGGACATCGAAGTTCAGATCTCACAGGCTCGTGAAGCTCTGCTTAGGGAGCAGAACAACCCGTTGCACGAGGAAACGACCGATCGCAACACAACACACGAGTGGATTAAGGGAGAACTGGCCAAGGCGCGAACGGAGCTGACAACGCTCCGTGCTGAAGAGGACGCATCCGCCCGGATCGTCGACGAATATCGCAGTCAGGCCCAACAGCTGAATCAAACCGAAATCATCCAGCAGGACCTGCTGCGTTCGGCCAAGCAAGCTGAAGACAATTTTTTGCTTTATTCGCGCAAACAAGAAGAAGCACGAATCCAGGACGCCCTGGACCAACGGCGGATTGTTAATGTCTCGATCGCTGAGGAACCCACAGTGCCGGCGTTACCGTCGAGTCCGCATCGCGCGCTGAGTCTCGCGCTGGGCAGTTTGTTGGCTTGCTTCGTAAGCCTTGGGTTGGGCTACACCGCAGATTATTTAGACAGCACTTTCCGGACCCCCCAGGAAGTCGAGGTTTTTCTAAATACGCACGTACTGGCCTCAATACCGAGGAGTCGATGAAACGTATGTTTTCAAAGCTGGCGGATGTCACGGCGATTCGTAATTTCGGAATCGTGCGGCACGAGAATAACGACGAAAAACTCTTCAATGAATTCGCCTCGGGGGACCTTCCCGCCCGCGCGAGCGGACAGACTCTGAATCTCAACGAACAGACTCGTGAAGAGACCATCAGGTTGGTTCGGCAAATCTTTTTCTCGGGTCACTCGAGACCGCAGGCCGTGGTTTTTTCCGGTGTTGAGCATGGCAGCGGGTGTACCTGGGTATGCGCACGCGCTGCCGATATGTTGGCGGCCCATGTGGACGGTTTGGTTTGTTTGGTCGACGCTGATCTCCGGTCGCCTTCTCTACACCGCCATTTCGAAATCGAAACGTCCTCGAGCATCGTGAATGAAGAGTTCCTTTCGGCGCCTGTTCATCAAACTGCCCCCCAGCCCGGTGGACCCAACCTCTGGTTATTGTCCTCGAGCGCGCAGAGGCCGGATTCGCTGGGTTTCGAGCGTCTTCGGTCGCGGGTGGCGGAATTGCGCAAGGAATTCGATTACATCCTGCTCGATGCTCCTCCTATCAATTCCCACGCCGACGCGACGCTATTGGGCGCAGTCGCGGACGGTCTGGTCATGATCGTGGGGGCCAATGACACCAGGCGGGAGGCGGCAGTGAGAGCTAAAGAAACGCTTCATGCGGCGGGCGTTCCGTTATTGGGAGTCGTACTCAATAAGAGGACTTTTCCGATACCCGAGAAACTCTACAGGAAACTCTAAGCGAAAGAGCAGACGAAGGGAGAGCAAGGAAGTGGCAGAACAAATAGTCAAGGAAGCGCCTTATAGGACGTCACTAACAGTTCCATTCATGGATCTCATCAGCGAGCATCAGGGGCTTCGCGGCGAGCTTAGACAGATTTGGGATGGTTTGTTGGACAGCGCCGCCTTTGTAGGAGGACCTCAGGTCGATCAGTTTGAACGATCTTTTGCCGAATTCTGCGAGGTCAAACACGCGATTGGTGTCGCCAACGGAACCGATGCGCTGGTACTTGCGCTCAAGGCGTTGGGAATCGGCCGCAATGATGAAGTCATCGTGCCGGCGAACAGTTTTGTGGCGACTGCTGAAGCAGTTATCCATTCTGGCGCAACACCTGTTTTTGTGGATATCGATCCGCGGACTTATCATCCCCAGACTTACAACATCGATGCCGGTCAGGTCGAGCGTCATGTCACGCAGCAAACTCGAGCCATCATACCGGTCCACTTGTACGGGCAGCCTGCCGATATGGATGCAGTCTTCGCGATAGCCGAAAGATATGGCCTGAAAGTAATCGAGGACGCAGCCCAGGCCCATGGCGCCCGTTACCATGGCCGAAGAGCAGGCTCCCTTGGCGACGCCGCCTGCTTTAGCTTTTATCCGGCGAAGAACCTTGGTGCATGCGGAGACGCCGGCGCCGTCGTAACCAACGATGACAACATCGCAACGGCAGTGCGACGGCTGCGCGATCACGGCGGACTCAAGAAATATGAACATCATTCCATTGGTTACAACAGCCGCCTGGATAGCCTTCAAGCAGCAGTACTGCATCGGAAATTGACGTATCTCGATCGACGCAATGAAATGAGGCGACGGCACGCCGAGACCTATAACGAACTGCTCGCCTCCATTTCCGGCATTGTCACCCCATTCGTGCCGGACGGAATCGATAGCGTCCATCACCTTTATGTGGTTCGTGTTGAGAGGGGCAACCGAAGTGATTTGCAACGATACTTGCAGGAGCGCGGAGTGCAAACCGGAATCCATTATCCCGTGCCGATTCACCGCACGCCGGCTTTTGCGCGTTTCAATGTGCGTGCGTGTCCGGTCGCAGAGCAATATTCAGCGACAATCCTGTCCCTGCCAATGTTCCCCGACATGGAGGAGCGCCAA
>Ga0209157_1000419_pt1 | contig 36803 bp, 35 predicted proteins | sample GraSoiAngelo_135_FD_185892 | JGI IMG/M metagenome (GOLD analysis project Ga0209157, IMG submission 185892) | Grasslands soil microbial communities from the Angelo Coastal Reserve, California, USA - 14_0929_05_40cm (SPAdes) (version 2) | ecosystem: Environmental > Terrestrial > Soil > Grasslands ...
GAAGAAGCGGTCGAGCCAGCCGTGCTCGTACACGTGCGTGTACGTTCCCGGCCACACGCCGAATTTCTCGCCGTCGTCGACGACGGTGAGCACGGGGACGGCGCCGCGGCGGCTGGCCAGATAGTCGAGACTCGCCTCGACGTCGGCAAACGGGATCAGGTAGCGCAACCGCTGACTGATCGGGAAGACGCGCAGCCGCTGGCCTTGATCTTCGGTCAGGTAATACCCGCCGATGGCCTCGGGATCGAGCCCGCCGAGCGCGAAGTGCCGATCATCGACGAGGACGTACTCCACGCCGACGGCGCTGAGCGGCCCCGGAAGGTGCGGCTCCCACACGCGCTCGGCCAGCCACATCCCGCGCGGGCGCACGCCGAAGTGCGCGCGGATGAATTCGCTGAGCCGCGCGATCTGGCCCCGCTTGTCGCCGTCGGGGAGGATCGACAGGATCGGCTCGTAGAAGCCGCCCGTGAGGAGCTCCACCTGGCCGCGCGCGACGACCGTGGCGAGCCTGTCGAACGTCGCCGGGGCTCGCTCGCGCAGCCATTCGAGCAGGTTGCCGGTGAAGTGAGCGGTCAGCCGGACCTCGGGGCGCGCGATCAGCCGATCGAGCAACGGCGCATAGGCGCGCTCGGTCGCTTCGGCGACGACGTGGTCGAAATTTCCGACGGGCTGGTGGTTGTGGACGCCGAAGCACAGCGCGAGGACGTCGTCGCTCACGAGCGGACTACTCCAGCGGCTCGCCTACTCGCGATCGAGATCCCGGTGGACCACGGTGGGCGTGAATCCCTGGGATTCCATGAAGCCGCGCAGCTCCTCGACGAAGGCGACCGATCGGTGACGGCCGCCCGTGCATCCGATGGCCACGGTCAGATACGCCTTGCCCTCGCGCTGGTACGCCGGGAGCAGGAAGCGGAGCAAGTCTTGAAGTCGCTCGAGGAGGTCGCGACTCAGGCCGTGCGAGAGGATGTACTCGCGAACGCGCGCGTCACGGCCGTCGAGCGGCCGGAGCCCTTCCACGAAGTGCGGGTTGGGCAGGAATCGCACGTCGAAGACCAGATCGGCGTCGATGGGAATGCCGTGCCGGAAGCCGAACGACACCAGCGACGTGGCCAGGCCCGGTCTCGTGCGGGGCGTGCCGTGAAGATCACCGAGCAGCTCCTTGAACTGATGCACGGTGAGCGACGAGGTGTCGATGATCCGGTCGGCGACCTCGCGCATGTGGGCGAGCGCCTTGCGCTCGGCCCGGATCGCGTCGTGGACGTGGCCCTCGCCGCTGAGGGGATGGCGCCGCCGCGTCTCGTGATAGCGCCGCACCAGCGCCTCGTCACTGGCCTCCAGGAACAGGATCTCCACCTTGTGGCCCCGCGCGCGCAGCTCGCCGATCGCGTCGAGCAGGTGCGGCAGGTATTCGCCCTCGCGCACGTCGACGCCGAGCGCCACGCGGCTGAACTTCTGACCTGCCCGCGCGATGAGGTCGGCGAACGTCGGGATGAGCGTGGTCGGCAGGTTGTCGACGCAGAAGAAGCCGATGTCCTCCAGGCACTTGATGGCGAAGCTCTTGCCCGCCCCGCTCATGCCCGTGATGACGACGAAGGCGATGCTGTCGGCCATCGGGCTCCGGGGTCAGCGGCGCTTGGGAGCGAGCCGCCGCTGGTGAGACGGCAGGATCCCGAGCTCCTCGCGGTACTTGGCGACCGTCCGCCGCGCGATGACGAGGCCGCGGCCCTTGAGGATCTGGGCGACTTCCTGGTCGCTCAGCGGCTTGGAGGCATCCTCGTTGGCCAGGAGGTCCTGGATCATCTTCTTCACCGAGACGGACGACACCATCTCGCCCGTGCCCGAGGCGATGCCGCTGTGGAAGAAGTACTTCAGCTCGAACAGGCCTTGCGGGGTCTCCACGTACTTGTTGGTCGTCACGCGGCTGATGGTCGATTCGTGCATGCTGATGTCTTCACCGACGTCGCGGAGGGACAGCGGACGCAGGTAGGGCAGGCCCTTGTCCAGGAACTCGCGCTGGAACTTCACGATCGACTGGGTCACCTTGCGAAGCGTGCGCTGGCGCTGATCCACGCTCTTGATCAGCCAGACGGCCGAGCGAAGCTTCTGCTCGACGTACGCCCGGGCCTCGTCGCCCGAGTTGCGCAGGAGCGAGCGGTAGAGCGAGTTGACGCGGAGCCGGGGGATGCCGTCCTCGTTCAGCACGACCACGTACTCGTTGCCCATCTTGTGCACCACCACGTCGGGCACGATGTAGCGCGAGTCGCTGCCACCGAAGCGGCGGCCCGGCTTGGGCTCGAGGCTCATGATCTCCTCGACCGACTCCATGACGCGGTCGAGGGAGAGCTTGAGCGCGCGAGCGATGTCCGGGTAGCGGCGCTTGGTGAGGTCGTCGAAGTATTGCTCGACGATCTCCACCGAGACCGGGTCGGGGTTCGGATCGCTCTTGAGCTGGATGAGCAGGCACTCCTGGATCGAACGGGCGGCCACGCCGGGCGGATCGAAGGCCTGCACGAGCGCCAGGACCTTCTCGACTTCTTCGGCCGTGACCCGGCAGCGGTCGGCGATCTCACTCACCTCGGCCCGCAGGTACCCGTCCTCGTCGAGGTTGCCGATGATCTCGTTGCCGATGCGGCGGATCGTCTCGTCCTCGACGGCGAAGCGGAGCTGCTCGTCGAGATAATCGGCGAGGGACGAGACCGACCGTACCATGTTCTCGAAGGGCAGCTCGTCCCGGTCTTCCTGGGCCACCAGCGAGCGCTCTTCGTGGTCGTCGAACATGACGGCGGTGAGATCGAACGGCAGATCGTCGGTGCCCCGCTCTCGGTCCACCGGCGGCGGCTCGAGGGGTTGGGTTTCCGCCGTGGTCGGTGCCGTCGGCGCCGGCGTCTCGCCGGGCGCCGTCGCTTCAGGCGTCTCCGGCGTTTCGGTGGGCACCTCTTCCAGGAGCGGGTTCTCCAGCAGCTCCTTCTGGACGACTTCCTGGAGCTCGAGCGTGGACAGCTGCAGCAGCTGGATCGCCTGCTGCAGCAGCGGGGTCATGACGACCCGCTGGCTCTGTCGGAGAGAAAGTCTCGCTTCCATCGCCATCGTTTTTAGTCTCGCGCCCGGCTAGAGAGAGAACTTCTCTCCCAGGTAGATCTCCCGGGCTATAGGATTCGCTGCGATCTCACTGGCGGTGCCTGCGACGAGAATTTTGCCGTCGTACATGATGTAGGCCCGGTCGGTGATCCGCAGTGTCTCGCGGACGTTGTGGTCGGTGATGAGGATCCCGATACCTTTCTCACGCAAGCGGCCGACGATTTCCTGGATGTCGCCGATCGCGATCGGATCGATGCCCGTGAACGGCTCGTCGAGCAGCAGGTACTGGGGCGACGTGACGAGGGCGCGCGTGATCTCGAGCCGGCGCCGCTCGCCGCCCGACAGCGTGTAGGCTGCGTACGGCGCCAGAGCCGTCAACCCGAGCTCGGCCAGCAGCTCGGCCGCCCGCTCGCGCCGCTCCGACGCCGACAGGTCGAGGGTCTCGAGAATGGCCAGCAGGTTCTCCTCCACCGTGAGCTTCCGGAAGACCGAAGACTCCTGTGGGAGATAGCCTACGCCCAATCGGCAGCGCTGGTACATCGGTAACGCGGTGATCTCTTGCCCTTCCAAGAAAATCCGGCCGCCGTCGCTCGGTAACAGCCCGACCATCATGTAGAACGACGTCGTCTTGCCAGCACCGTTCGGTCCCAGCAGCCCGACGACCTCGCCACGCTGGATGTCGAGGGAGACCTTGTCGACCACCTTGCGGTGCTTGAACCACTTCATGAGGTCGAGCGCGACAAGGCCTTCCATCGTTCAGCTGCAGGGCGTTCCGGCTTTGGTGGGCGCCATGGATGACGCGGTCGTCGGAGACGAGGTCGCCGCGCCACTGCTCGAGGTCTCAGGCTTCTGGTAGAAGACGGCCTTCACGCGCTCCTGCTTGCCGGCCTGGACCACGCTGCGGTCCTGGCTCAGGAAGATCGTGATGGTCTCGCCGGTCACCACGTTATCTTCCTGCCAAACGCGGGCGTTCCCGATGAGCACCATCCGCTGCTCGAGTTCGAAGTATTCGACCCGACGCGCCGTCCCCATCTTGCAGTCCTTGGTGGTGATCCTGACGGCTCCGGTGGACACGGAGCGCAGAACCTTGTCGCCCTTCTCGTCGAGATAGATTTCCAGGCGGTCGGCGTACTGCACCGCGCCGCTCTGGCGGGCCACGACGTTGCCCGTGAAGATGACGAGGCTTTCCTTGCCGTAGCGCTCCATCCGGTCAGCGTCGACAGTCAACGGCTGTTCGCGGTCCTCGGCCTTCTTGGCCTCGGGCTTGGCACCGGGGGTGCCCGCCGGTTTGGGCGCCTGAGCGCCCGCGAGTCCCACTCCGACGAGAGGAGCTACCAGCAGGGCCACCACGATGAAACGGGCGCTCACTTGCCCGTCCCGCGCGCAAACGTCGCATTGACCCGACCCTTGACCGTGGTGGCCTCGCCGTCCAGGTTGACGTCGAGGGCGGTGCCGTGGATGACCGCGTTCTCCCGGACGATTTTCACCGGGGCGTCGGTCCACAGGCGGCGCTCCGACCCAAGCCAGCGCAGGACCGTGGTCTCCAGGCGCAGGCCATCGTCGGAGGTCAGCACGACGTTGCGCCGCACTTCGAGGTTCTTCGATTCCTTGAAGAGGTCCCCTTCGTCGCCCACAATCGTCCAGTTCTTTTCCTTGTCTTTGACGTACACCGTCACCTTGCGAAGCGCGGTCCGCCCCTCCTGATCGAACACCTGGGCTTGATCGGCGAGCAACCGCCAGTGGCCGCCCCCCGCGGACTCCTCCTGGAGTTCCACTTCCTTGATGCTCAGATCTGCAGCCGTAGGCGCGGGCCCACTGGCTTCCGTCCGCACGCTTCGGCTCTTCGTGACGAGCAGCACCGCCACGACCAGCACGAATCCGGCGACGACGAACAGGATGCGAGTTGCTAAACGTTGCATCGCATTGCGTGCAAATTCGGTACCAGCCTAACACACGCTTTGCGACTCACGACAAGCAGATTTTGCGCTGTGACCTAAATGTCGATTTTTGCGCGCAGGATATCGTGCAGATGAATCACGCCGACGGGCCGGTGATGACGGTCGACGATCACCAGACTCGTGATGGCGAACGTCTCCATCACCTCGAGTGCCTTTGCGGCCAGCTCGTCGGCCCCAATGAGCTTGGCGCCGCGGGTCGCGACGCGTCCGGCCGCGAGCTCGGCGATAGGTTCACCACCGAGATAGAGGCGGCGGAGGTCACCATCCGTGATGACGCCGACGAGGTCGCCCGCCTGGTCGACGACGGTGGTCATCCCCAGGCGCTTGCCGGTCATCTCGACGAGGACGTCCTTCATGCGCACGTCCTCGCGCACCATCGGCACGGCGTCGCCGGTGTGCATGAGGTCCGCCACCCGGACGAGGGCTCGCCATCCCAGCGTCCCACGCGGGTGCAAGGCCGCGAAGTCCTCCGGCCTCAACCCGCGCCGCTCGAGCACCACCATGGCCAGCGCGTCGCCGAGCGCGAGCGCCGCGGCCGTGCTCGACGTCGGCGCAAGGTTCATCGGGCACGCCTCTTCCGACACGCTGGCGTCCAGCACGACCTCGCACTGGCGGGCCAGCGTCGACTGGGGATTGCCGGTCAAGAGGATGATCGGCACGCCGAGCCGCTTGAGCGGCGGCACGATGGCCAGGACCTCGTCCGTCTCGCCGGAGTTCGACAGCGCGAGCACGACGTCCCCGCGCGCGACCATGCCGAGATCGCCGTGGACGCCTTCGGCCGGGTGAAGAAAATGGGCGGGCGTCCCGGTCGAAGCCAGCGTGGCCGCGATCTTTCGACCGATGAGCCCGGATTTCCCCATCCCGGTCACGATCACGCGGCCCGAGCAGCCCTGGAGCAACGCGACGGCGCGATCGAGGCGCTCGTCGAGCTTGGCGATCAGAGCCAGGATCGCCTCCGCCTCCAGGCGCAGGACGCGTTCGGCCAGCCGGCGCGCGTCCGTCATCCCCTGACCGCCGTCGTGATGGCCCGAAGCTCGCGCAACAGCCGCGGCAGGTCGTCGATCCTCAGCATGTTCGGGCCGTCCGACAGTGGGCGGCCGTCGTCGAGCGTGCGATCCGGATCCTCGTGCATCTCCATGAACAGCCCATCGACGCCGACGGCGACGGCGGCACGGGCGAGCGCTGGCACGTACTGGCGTTCGCCTCCGGAGCGGTCGCCGCCCGCGCCCGGTAACTGGACCGAGTGCGTCGCGTCGAAGATCACCGGAAACCCGATCGCGCGCATCTGGAGGAGGCCGCGCATATCGACCACGAGGTTGTGATAGCCGAAGCTGGTCCCGCGCTCGGTCAGCAGGACACCGCGATGACCCGTGCTGAGCACCTTGTCGACGACGTTCTTCATGTCACCGGGCGCCACGAACTGGCCTTTCTTCACGTTGACGGGCTTGCCGGTGTGCGCGGCGGCCACGATCAGATCCGTCTGGCGGCAGAGAAACGCCGGAATCTGGAGCACGTCGAGAACCTCGGCGGCCGGTCCGACTTCCTCGACCTGGTGGACGTCGGACAGGACCGGCACCCCGACGACCTCACGAACGCGGCGGAGGATGCGCAGACCTTCCTTGAGCCCGGGCCCACGGTAGCCACCGATCGACGAGCGGTTGGCCTTGTCGTAGGACGACTTGTAGATGAACGGCACGCGCTGGTCGCTGGCGATGGCGGCCAGGCGCTCGGCCGTCATCAGGGCGTGCTTCTCGTTCTCGATCGCGCAGGGACCGCCGATCAGCACCAGCGGATGGCCGCCGCCGATGGCGATCGAGCCGACTCGGACCTCGTGCGTGGCTGAGATCACGCCGCCTGGTGTTTCAATGCCGCCCGCACGAAGGCGGCGAAGAGCGGGTGCGGGTCCCACGGCCTCGACCGAAACTCGGGGTGGAACTGTCCGGCCACGAAGTACGGGTGATCGGCGACTTCGATGATCTCGACCAGTTGCTTCTCGGCCCAGATGCCTGAGAAGTGCAGGCCGTTCTTTTCCAGATCCTTCACGTAATCGTTGTTGACCTCGTAGCGATGGCGGTGACGCTCGTGGATGATCGACTGTCCGTAGATCCGGGCCGCCGAGCTGCCCTCGGCGAGCACCACCGGATAGAGCCCGAGCCGCATGGTGCCGCCCTTGTCGGCGACGCCGCGCTGCTCGGGGAGGAGATCGATCACCGGGTGCGGGGTCACCGGGTCGAATTCCGTGGAGTTGGCGCCGCCCAGCCCGCAGACGTTCCGGGCGAATTCGATGACCGCACACTGCATGCCCAGACAGATCCCGAAGTACGGCACACCCCGCTCGCGGGCGTAGCGAACGGCCATGATCTTGCCTTCGATGCCCCGGTCACCGAACCCGCCGGGCACGAGGATGCCGTGGACGTCGGCGAAGTGGGCGGCCGGGCCATCGCGCTCGATGTGCTCGGCGTCCACCCAGGACACGTCCACGCGCGAGTCGTTGGCGATGCCCCCGTGGATGAGCGCCTCGATCAAGCTCTTGTAGGAGTCCTTCAGCTCGATGTACTTCCCCACCACGGCGACCCGCGTCTCGTGCCGCGGTGACGTCACACGCTTGACCACGTCTTCCCACCGCGTGAGATCCGTGGACCGGGGCTCGAGGCCGAGCAGCTTGACGATGATGTCGTCGAGGCCCTGGCGATGAAACACCAGCGGCACCTCGTACACCGTCTCCACGTCCTTGGCCGTGATGACAGCCTCCTCCTCGACGTCGCAGAACAGGGCGATCTTCGACTTGATGCCCGGCGGCAAGTAACGATCGGTCCGGCACAAAAGAATATCGGGCTGGATGCCAATCGCTCGAAGTTCCTTGACGGAATGCTGGGTCGCCTTCGTCTTCAACTCCTGGGCCGCCTGCATGAACGGCACCAGCGTGAGATGGACGTAGATGACGTTGTCCTTGCCGACGTCCTTCTTGAACTGGCGGATGGCTTCCAAAAACGGCAGGCTCTCGATGTCGCCGACGGTACCCCCGACTTCCACGATGACCACGTCCACGTCGCCCGAGACGCGGTGGATGGCGGCCTTGATCTCGTCCGTGATGTGCGGGATCACCTGCACCGTCCGCCCCAGGTAATCGCCGCGCCGCTCCTTCTGGATCACCGAGAAGTAGACCTTGCCGGTCGTCACGTTGTGGTTGCGCGTCACCCGCACCGAGGTGAACCGCTCGTAGTGGCCGAGATCCAGATCGGTCTCGCCGCCGTCGTCGGTGACGAAGACCTCGCCGTGCTGATAGGGACTCATCGTCCCGGCGTCGACGTTGATGTACGGGTCCATTTTCTGGAGGGTGACGCGATAGCCGCGGGCTTCGAGCAGCGAGCCCATCGACGCCGACGCCAGGCCCTTGCCCAGCGAGGAGACCACGCCGCCGGTCACGAAGATGAACTTGGGGGCCACGTCATCCCTCCTTTCGGCTCACGAAGCCTTGCACGAAGAGAACCTCGCTGTCGCGATCGGTCACCCGCCGGTCGAGGCGCGCGTCACGGAGTGCCCGCAACGCCTCGGCCACGCGCGGCCCGGGCGCCACGCCGGCGGCCACGACGTCGTCGCCACCGAGCGCCGGCCGGGCCGTCCGCGCGGTCTCCACGAACCACTCGATGTCGCGGCGCGCCGCACCACCACCGAGCCACGTCACCAGGATCTCGAGATCGTCGAGTCCCCACCACGGCCGCGCGCGGTCACTCGCCCGCGTCCCCGCTGCAGCCGGTGTCACCCGACGAGCCAGCGCCCGCTCGATCCGTGCTCGCGGCTCGCCGGTGATCACGAGACGGTCGAGCGCCGCCCGGATGACCGCCGACGGTTGACCGAAGAGCACCACGACCGCGGCCGTCTCGATCGCCGTCGGTGTCACACCGTGGGCTCGACACCACGCGAGTGCCGCGGGCAACCGTCGCACGCGCTCGGCCGTGGCGTCCGAGAAGCGATGGTCCGCAGCGAGCAGCCTGAACACCCCGGCGGTACCGAGCTGCCGGAGGGCGACGTCCGGCCGCTGATCGCCGACGATCAGGGCGAGTTCGGTGGCCAAGCGCTGGCCGCTCAGCGCCGCATACGGTGCCAGTCGCAGCGCGAGGCCGACGGCGCGAGCCGTCCAGGCATCCAGCGTGAATCCGAGACGGGCCGCATAGCGCGCGGCTCGAAACAGCCGTGTCGGGTCCTCGACGAACGAAAGCGGATGCAGCACCGCGATGCGCCGTTGCGCGAGTGCCGCTCGGCCGCCGAACGGATCGAGGACCCCGTAGCCCTCGGACGCGAGCTCGACGGCCATCGCGTTGATGGTGAAGTCACGCCGGCCGAGGTCCTCGCCGATGCTGGCCGGCATCACGCGGGGCAGCGCTCCGGGCGTCTCGTAGCGCTCGGAGCGCGCCGTGGCGATGTCCACGCGGGCCCGCTGAGGCGACGTGAGCGAGGCGGTCAGGAATCGTGCGTGCTCGGTGAGGCTACCGGTGCCCACACCGAGGGCGCCGGCGAGAGCTCGCGCGACGGCGATCCCATCACCTTCCACGACGACGTCCAGGTCACGCGTGGCGAGCGGCCCGGGGCTCCGAAGCGCGTCGCGCACGACGCCGCCGACCAGGAACGCGGCCGCCTTCTGCTCGCGGGCCACCGGACCGAGCGCGGTCAGCGCGTCGCGCGCGAAGGCGCTGAGGCGCTCGGGGAATCTGGGCGACGAGCTCGTGAAGGTGGTGGCCGCCACGGCACCGATGGCACCGAGCGCGCCGCGCCGCCCGTCGCGAACGATCACCACGGGCGCGCCCGACGCGAGATGCCGCCGCACGGCGATCTCGCTCACGCGGCTTTCCACGGCTGGCACCGGCCGGGCCAGCATCGCCGCCGGCAATTCGTCGAGGCCGAGACGGGCTGCTCGCGCCAGGTCGTCCCGCAGAATCCAGGCGCGACCGTCGGCACTGACCGCCACGGCTTGCCGCCGGCGGGCCAGGCGGAGCGCCTCGCCAACCCGGGCACCACGCGGGACGCTCGCCACCGGCGCATCGACCAGAGCTGCCGCGCCCGGGTCGACCTGCGGATAGGCGTGCGCCCGCTTGGCCATCACGTGGCTCGCGGATGGAACTCGTCGTACATGCGGCGGACCGTGGCCGACGGCAGATGTGTGTAGATCTGGGTCGTCGCGATGTCGGCGTGGCCGAGCATGGCCTGCACGGAGCGGAGGTCGGCGCCGCCCTCCAGCAGATGGCTGGCGAAGGAATGTCGCAACACGTGCGGCGACACGCGGCGCGTCACGCCCGCCGTGCGAGCCGCGCGGCGCACGATGACCCAGAGCGATTGACGCGACAGCGCGCCCCCGCGCGGATTCACGAACAACCGGCCGCTGTCGCGGCGCCGCGTGTCTCGTGGACGTCCACGGGCAAGATAGCGCGAGAGCCAGACCGCCGCCTCGCCGCCCAGCGGCACCAGCCGTTGCTTGCGCCCCTTGCCGGTGCAGATCACGTAGCCGGCGGTGAGATTGACATCGTCGAGGTGGAGCCCGAGGCACTCGGACGCCCGCAAGCCCGTCGCGTAGAGCAGCTCGAGCAGCGCCCGATCGCGGAGCCCGCGTGGCGTCGTCACGTCAGGACTCTCCACCACCGAAGCGGCGCCGGCGGGCGACAGCGTCTTTGGGAGCGGCCGGCCGAGGCGTGGACGTTCGACGTGCTCGGTCGGATCACGGCGCACGGTTCCCTCGCGCACCAGGTGGCGAGCGAAGCTGCGGAGGGCGGAGAGCCGGCGGGCCACGCTCGAGGCCTTGAGACCGACCCGCGTGAGGTGCTCGAGGTACGCGACGACATCCTCGGCGCGGGCCGAGATCAACGACTGCCGGCGACCACGCAGGAACGCCACGAAATCCGCGAGGTCACGGCGGTAGGCGGCAAGCGTGTGACGCGAGGCCCCCTGCTCGGTCTGGAGGACGGCGAGGAATTCTTCGACGGGGTCGGGTCCGCTCCGCACGATTTGCTGGCGCGCTCTGAGCGGGTTGAGCACGACGGATTATATCAACGTGATCGGCGCGACGGCAAGATCGCCGCCAGCGCGTTCCTCTCGGTCGCCGCCAGCGCGCCGCTGGCAACCCAGAAGGCGAGCGCCCCACCGGCGATCGCCCCCACCAGCCATCCCGCCTCGACCGCCCGCGTCGTCGCCGACGGCCACCATCGAAGCAGGACCGCACACCACGCGGCGAGCGCGAGCGACGCGGCGGACGTGCGCCCGAGGCTCCAGGCGATCGAGCGGACGCCGAGGGCGCCGAAGCGACGGCGCGCGATGATCACGAGAAATCCAAGGTTCGCGTAGGCGCCGATCGATGACGCCAGGGCGAGGCCGCCATGAGCGAGCGGCGCCATGAGCAGCAGCGCGGAGGCGACATTGACGGCGACGGACAGGATGCCGAGCTTCACCGCGGTGGAGGCATCGCCGATCGCGTAGAAAGCCTGGGCCACGATGCGCGCGCCCGAAAATCCCGCCAGGCCCACGGCGTACCACAGCAGGGCCTGGGCGGTCGCCACGGTGTCGGGAGCGGTGAACTGCCCGCGCTCGAAGAGGACCCTGGTGATCGGCGTCCGCAGCATGACGAGCCCGACCGTGGCCGGCACCGCGACGTAGAAGCCGAGCCTCAGCGAGAAATTCAGCGTGGCCGCGAGGCCCCGGTGATCGCCTTGAGCCGCCTGGCGGGCCATCGTCGGCAGTGACGCCGACGCGAGCGCGATGCCGAACACGCCGAGCGGGAATTCCATGACCCGGTCGGCGTAATAGAGGAAGGAGATGCTGCCCGGCGGCAGCAGCGAGGCGAGCAGCGTGTTCACGAAGACGGACACCTGGACGGCGGCGAGACCGAACGCCGCCGGCAGCAGCAAGCGCGTCACGCGGCCGAGCGCGGGATGGCGGAGGTCGTGAGCTGGTCCCACCAGCAGGTGGCAACGGATCAGGCTCGGGATCTGGACCGCGAGCTGGGCGACGCCGCCGATGAGAACGCCGATCGCCAACGCCAGGATCGGCGGCTGCACGTGTCGCGCGAACAGCACGACACCGGCGATCATTCCGACGTTCACGACGGCGGGCCCGATGGAGGCCGCGAAAAAGTGGCCGTGGATCTGGAGCACCCCCATCGCCAGCGCGGCCAGGCCGACCAGCGGGAGATACGGGAACATCACCCGCGTCAGGAGGACGGCCAGATCGGCCTGCGCGGCGTCGTCGGTGAACCCCGGCGCGATGACGCGAAGGATCCACGGCGCGCCCACGATGCCGACGATCGTCGTCACGCCGAGCGCCAGGATCGCCGCTCCAAGCACCGCCCGCACCATGCCGACGAACTCCTCGCGCGGCCGCGTCTCGACGTATTCGCTGAAGACCGGGACCACCGCGGTGGAGAGCGCGCCTTCGGCGAGCAGGCGGCGCAGCATGTTCGGGATCCGAAAGGCCACGAAGAACGCGTCGGTGACGGGGCCCGCGCCGAAGACCAGCGCGACGACCATGTCCCGGACGAATCCCAGCACGCGCGAGAGGAACGTCGCCCCGCTGATGGACCCCAGCGCGCGGACGACCTGGCGCTCCACGCTCATGGCGCTGACGTCCTCCGCGGATCATTGTCCTGGAAATCGCGGGACGGATACGGCATCATGCGGTGTCCACATCTCGACGAGGGAGGAGTCCCAGGTTGGCGAACACCAAGTCGGCCATGAAACGAATCAGGCAGAGCGAGAACCGCCGGCTCCGCAACCGTACCGTTCGCTCCAAGGTCCGGACCGCGGTCAAGACGGCGCGAACGGCCGTCACCGAGGCGGGTGGCGACGCTCGCACCGCTGTTCTCGAGGCCATCCGCGCGCTCGACAAGGCGGTCACCAAGGGTGTGATCCACCGCAACACCGCGGGCCGCAAGAAGTCGGCGCTCGCCCGCCGTCTGGTCGCCCACAAGTAGTCTCAGCGGTTCTGGCCCTCGGCCAGGAGGTGGAGCAGTCCGACGGCCGCGCGGGTCACTCGCTCCCCCGCCCCCGGTCCATAGACACTCGCGCAGGCAACGTAGCTCGGCTTGACCGCGTCCTGCGGGGTGAGGAAATATCCGAGATAATCGTTCGCCACCCCGGCGACGAAGACACGCTCCCACGCCGGAGCGCCGCCTCGCTTCAACGCTTCCCCGAGCTCGGACTGTAGCTCTCCCGGAATCGTCACCCAGGCCGAACGTCCGACACCAATGGCCACCAGCTCCGTCTCGTCGGGAAACGCGCTGCCGAGCCGAACGGTCAGGCCGGCCGGGAGCCAGCGAGCGACACAGTTTCGGAGCGACAGGCGCGGCTTCGGCATCGTCAGCGTCGAGGCTCGAACCCGAAGTGGCGTTCGGGGTGCCGTCGGCGTCTTCGCCCAGGCGGCCATCACCGCCGACGCCAGCTCGGCGGCCACGGGCTTCATCTCGCTGACGCCGTGACGTGCCGGGCTCACGTCCCCGACCGCCCCGTTGACGAAGAGCGCCGGTGCCTGCAGATCGCGCTCGATGCCGTGGGACGCCACCCCCATGACGTCGCCGGAGAGCTTGAGATTCGCCGGGCCGAGCATCGTGCCATGAATCGCGTAGTTCCAGAGGACGGCGATCGGCGCTCCTGCGGGCGTCACCACTTTCAGGATTGCGAGCGTTCGGTCGACCGGCCGGTCCACACGGCCGGTCGTCAAGGCCGGACCGGGTTCCGCCAGGACGCCGACGTGCGCGGGTGATTTCGCGGCCTCCGCGCGTCGCACGGCCTCCACGATCGCGCCCACGAGGGCATCGCGAACCTCGGCGTCTTCGCGATCAACGGTGAGAAGCGCGAGCAGCCGCGAATCGAAGAACGCGCCCGGCCCCGAATGCGTGTGGGAAGCGGCGACGACGAGCGTGGCGGGGCGACCACCCGCCGCGGCCAGGCCGCGCTTGATGCGAGTCGTGAAGCCGCGGTCGACGGCGATCAGGTCGGCGCTGATCCACACCACGCGAGTCTCGGCGGTCTCCAGAACCAGCGCGCGAGCGACGACGGGATCGAGCACTCCGTCGTGGGGTCGGAACCAGAAGGCGTGAGGGAAGCGGCCGAAGAGATCGGGAGCGACGAGGCGGCGTGCCCAGTTTCCGTAACCGGCCAGCGGCGTCCCCGGCGGAACCGGCAGGCTGACCGTCGCCGCGCCCGCCTGGAGGCAGTCGAGGCAGCGCTCGGCCGCGCTGGCAGGAATCATGGCGAGCAGGACGATCGCGGCGGCGGCGACGCTGCGCCGCGCCGCAGTCACTGGTCGCCGCCGCGACAGAGCTCGGCGACCAGCACGGCTAGCTCGGCGCCCGGCTCACCGCCGGACTTCACGCGACGCTCAGCGAGCCAGCACTGCTCGAGCTTTCGCGTCAGGCCGCGGTTGGACTCGCCGGCCACCGACGTGAGCAATGCGTCGACGACCGCCGGCGGCCGTCCCACCAGCCGCGCGATCTCGGCCGCCGGTCGACCACGCTCGCGCCATTCGCGGACCGTCCACCGCATGCGGACGTCGCGCGTCAGCGCCACGAGCAGCGGCAGCGGATCCTCCATGCCCAGAAGGCGATCGAGCGTGCGCAGGGCCAGGCCGAGCTCGTGGCGCTCCACCGCCCGCGTGAGATCGAAGAGCCCGCTCAGGCGATGCTCACCGACCACGGCGCTGACTTCCTTCACGCCCACGGCTCGGTTCTCCGGTCCGCCCGCGAGCGCGGCCTTCCGCACCTCGCCCAGCAACGTGGCGCTGTCCTCGCCGACGTGCTGAACGAGCAGTCGCGCCCCCTCCTCGCTCACCACCAGGCCCTCGGCCTGAGCGCGCTGGCGCAGCCATTCTTCGAGCGGGCGGCCCCGACGCGCGACCAGCGCGACGACGGCGGCGGCGGGGACGACGTCGAGGAGCCAGTGCGGCGTTTTTCGCTCACGGTTGGGTGTGAGCGCCTCGTCGGCGAGGAGCATGAGACACGCGGCCGGGTTGGGCGCGGTGACCCAGCGGCGGAACGTGTCCGCGTCGCGTGCGGGCAACGCCTGGGCATGGCGAACCACGACCAGCCGCGCCGGCGCCAGCACGGGCAGCGTCAATGCGGCGTTCGTCACGGTCTCCGCCGTCACGTCGCGGCCGTCGAAGATCTCGCGATCGAACGCCGCCGCCGACGGCTCGCTGAACAAGACGCGGCTCACGATGCCGAGCGCGTCATCCATCAGCTGCGCATCGGGCCCATGCACGAGCACCGTCGGCGGCAAGGCCCGGCGCTCGGCCGCGGTCAGGAAGGCCGCGTAGTCCACCCGTTCAGAAGCGTTCGAGCGTGAAGGCCACGATCGAGCGCGCGATTTCCACGGACGCCGCACTGAGCGCCACCTGCTCGAGGGCGATCGTACTGCTCACGGAGCCGGTGACACGGAAATCCGCCCGGTCCTGGTATCCACGCCGGTCGAAGAGGAGCTTCTCTTCCTTCACATCACGGTAGCGGAGGTTCAGGGTCACGATGAGGCGATACTGACGAACGTTGGCGGTCGCATCGAACGCGATCGACTGCACGTCGTACCCGGTCACTTCGCCCTCGAGGATCGAATCCGCGGCGTCCGGCCCGACGACCCGCAGCCGACCGTTCGTCGAGAACGCGTCGACAACTGCGCGCGTCAGGAAGTTCTCGACCCCCGGCTCCGACGTGCGATTGGCGAAGGTCGGGATGGCGATGGTCTTGAGATGGCTTGGCAACGTCCCGCGCAGGCCGTATCCGCACCCGGCCACGGCCGTCGCGATCAGAGCGAGCAGCGCTGCCCGTCGCCTCATCGCCGCGTGACGATGTTCACCAGCCGGTTGGGGACCACGACGACGCGGGCGACCTCATGGGTCGCCACCCACGGCCTGACGCGATCATCGGCGAGCGCGAGACGGCGCACGTCGTCCTCGCTGGCGTCGACGTCCACGGTGAGACGGCTCCGCACCTTCCCGTCGACCTGCACGATGACCGTCACCTCGCTCTTGGCCAGCGCGGTCGGATCGACCTCCGGCCATCGGTGGAGAAAGAGACTCTCCTCGTGACCAAGCTGCGCCCACAGTTCCTCGGTGACGTGCGGGCAGAACGGCCCGAGGAGGAGGAGCGTCGTTTCCACCGCTTCACGCAAGAGCGCGGTCCGCTCGGAGCGCGGCATACCGTCGAGTGACGCGTGCTCGAAGGCGTACAGGGCGTTGACCAGCTCCATGATCGCGCTGACGGCCGTGTTGAAGTGGAAGTCGCGCTCGATGTCGGCAGTGACGCGTGCGATCGTCTCATGGATCACGCGACGGAACGCCCTGCCCGTGTCCGTGCTGGGCGCGGCGTCCCTCCCAACGTTCTTGATTTCTTCCACGTGGGCCAGGACGAACCGCCATACGCGGTTCAGGAACCGCGAGCCCCCTTCCACGCCGTGATCGTTCCAGTCCAGATCCTTCTCGGGCGGCGCCGCGAACAGAGAGAAGAGGCGGGCCGTGTCGGCGCCAAAGGTCCGGATGAGGTCGTCAGGATCCACGACGTTGCCCTTCGACTTCGACATCTTGGCGCCGTCCTTGATGACCATGCCCTGGGAGAGCAGGGCGACGAACGGCTCGTCGGCCTTGGTGAGACCCAGGTCGCGCAGGACCTTCGTGTAGAAGCGCGCGTAGAGCAGATGGAGGACCGCGTGCTCGATGCCGCCGATGTACTGGTCGACCGGCATCCAGTAATCCACCGCGCTCCGCTCGAACATGCCGCCCTCATAGGTGGGCGAGCAGTAACGGAAGAAGTACCAGGAGGACTCGACAAAGGTGTCCATCGTGTCCGTCTCGCGCCGGGCGCGGCCGCCGCAGCGTGGACAGGTGGCGTTCACGAAGCTTGCGACGTCGGCCAGCGGAGAGCCGCCCTTGCCGCTGATCTGCACGTTCCGCGGCAGGACCACCGGAAGGTTCTCCTCCTTCTCGGCGACCATCCCGCAGCGATCGCAGTACAGGATGGGAATCGGCGCTCCCCAGTATCGTTGGCGGCTGATGCCCCAGTCGCGAAGCCGATAGTTGATCTTGGCCTCACCGAGCCCGCCCGCGACGAGCCAGTCGATGGCAGCGCGCTTGGCCGCGACAATCGTCAGGCCGTCGAGGAACCCCGAATTGATCTTGAGGCCGTCACCGACGTAGGCCTCGCCCGTCCAATCGGGTGGACGCTTCACCGTCTCGATGATCGGCAGCCCCTGCTGCGTGGCGAACTCCCAGTCACGCTGATCCTCGCCGGGAACCGCCATGATCGCACCGGTGCCGTAGCCCATCAGGACGTAGTTGGCGATGAAGAGCGGGATCTCTGCGTTGTTGAACGGGTTGACCACCGTCGCCATGAGGCGCAGGCCGCGCTTGGGGCGATCGGCGGCCAGACGCTCGATCTCGGTCTCGCGCGCGACCTCGGCGCGGAACGCGGCGACGGCCGCTCGCTCTCGGTCGTCGGTGACGAGCTGATCCACCAGCGGATGCTCGGGGGCCAGCACCGTGTAGGTCATGCCGAACACGGTGTCCGGCCGCGTGGTGAAGACGCGCACGGCGAGCCCGGAACGGCCGGCCACGGGCAGATCGAACTCCGCGCCTTCGCTCCGGCCGATCCAGTTGCGCTGCATCGTCATGACGCGCTCGGGCCAGCCGGGCAGCCGATCACACCACGCCAGCAGCTCATCAGCGTAGGCGGTGATCTTGAAGAACCAGCCTTCGATCTCGCGCGGCGTCACCTCGCTGTCGCAGCGCCAGCACCGGCCGTCTTCCACCTGCTCGTTGGCGAGAATCGTCTGACAGGAGGGGCACCAGTTGACCGTGGAGCGTCGACGATACGCCAGGCCACGCTCGAACATCTTGATGAAGATGAGCTGCTCCCACTTGTAGTAGGAGGGATCACACGTCGCGAGCTCGCGGGTCCAGTCGTACGAGATCCCCATCTTCTTGAGCTGTGCGCGCATGTAGTCGATGTTCTCGTAGGTCCAGATCGCGGGGTGCACGCCGTGCTCGATGGCGGCGTTCTCGGCGGGAAGGCCGAAGGCGTCCCAGCCCATCGGATGGAGCACGTTGAACCCGCGCATCCACTTGTAGCGGGCGAGCAAATCGCCGATCGCGTACACGCGCACGTGGCCCATGTGGATGCGACCCGAAGGGTACGGGAACATTTCCAGGCAGTAGAACTTCGGGCGGGCAGGATCTTCGGTAACCTGGAACTGCTTCCGCTCCTCCCAGATCCGCTGCCACTTGGCCTCGACCTCGCGGAAGGGATAGCGGTCGGTCGACATGTTTCTGGTCGATTTCTACCAGACATAGCGGGCAGAGGCAAGAAACGGAGATGAGGGCCCCTCCGGCGCAAGTGACGCCGCGCCGGAGGGAGCCCGGCAGCAAATTTATTGCTTGTGCTCGAGCTTCACCCCGAGGACCTTGGCCGCTTCGTCGGCGGTCGTCACCGAGTCGGCGTGCTTCCCGTCTTCGTGTTCCTTCTGGGCCTTCGCGATCAGCTTATCGGCATCGGCCTTCTTCTTCGCGTCCTTCTCCTTCGCCGAAGCGTCCTTGAGCTGCTTGACGAGCAGCGGACACTCCTTGGCGAACGCGACACCAGCACCAGCACCGAGCATCATCACCACGGCGAGCAGAGCCATCGCCTTCTTCATCGAGTCGTCACCTCCCCCCGGGTCAAGCTGGTACTCCACCCTATCAATTGCCGATCCGACCCTCGGGTTCCCCGGCCGCCTCGGCCCCCTCGGGCACGGGATGAAAGTGATCATAGATACGCTGCGCGAGCTTCGGGGTGACCTTCGGTACCGCCGCCAACTCCGCGACGCTGGATTCTCGCACGCGACGTGCCGAACCCAAAGCTTTCAGCAGGCTGGTGCGGATAGTAGCACCAACGCCGGGAATGCTGTCGAGCACCGACTGGATCGTCCGTTTCGTGCGCAGCTTCTTGTGGTACGTGATCGCGAAGCGATGGGCCTCGTCGCGGACCTTCTGCAGCGTCTGCAGTGCCGGCGCGGTCGGGTCGAGCAGCAGTGGCTCCAGGCTCTCGCCGCGATAGACCTCCTCGCGCTGCTTGGCCAGCGAGACGACCGGCAGGTAATCGAGCCCGAGATCCTGCAGCACCTTGAGCCCCACGTTGAGCTGACCGCGGCCGCCGTCGATGAGCACCAGGTCGGGCAACACCGTGCCCTCCTCGAGTGAGCGCGCGAACCGGCGTCGCAGCATTTCCTCGAGCGAGGCGAAGTCGTCGGCGCCCGGCACGCCCTTGATGCGGAACCGCTTGTAGTCGTCCTTCTTCAGCTCCCCGTTCTCCCACACCACCATCGACCCGACCTGCTCGGATCCCTGGATGGAGGAGATGTCGTAGCCCTCGATGCGATTGGGCAACGTCGGCAACTCGAGCGCGCGCTGCAGGTCCTCCAGGATCAACTGCTGGCGGTTCGAGCGCGAGAGCAGGTGATGCTGCAGCGCGATGGCGGCATTGGACTCGGCCATGGCCACGAAGTCCCGCTTGGTCCCGCGCTGGGGAACGACGAGACCGACACGGCGGCCGGCCAGTCCCGAGAGCCACTCGCTGAGCAGGTCGCTCTCGGGCACCTCCTCCGACAACAGGAGCTCCGGCGCCGGCGTGACGTTCTTACTGTAGAACTGGCGAATGAACGCCGACAGGATCTCGCCGTCGTCGGTGCCCGCGGTCCGATCGAAGAAGAACGCCTCCTGTCCGACCAGGCGGCCCTTGCGCACGAAGAAGAGCTCCACGCAGGCGTCGGCACCCTGACGCACGACGCCGATCACGTCCTGGTCGACCTGGTCGGTCGAGATGATCTTCTGGCGCTCGCGGACCTGGTTGAGCGACTGGATCTGGTCCCGCAACACGGCCGCCCGCTCGAACTTCTCCTCGCGGGCCGCCTGCTCCATCTCTCGCGTCAGGCGTCCGGCCAGCGCGTCGTCCTTGCCCTCGAGGAACTGCTGCACGTCGCGCACCGTCGCCGCGTAGCCCTCGCGAGTCTCCCATCCGGTGCAGGGTGCATTGCACCGGTGGATGAAGTACTGGATGCAGGGACGCTCGAGCTTCCCGTCGATCCGGATCGAGCACGTCCGCAGTGGAAAGAGCTGGCGCGTCAGCCTGAGCGTCTGCCGCATGGCGGTGGCCGGGTAGAACGGGCCGAAGTAGGTGGCGCCGTCCTTGTGAACGCGCCGAGCCACCACCAGGCGTGGGAACTCCTCGTTGGTCGTGAGCTTCAGGAAGGGATAGTGCTTGTCGTCCCGGAGAATGATGTTGTAGCGAGGCCGGTGCTTTCGGACGAGATTCGCCTCCAGCATCAGGGCCTCGAGCTCGTTGTCGGTCACGACGTAGTCGAGGTCGGCGATCTGGCGCACGAGGGCGTCGGTCTTCGCATCGCGGGGGCGTGCCTCCTGGAAGTACGAGCGGACGCGGCTCCGCAGCGAGGCGGCCTTGCCTACGTACAGCGCCTGGCCCTTGGCGCCGCGGTAGAGGTAGACCCCCGGGCGATCGGGTAGCGTGGCGAGCTTCTCGTCCAGCGTCACGACAATATATATTGTACCGGGCGCGGTCATCCGGGCTTGGCGGTGCCCTGTCGCGCCCGTGCGCCATCATCCCCGACTGACGGACGAAGTCCTACACAGGCGTCCGGCCCACGCCTACGTCCTCATCGGTAGGACTCTGATTGTCCACAGTCACCGTGCGGCATACTTTGCAGCAGCCATGAACGACCCGATGATGAGCGGGCCCCAGGGAGGCGTGCAATGAGAGTGTTCGCACGTGCCACGGTCGTCTCGGCATTGGTACTGGTGGCCAGCGGGTTGGCCGGCCGGGCCGAAGCCCAACCGGCCGCGACGGCTGCCTTTCCGGTCGCAACGGTTCATCTCGAGCGGAATGCCACGGACGGTGACTTCGAAGTCGTCTTCGAGGTCAAGGGCGCTCAGGACGGCTTCGCTGAACTCACGGTGCTTTCGCCCGACCGCCGGACGGTCGTGGCCTTCAAGGCGCCCGATTCCTCAACGCTGGGCATCCGCGCGTTTCGGTTCGAGTCGCCCGAGCCCACCGACATCAAAGCGCTGAAGGCCGCGTATCCGGAAGGGGTCTACGAGTTTTCCGGGCGGACTTCGAAAGGGGCGAAATTTGCCGGGAAGGCGACGCTCAGTCACCGGCTGGCGGCAACGGCCACCCTCGTCAAGCCGGCAACGGCGAAAGCCAGTTTGTCCGTCAAAGACCTCAGGCTCGCCTGGAGTCCCGTCGAGGGGGTCGCGTCCTACTCCGTCGGTATCACGCAGGAGGAGTTGAACGTGAGCCTCACGGCGCTCGTGCCCGCCTCATCGACGTCCTTCGGCGTGCCCGATGGCTTCCTGGTGCCAGGCAAGAAATATACGCTGGCCATCGGCGCGGTCACTCGCGAAGGCAACATCACGTTTGTGGAGACGACATTCACGACCGAGAAGTAGTCGGCATCACCAGGCGCGGTGTCTCGGAGTCGTCGAGACTCTGGCTCTCTGGCGCGGCCTGGGGATGCGAGCTCGCCCACCAGGCAGCGGCCGCCGCGCAGCCAATGCCGAGGAGGAAGCCCCCCAGGACATCGGATGGCCAGTGGGCATGGCGCATGATGCGGGCCCAACCGACCGCGAGCATCAAGCAGATCGCAAGTGCATCGACGATCCACCGCTGCCTCCGGCTGATCCGTTCCCGACTCGCGATATAGATCAGCACGACGGCGAAGGTCGTCGCTGCGGTGGTGTGGCCGCTCGGAAACCCGAGGGAAGACCCGCTCGGTCGCGATCGGCCGACCATGAACTTGACCGCGTGCTGGATGAGCGAAGAGCCGATCATGACGGCGCACCAGACCCGCCAGTGGCACCGCGCCACCGACGACATCACGAACAGCAGGACGGCGGCCGGCAACAGGACGTGCACGCGGCCTCCATAATTGGCCCAGCGCGCGAGCTTGCGCACCATGCCGCCGTCACTCCCGAGGAGAAATTGGCGGACGAGCAAATCGCCCGGCAGGATTCCCGTCGCGTAGACGGCCACACCGAGACCGACGAAGAGGCCCAACGACACCAGGCAGACCATACGCCAACGGGTGATTTCGGAGCGTTTCACGTGAAGGTCACCTCCAATGTCCGGCCTGTCTTCGGCCGTTCATCCCTGCGAATCGGCCATGGAACGACCGGAAACCGACGGCCACGGCTCGCTGCGGCCGTGGCCGACGGGAGTCGCGCCTCTCGCGCGGTAGGATATTCGAGCACCGGCCCATTCCGACACTCTCCTACAGGGTTAGTCGTCGTCGTCCTTGTGCTTCCCCCTGGCGGGAGCCGGCACCACCTTGGCCGTGGCTGGATCGACGACGAGCGTCTGCGTGGTCAGGTCCTTCACCACCCTCACCTCGAACAACGTCGAGCCGTACAGGCTCCTCAGCTCGGCCTTCACGGCCCGCCCGCCAGTCTCCTTCTCCGCCGCTTCGATGGCGGCCACGAGCGTCATCGAAGATGCTTCGAGCCGCGCGAGCGCCGCCTGGTGTTTCCGTTGGTCGTCCCTGTCGAAGACGTTGCCGATGGAGGAAAAGAAGCCGGGTGCGTCGACACGCACGACGTTGCCGGAGGCCGGGTCGACGACGACCTCGGCTGTCTTCTCCTTGGACACCGTTTCGATCTCGTACATATACACGCCCCTGTCGCGCTCCATCTCGGCCTTCGTCGCGCGGCCACCGGTCTGCTGCTCTGCGACGCGGACCGCTTGCGCCAGCGACGTCGGCGGCCCACTCACGCCGCCCGGGCGAGGCGTCTGCCCGGAGGCGTGCGTGGCAAGAACCGCCGCGACTCCCGTGACCACTCCCATCCACAGCAGTGTCCGGGTTGCGCCTCGACCGTCCGTTGCCGAAATCTTCATCGCTTGTCCTCCCATGTCGAGCATTATGGCCGTGCCTTGAGGTCGATTTTCCCGCCCTTCACGAGCTTCATCGTTCCGTCGCTCACCATTCCGATGTCTGGAGCGTAGTACTTGTACTCCGTGATGATTTGCAACGGAGTGGTCTCCTTGATCTTCAGACAGTTCGTGAATTCGCCGGCGGGAGTGTTGACGGTTTCGGTCGTGCTGATGATCATGGCGCGATCCATCGCCACCCCGGGTGCCACCTCCTGGTAATAGCTCGCATTGGAGAGCGGCCGGCCTGGCATGATGAGCCCGAACTTCGCGCCGTTCACGCCGGAGAGCCAGGACCCATCGTGACTCACGACCTTGCCGTCCTTGTACATGTCCACGTCTTCTCCGAAGTAGAAGACGTCGTTCGTCCGTCGGCTGATCGCGAAGTAGTTGCGAGCAACCTCGATCAGCTGGCCGTTCTTGGTTTCCCGCTCTTCGACCACCCGCGTCTCCACACCATCGACCATCTTCGTTTCGTTGAGGACGGTGATGATCAGCTGCGTGCCGCCCCCCTCGAGCACCAGCTGGTAGCCCGGTTCGAGGATGAAGTACGGATTGCGCCCGATGGAGACCAGCTCATCCCCTTCCATCACGAACCGCGACGTCCAATCACCCGACCTCACGCACCCGGTGAGCATCAGCGACCCGATCCCGATCGCGACGATGAACCAGAACCACAGAACTCTGCGCATGATGAAGCCCTCCTTTGTCTGTCTCGTTCACCTTGCTTCGGTTCCCCCTTCGCGCTCTTCATGCTGAACGTGGTCCCCGGGCCACGCCGCGACGGAATCGATGCGGCCTCTCGGCTGCCGACCCATGCCCCCTCGAGGTCGCCGGCTGCGCGAGCAACGGACTGCACAGCGCCGCGCCGACCGCCAGCGCGATGAGGGGCAAGGTCGGTCGCGTCGCACGCCTCCTTCGCCGGCTCGATGGCCCACGATAGATCTCCGCGTCTGAACTGGCCGTGAGCCCGGCGTTCATGAGATGTTCAGCCGCGGCCGTCGCGAAGAGCTCGGCCAGGGCGCCGACGATCCGGACCTCCTCCTGGAGGCGCGCTGATAGCACGACCTTCAGCTGGCGAGCCGAGCCACGTGCGTCCGGGGCGGCAACGGAGGCGCCGTTGACCAGCGCCTCGTGGACGGCACGGAGTGGTGACGGAAGCGCCGCTCCGGTGGCAAGCGCGACCAGCGGAAGCGTGGCGTGCATGGCGTTCCTCCTTGCGGTCGATCCTCGACGACCAGGCGAGAATGGCTGACCGTGCCTGAACGGGCCGTGAGCCGCGCGTTCATCTGCCGTTCAGCCCGTAGCGCGGTATTATTCGGCGTGGACCTTCACCGGCCCGTCAGGCTGCTGGCCGTGGCCCTGGTTCTCGCCTGTGCGGCGGCGGCGGCCGCCGACGACGATCACGCCCGGGCCCGGGCGGCGCGCGAGGCCGGTGAGATCGTCCCGCTCCAGGCGATCCTCGATCGCGTGCATGCGGAGTTCAATGGCTCTCCGGTCGAGATCGAGCTCGACGACGACGACGGCCGCTTCATCTACAAGGTCAAACTGCTCGCGCCGGGCGGGGCGATCGTCAAGCTGGAATACGATGCCCGCGACGCCCGCCTGCTTCGGGCCAAGGGCCGCGCTGCTGACGCGGCGCGGCGGCCGCGCCAAGAGTGATGCGAGTTCTGGTCGTCGAGGATGACCCGGTCCTGAGCCGGCAGCTGGCCGAGACCCTGACGCGGGCCGGTGACGCGGTCGATTGCGCCGCCGACGGCGAAGAAGGGCACTTCCTCGGCGACACCGAGCCCTACAACGCCGTCGTCCTCGATCTCGGCCTGCCCCGGCTCGACGGGATCACGGTGCTCAAACGATGGCGCGCCGCCGGGCGAACCATGCCGGTCTTGATCCTTACCGCGCGCGGGAGCTGGCCCGAGAAGGTGCAGGGCATCGATGCCGGAGCCGACGACTATCTCGCCAAACCATTTCAGATGGAAGAGCTCCTGGCGCGGGTCCGCGCGCTGATTCGCCGCGCACACGGGCATGCCACCACCGAGCTGACGTGCGACGGCGTCACCCTGGACACCCGGTCGGGCAGGGTCACGGTCGGTGGCGGTCCCATCGATCTTTCGGCTCACGAATACCGGGTTCTTCGCTACCTCATGCACCGCAAAGGTGAAGTCGTTTCGCGCAGCGAGCTCATCGAGCACATCTACGCTCAGGACTTCGATCGCGACTCCAACACGATCGAAGTGTTCGTCGCTCGGCTCCGGCGCAAGCTCGGCGTCGACGTGATCAAAACTGTCCGCGGTCTCGGCTATCGGCTGGAAGAGCCGGGGTGATCGCCGTCAATTCCCTCCGCCTCCGGCTGCTCGTCGGCGCCGTCATCTGGATCACGCTGGCGCTGGCCGCGGCCGGCACGCTGCTGGCGGCTCTGTTCCGCGCTCATGTCGATCGGCGACTCGAGGCCGAGTTGACGATCCAGGTCGACCAGATTTCGGCCGCTCTCGAGCGAGGAGCGGCGGGACAGCTCATCCTGACGCATCAGCCCAGCGATCCCCGGTTCCGGAAGCCGTATTCGGGGTCCTACTGGCAAGTCGACGGGGCCGAGGGTCCGATCTTCCGATCCCGGTCGCTGTGGGACGTCGCGCTCAGCCTGCCGCGCGACGCGTCTCCCGACGGCGCCGTCCACCGCCATCGAATCTCCGGCCCCGAAGGGCAAAGGCTGATCGTGGTGGAACGGACAGTGACGCTGCCTGACGTACCGGGAGCCTACCGCGTGATCGCCGCGACGGACGAAGCTGATCTGACCGCTGCGGCCGCCGCCTTCACCCGCACCCTCGTCGTGTCCCTTGCTGTCCTGGCCGCTGCCTTGTTCGCCGCGGCCGCGATGCAGGTCCGGGTCGGGCTGAGACCGCTCCATCGCCTTCGCACCGGCGTCGCCGCCATCCGGGAGGGCAGCATCAAGCGGCTCCAAGGTTCATTTCCGACCGAGACCCAGCCTCTGGTCGACGATCTCAACGCGCTCCTCCAGCGCAACGAGGAAATCGTGTCCCGCGGGCGCATCCAGGCCGGCAATCTCGCGCATGGCTTGAAAACTCCGCTGAGCATTCTCGCGAACGAGGTCGATCGGCTCGCCGCGGACGGCGCCCCGCAGCTGGCCGGGTCGATGCGAGGCCAGATCACCACGATGCAGCAGCAGATCGATTACCACCTGGCGCGCGCGCGCGCGGCCGCCTCGATCGACGTGCCGGGCGCGCGCGTCCTGGTGGCGCCATCGGTGGCCGCCATCCGGCGCACGCTGGCCCGCCTCCACGTCGGTCGCGACCTGCAGTTCACGATCGACATCCCGGCCGACCACGTCTTCCGCGGCGAGCAACAGGATCTGGAGGAGATGCTCGGCAACTTGATGGACAATGCCTGCAAGTGGGCGCGCGGCCGTGTCGCGATAACGAGCCGCCGCGACGACGGCCGCCTGACGGTCGCGATCGAAGACGACGGACCCGGCTTGCCGGCAGAGCAGCAGGGATTCGCGCTCACCGCGGGAGCGCGCTTCGACGAGAACGTACCGGGGACCGGCCTGGGGCTCGCGATCGTCCGTGATCTGGTCAGCCTCTATAGCGGCGCCATTACGCTCGGGAGCTCCGGCCTGGGCGGACTGCGGGCCGAGCTCACCCTCCCCGCCGGCTGAGAAGGGAAGCCAGCCAATGAGCGCGCGCGGTTACGTGGCTCTCGCGATGCTGACCGCCATCGGCGCTGTGGCGTGTTCCGGAAGGCACTGGACCAAGCCAGGCGCCACGGTCGAGGACTTCAATCGGGACAACCATGCGTGTGCGCTGGAGGCCCAGCGTGGCGTCTACAACTACGCCACGTATCCGGTGAACAAACACACCTACCAAAGCTGCATGCGCGCCCGCGGCTACCGCCTCGTCGAGGGCGGGCAGTGGGTCGGGCTAAGGGACGATCTGTGAAAGCCGGTTAGACTTACGGCGTCGGGGCTTGGTCGGCATGGCGTCCCATCCAGCCGGTCGATCGCCTATTTCGGCCGTGCCGGGATCTCGATCCATGCCTCATTACAACTGCGGACCCACGGGTAGTAGGCGTGCGTGCTCGCGCAGTAGTACCAGGGCACCTCCTGGCTTGCCGGCGCGGTCGGTGCCGACTGCTGCTGGATGTAGACGGGGGGCTCCTGAACGACGATCGGGGGCGCGTAGTAGTAATACGCGGCTGGGTAGTCCCACCAGTAGGGATACGAGTACCCTGGCAGAACCCGAATGAAAATGTGGGTGCCGCCGCCAAAGTGGCGGCGGCCACCGTGATGGCCTCTTCTGGCGGCGTCGCTCGGTAGCGAGCCTACAAGTACAAGCGCGGCGGCAAGAACTAAGGAGACGGCGGTCCTTCTCATACCACGCCTCAACCCTCAGTGAGTGAAGAATCGGCTTTGAGAGGCGTGATTGTCAAGGGCGTCTCGGCCGGCCGCCAGAGCGGTCGGAGGGCAGCAGAGCTGCGTTGTCCGCGTCGTCAGAAGCGGTACGACACTCCCAGGAGCAGCTGGTGGGTATTGAGGTCCATTCCGACCCGCGTCTTCCCCGTCGTGTCGGCGCCCGCCGCCGGCGACGGGCTGAAGGTGAACTCGGGACTGATGCTCGTGAACCGGTACTCTCCGAACAGGAAGAGCTTCTTATAGAGCTGCCACGCCACGCCCCCAGCCGCCTTCACGCCGAGGGACGAATCGGTGGTCGACTGATTGTTCGGCGGTCCGAAGTTGGTGGTATCCCGGGCGGTGGCGACGACGACCCCCACGCCAGCGCTCACGTAGGGCTGGAGCCGGCCCTTGGGAAACTCCTCGGTCTTCAAGAGCGGCCAGCGGAACATCAGATCGAACGACATCAGGGTCGCCGAGATGTCGAGCCGGGCAAACGTCAAGCGCTGCCTGACGCTCCCGTCCGCGTCAGTTTCCCTTGTGATCGCCGTCTGCCTGCCAGCGTCAGGGCGAAAATGCGAGACGTCCAGGGCCACACCGAGCCATGACACGGTTTCGTCCCAGTACCCGAAGCGCCCACCAAAGGAAGTGGAGGCATTGAAGTCGACATCCTGATGCTTCGTTGTAAAGTCCCCCGCAGGGTCGAGCTTCGTGCCTTCGACAGAAACCTGGCTCTTCTTTGTGGAGGCCGGACCGGCGTACAGGTCGGCAAACCACTCGCCGGACGCGGGGACGACGGAGATGGCCAATGAAGCCAGGACGGCGGCGATAACGAGCAGATGCTTGATCCGAATCGTCGGGTCCATACACGTTACCATTCGTAGGTCAGCCGCACGAGATAGGTCTCAGATGTTCTGCCGGTGCCCCCGGGGCCGCCCTGGGCGTGCGCTGTTTTCGGATAATCCTGGTCGTAGACATACTCCAAGGCGAGCCGGATGTTGTTCGAGAACCATGTGCCAAGGGTTCCGATTGACCTCGCCTCGGGAAAGGCCCCGACCAGGTCCGCGGTTTGGGAGTAGGCGAAAGCGCCGTACGTCTTCTGACCGAAGATTTCCGTCGTATAGCCGGCTTCGACGCTCCAGGCCTCTGGGCGGATGTTGACGGGCTGGTCGTTTCGAGTGAAATGAGCCTGGCGCAGGGCCCCATAGTATGCCGTCACGAGCGAGAACCCGAACAGGCCCAATCTGATGTTGGCCGCGATGCCCGGGACATACGGGGCTGTCAGAGCTTCTGGATACTTGTCTTCCAGGCCATCCGAATCAAAAACCGAGTCGATCATGCTGAGACCGACGACCAGCGACAGGACGTCGGTCTTCACACCGTAACCGACATGGGCGCCGTAGTGTTGCAGGCGCCTTTCAACTCCCCGGTGGGTGTCACCCTGGAAGACGTAGGTGGCCACGTTGAGGCCACCAAGCTTCATTTCGACCAATATCTGATCCTCTTTTGTATCAAACACCGCCAGGGACAGCGGGTCTGAGACGGTCAGCTTGTCTTCGAGTCTCGCCGCGACCGTACTACCTGTCGAGAGACCGAAAGGTACGGTTCTCCGGCCCGCCTTCATGGAGAAGAGGGATGTGTCGGTGCCGATTTGGATGTACGCCTCATTGAGATTGAGCTTATCGGCGTCGGCTGCCGTTGACTTGAGCTGTGAGCCCGCCACGGAGGGACCTATCCATTCGGCGGCGAGCTTTCCTTTGGCCCAGTCCACGATGTTGGCTTCAAAATCGAACTCAGCGGTTTTCAGTTCGAAGACGCTCTCACGCGACTTTGGGTTGAAATCCTTGTTTCGTACCGACCGGACCTCGGTTTCGACGGCGCCGCCGAGCTGAATCTTGTTCCACCATCCGAAGTCGGCGGAGACTGGCTTGGGGGGCTCTTCGGCTGCCTTTGCCTTCTGGGTGGCGTCTTCGGGTGCTTTCGTGGCCGGATCGCTGGCTGCTTCTTTGGCCGCCGGCTCTTCCTTGGCCTTGGGGGCTTCCAGGAGGCGGATCCGTCTTCTCAGCTCCTCGTTCTGCGAAATGACCTCATGCACCATGCGTTTGAGGGCCTCGATCTCCCCCGCAGGTGTGCCTTGTTCGGCCCAGACGGGTGACGCAGCAAGAGCGCCGAGCACTGATGCCGCGATGAGACTCCTCGCTGGTTTCACTTCGTGCTCACATCGAGTGGAAGGCCGACCCGGCGGTACCCGTCAGGGTTCCAACACGAATTTGGTTTTGCATGAGTTCATTCCCGTATGAGCTCATTTCGCGGCAGATCGCCAGACGGCGAAACGGAAAGTGCAGCAGACCGTCTTCACGAATCCGGCCCAATGCGAGCACGATGCCAAACGGCACGGCCGCTCAATCGCGATTTTTCGCGGGAATCGGAGCGGCCCCTCGCCTGTCCAGGGCCACTCCGGCATCGCGCGGAGACAAACTGGCTAGGTCGAGTAGATCTTGGTCATCTCCGCGGCGGCCCAGGCGACGGCGTCCTCCGGCCGCATGCCCTGGATCGCCCTGGCGAACATGTCGACCATGATGTACTTCGACAGCGCCTCGGTCGCCTTGCGTCCGGGCGGGCCGGCATAGCCGACCTAGCGGGCGTTCAGCAGCGTCTCGCGAAATACCGCGGTCTTGGGATCTTTGCGCCAGAGCGGATAGTCGGCGTACGCGCGGGTGGCCGGAATGCCGAACGTGTCCATCGTCTCGAAGTAACGATCGGACTGGCGCGGTCGATGTAAGGGTCGTCCTCGGCTAGGGCTCGTCCGGCGAGAGTCGCCGCGGAGGGTGGCGTCGAGGGCTAGATATGAAGTCTCAGAGGTTTAAATTCACTCCATTGGATAACCGTAAGCTGCCCGCTCTCAGGAACCGGAAAAAAATCGCACGGGGCTACGGGACGAAATCTTGACAGTCCGGGCCCCGGGCGGCGAGCCACGCCGCCCGGGGCCTCGCGATCCGCCGACTACCTCCCCGGCCGGCCGAGAGAGCTCGGCGAGACCAGCCTCGCGCTTACTTCCCAGTCGTGAAGGTCGTCTGGACGAAGGAAATGTTCGCCTCACTAGTAATCGTCCCGACAAAGGACGCCGTCGAGCCGCGCCGGCGCCCGGCAATATTCATGTCCAACGCGGCCTACTTGACGCCGATGACGTGGCCAGCCACGTCTTCGACGGAGTTCCAAAAAATCTTGATCCCGTCGAGGGAACGTGTTGGGCCACCCCGGCGGGATTGACGAACGTGGTGGTGGCCGCGACCCGATGGCTCAGGGTGGACGTGCTGGCGAGCCTGGCCCCGTCGACGGTCAAGCCGGAGACTCGGTAGACGCTCTGGGGATAGGCGACGTCGAGGGAGCAAAATGCCTGATTGCCAACGTGCACGGGTCAAGGACCTTGAGGGCCCTTGACCTCGAACACGACCTCGAAGTCGTTGTCGGTGACATTCCGCTCGACAGGAACCGATGCGACTCGGAGGGGAGCCGAGGCGGCGAATTCGGTCTCGGCCCCGCCTACCCAGTCGCCAGAACCCCAACCGGAATGCCGCTATGCTTCCTCCTCGAACAGAACGTGTCTCGCCGTTCGGTTAGATGCCCAGCATGTTCTTGGCTTTGTCCAAGATGCTCATGGATTCCTTGTGCTTGCCCGCCTTGTGCAGCTCCTCGCCTTCAGCACGGAACTTCTTGACCTTCTCAAGATCGCTGGCGCTAAGCTTCGGGCCCTTGGCCAGGGCCGCGTCGATCTCTTTCATGTCCGTGGGGCATTCGGTGGCGAAGACCGGGGTTGCCCAGGTCATTGCGAGCAGGGCGGCGAGAACGGCGATTTTCCTCATGAGATACGAGCTCCTTTCATGGTGCTTCTCTGAGAGTGCAGAAGCGATCAATGAGTATAGAGACCACCGTCAGCCGGTCCCAAGTTCCCACTGAGAATCCGCGCACCGCGGACGCATCACATCGGCGGGACGAGACCGTCCCTGCCGACGGAGATGCGCTGCGCCGTGAGCTGGCCGTTGGCGCCCTTCTGGGCGACCACGAAGATGTGGGCGCCCGGCTTCAACAACTGCTTGTCCCCTGGTGCGATCTTCACGACCGGCGCCTTCGGAGGCACGTGCACATCTCTCTCGTTGCCCTTGAATCTGATCGACAGGTCCCGGGCCTCGAGGTCATAGACCGTGCCGTTGGTCATCGTGCTGTCGGGCGTCAAATCCCACTTGCGCTGCCCCTCGTCAGTGCCCTTCATCGACTCGGGGAAGATCACGAGGTCCAGCGCCGTGTGCGTCGGGTTCTTCATCGCCTCGCTTTCGCCACGTCTCGGCGCGGGGCGTATCACGACCGCGGCAATGCCGACATAAGTCCCCACCTTGACTTCCGAGAAGTCGACCTTCGTCAGGCTGGTCACCCTGAGGTCGGGCGTGAACGCCAGGCGCACGGTCGCGCCCGCGCGGGTCTTCAGCGTGATCGAGGAGTCGTCGGCCGCGGTGATCTGGCCTCGGACGTGCTCGGTCGGCAACGGTTGCGCCGCGATGGGCGAGCTGAGCGCTATCGCCGCCGCGGCGGTGAGTGCGGTCAGCGCCAACGGTTTCATGGAGTCTCCTCACGGGAACCCCCGGTGTCGATTCCCCGGCGCCGGAACCAGTGAAGACCAAACGCTCCCAGCGACAATCCACCGGTCGTCGCCAGTGCAACGGGCATCATGCCACCCGGGTTCACTCTGGTGACCCCCTTGATCGTCAGGTGAATGGCATTGCTCGCCACAGGCTGGACGGTAGCCTTCGGGCCGGCGGGCTTGGGAATGACGACCATGTAGACGAGGTACTTGCCGGAAAACACAGAGTGGACTTTCCAGCTCAGCGTGGCGGACTGGCCCGGGTCGATTTCCTCGATGTATTGCGTCCGCTCGGGCGACCAGTCCTCCGGATCGACCGCCTCGCCCTTCGAGAGATTGACGATGTTCATCGCGACGACCACGTTCGACGCCTTCTGCGTGCCCGCGTTCGTCACCACCGTCTCGAAATCGAATTTGTCTCCGGCGTCCGCCTGCTTGTAATCCATGTTGATCGAGATCTGCAAGGGCGTTTGAGCGGGCGTCGACGCCGGCTGTTGGGAGGCCATCGTCGGCAGCGCAGCAAGGAGCACCACGAGGCCGACGGCCGCCGCCGTGGCCGCGGCGCGGCGAGGACGCCACCGGAACAGGCGCGGCATTCCACCATCGAGGTGGAGACCGGGGCCGACGATCAAGAACAGCACTCCCAGGACGAGGACGGTAAACACGACGGGCGGCACCAGGTAGTTCCCATATTCTTGCAGAGTTCGAAGATTCACGATGAGCTTCTCGGTGAACTCATCCACGGCCGCCATGGGGTTCGCCCATTGGACGAACTTCGCCACGTTTCCTTTCTGCGCAGCACCCCTGAACTGTGCCGGCAGCAGGAAGATGAGGAAGATGGCCAGGCTCACGGACATGCTGACCTTGTTCGAGTTGGACAACGCACTCACGATCATCCCGAGACCGGTCATGCCGAGGGCCAGGAGGGTCCCGCATACGCCGCCCCAGATCAGCGTGATCCAGAGGATCTCATTGTCCGGGGTGAGCTTGAGGAAGTAGGGAACGGAAATGGCTGCGCAGACAGGCCAGACTGAGAAGGCCGCGATGAACTTGCCCACGACGATCCCTGTGCGACTCGTCGGGGTCAGCAGCAGCCCTTCGAGGGTTTCTCGGTCGCGCTCGCCACTGAAGCAGTCGGCCCCCATGCCTATACCGATGACGGCGCCGGCCATGTAGGCCATCTGCAGCAGCATCCACATCAATTCTTTGGGGGTGAACAGGGCCAGTTCGACGTTGGTGGCAAAGACGTAGCACACCAGTCCAAGCAGGACGCTGAACATGACCAGGATGATCGGCCCTTTCCCACCGAACCACACGTCCTTGAGCTCCCGCGTGGCCACGACCCACCACCCGGGCGCCCCGGAACGCGAGGGTGCTGGGCGTCTTTCGGCGACATACTGGTGCGCGCTGCTCATTGGGCGGCCTCCTGGGTGAGCCGAAGGAAGGCATCGTGGAGCCGACCGCCTTCAGCCTCGAACGTGAGGATTGGAACGTCGGCGCGGATGAGCGCCTCGAGAAGTTTGTTCGCGAAGTGACCGTTCACGTGACCGCCGGATGCGGCCGCCCCGTTAGCCGAGTCTACCGGTTCCACCTCCAGCCAGTCCGTCGCCGCGCCCGAAAACGCGACACTCTTGACGGTCGGCAACGCTTCGAGCATCTGTCGAGCTCTCGGCGCCAACGGCGCCGGGACGTGGATCCGAATCACGTTGCGTCTGCCTTGCCCGACGACGTGGCTCACCGATCCCGACGCGATGACCTGTCCGGATCTCAAGATCACCACCTCGTCGCAAATCCTCTCGATCTCCGCCAGGTGGTGGCTGGACAGAACGACGCCGGCCCGCCGGCTGCGCGCGATCCGCTCGATCAACGACAGGAGCTCTTGTTGACCCCCCGGGTCGAGGCCCAGCGTCGGTTCGTCGAGGAACACGAGCACGGGATCGTTGATGAGCGAGCGCGCGATACCGAGTCGTTGCCGCATGCCGCGGCTGTACGTGCGGATCAGCGAATTTGCTCGGTGCTGCAGGTTCACTTCCTCAAGCAGTCTCTGAGCGTTTGCTTTCGCTTCTTTCGCCGTCTGACCGTAGTGGCGACCGAAGTAGGTCAGGAACTCGAGGCCCGTGAGGTTCTTGGGAAACCCCAGGCTTTCCGGAAGAACGCCGATCTTGCGGCGAATTTTCTGAGGATAGTCGGAGCTGATGCCATCCACCGTGAAGTAGCCCGAATCCGGCGGGATCACCGTCGTGAGGATTCGGATGGCTGTCGTCTTGCCCGCTCCGTTGGGGCCGAGGAAGCCCAGGAGGCCTCCGGGCCTCAGAGCAAACGTCAATCCTCGAAGCGCCGGCCTGCCTTCATAGGACTTCCGCAGGTCGTCGGCCACCAGTATCGGCGATTCGGTGCTTGACGTTTTGGTGCTCGTCGCCGCACCGGACCTCAGGTTCGTCAGCATCACAGTCCCTCCACTGTTACCGTGTTAATACGATTGGGATTCAGGCTGCAAAGCCTGCTGTTCGTGCCACCCTCCTATCGACCTTTCGCGCTCGGCATGTGCTCCGCCGGTGACGTGCGGCCGTACACTTCTTTGCTGACCTGGTAGGCGTGCTTTTCCAGTTTCAGCGCTGACACGCGGGCTTTCGCCAGGGCGTCTGGGCCGAGGTGCGAGAACTCGGCCAACTCCAGGACCTCTTGCAGCGTTTCTCCTTTACCTCTCCAGTCGACTCGAACTTTGCCGACGCCGCGCGCGTAGTGCTTGAGCTGCTGAGCGTCCGGGCCCTCCGCCTGGCTGCCCTCGGCCATCACCAGAACGTCCTCGAAGCAGCGCAACGGGACACACGTCTTCTGTCCGACCCGGTCGACGACGCCCCGGTCGGTAAAGCTCACCGCGGGCGCCCACCCCTGGGAGAAGCTGGGCGCTCCGAGCCTGGGCGCTGCCGGCATGGCGATCCCCGCTCTCGATCCCTCGATGCCGTGGATCCAGGTAGGAGCTTTCGCCAACTTCCCCTCCTCGTATTCCTCGGGGTGCTCCCCCATGGCCCAGACGTTGCCCGCCTTGTCCTGCGCGAAGAAGGCCAGCTCCCTCTCCATCAACTGCCCAGCCCTGTGGTCCTCCATCCAGACGACGACGCTGCGCACGCCATCGATCACCTTGGTGAGGTCGGTCACGATGATGACCAGGCGATGAGGGACGCGCTTACCGCCCTCGGTGGTGAACCCCTTGAGGACCCACCGCATTCCCGGCTTCATCGGGAACCATGGGTTGTCGATCGCGGTCGAACGGTCGAAGTTGTTGCGGTCGAAGTCCTCGAACTCCTTCCCGGGAGTGCTCGTCTGCTGCGCCATGACGACGCCGCCAGACACGCCGAGGCACGTCAATGTCATGAGGATCGCCAAGAAAGGAACCGCGATCGTAGATGCTCTCTTCATGACGCCTCCACCCGTTCGAGAATCGCAAGCTCGCGGAGACGATACCCGGCACCATGTGAATAGAGGCTGAACACGGTCAGAGACCCAACAGGACCTCGCCCTTCTCCAGCGTGCCGATGGATTGCGTGTGCTTCCCGGCCTTGTCCACCCTGTTCACCGTCGAAACGCAGGTTCTTGACGTTGTCGAGCGTGGTGGGGCTCAGCTTCGTGCCCTCGGTCGTGAGGCAGCTCTTCATGGGGTGCCAGCTCCTTTCCTCATGACTGCACGCGCTACGCCGGCTGCCGCTGCGACCTGCCGAACCGCAGGTACAGCGAGGGCACCACGAACAGGTTCAGCAAGGTCGACGTGACGAGTCCTCCCAGCACGACGATGGCCAGCGGGTGCTCGATCTCGTTCCCCGGAATGTTGCCGGCGACCACGAGAGGCACGATCGCCAGGCCGCAGGCGAGTGTCGTCATGAGAATCGGTGACAGGCGCTCACGCGCTCCACGCACCACGAGCCCGGGGCCGAAGGCTTCGCCTTCGTGGCGCTCCAGGTGCTGAAAGTGATTGATCATCATGATGCCGTTGCGGGCCGCGATGCCCAGGATCGTGAAGAACCCGACGAGCGAGCCCAGCGAGATGACGCCGTCGGCGAAATACACCGCCAGCACGCCGCCCACCAGCGCCGAAGGGAGCGTCAAGAACGAGAGCGTGGCCAGGCGCCAGCTCCCGAAGGACGTCACCAGGAGCAGGTAGACGCCGATCACGGCGGCCACCGAGAACGTGAGCAGGTGCCGCTGGGCGGTTTTCCGTTCGGCATATTCTCCGAGCACCTCGGCGCGGTACCCCAGGGGGAACTTCACGTCCCTCAGACGACGCTCCACGTCGCCGACGACCGAGCCAAGATCGCGCCCGCGCACGTTACCCCCCACGTCGTGCCGGCGCGAGAGGCCTTCGTGCTCGATGCTGTCCGGGGTGGGCTTGACGCTCACGCTGGCCACCTCCGCCAGGCGGACGTGACCGCCTTTGGGTGTGTCGATGACCAGGTTCTGAATATCTGTCACGCTCCGGCGCGCCTCGGGCTTACTCCACACCCACACGTCGTACACCTTTCCGTCTCGGTGGATGTCGGACACCTCGATACCTGACACGATCGTGGCCGCCGCCCGACGGACGTCGCCGGGCTTGAGTCCATGCTGGTTGGCGCTGGCGAGGTCGACTTTGACTTCCACCTGAGGCACAGGCCGGTGGACCTCCGCCTTCAGGTCGACGAGCCCCGGAATCCCGCCCAGAGCGCGCTCCACGTCCGCCGCGGTGTGGCGGAGGACTTCGAGATCAGGACCGTAGGTGCGAACGACGATGGACTGCTTGGCGCCGGTCAGCACCTC